>Ga0209314_10000088_pt1 | contig 37102 bp, 38 predicted proteins | sample I19B2metaG_FD_184146 | JGI IMG/M metagenome (GOLD analysis project Ga0209314, IMG submission 184146) | Lake sediment bacterial and archeal communities from Gulf of Boni, Indonesia to study Microbial Dark Matter (Phase II) - ​I19B2 metaG... | ecosystem: Environmental > Aquatic > Freshwater >... | reverse complement strand
GGCGAAAGTTGTAAGGCAGATCGGCCCAGGTGGGGTCGGGGAAGGACTCATTCAAGGATTCTTCTGGGCTCGGGGCGAGCATGTTGTTTTCCTTGACGGGGATGGAACATACGACCCTGCCGACATACCCAAACTCGTACAGCCGCTCCTGATGGATGAAGCGGATTTCGTCAACGGAAACAGGTTCGCCAAGATGGAAGAAGGCGCGATGACCACCACCAACTTGATCGGGAATCGACTCCTAACATGGGTCGGCAACCTGCTATTTCGAACGAACATCAAAGACTCGCAGAGCGGGATGAAGGCCTTTAAACGGGCCGCTCTCAGGCGGATTACTCCGGGCGAGATGGGGTTTCCTATATGCAGTGAGCTGATCGCTGAGGCCTCGAACATGAACCTCAGGATCGCCGAGGTGGGGATCTCCTACAGGCGAAGAATAGGTAAGAGCAAGCTCAATCCCGCATTCGCCGGGCCGAAGATACTTTTGGCGAGTTTGAAGCTCCTCAGAGACTATGACCCCCTCGTGCTGTTCACCGGGTTCGGGCTGCTGCTCTTGTCGGCTGGGTTTCTAGTTGCTTGGCCGGTGATAGTTGAGTACGTGACGCATGGAATCTTCAGAATGCTCGGCCGCGCTTTGGTAGCGATCTTCTGCTGGCTCGCCGGCATTCTGTCCATATTTACGGGGTTCATACTCGATGCCGTCAACTACACCGTCAAGAAGATGGAAGCGCGCCTGAGCAAGCAATCATAGCGCATCTCTTCGCAGAAGCTTTTCAGTCAAGGTTATGAGCGATCGCTCCTCCTTCTGACTTCCGACCGCCAAAGCAGAAATCCAACGGCAGCCAAGGCGAACGCGACTATTCCAGCGTCGTCGACGGTCACGTTGAACGGTGGTATGTCATAGTGTGTCAGGGGCATATGTAGCCATTCAGGATGCGTGATCTGAATTGCTACAACATAGGCCCACACAAGGAGACCGAAAACGAAGAGCGTCTGACTCACGCTACTGATACGACTCAAATGGCTTTTTCCAGCCCAACCTTGGCGATTTCACAGGCACGCAGACTTTGGGATTTCGCCCGCGACAGTGTGAATCACTCCTTGTGTCCATATAAGCAGCGTTGCATGGGTTCCTAACCTCTTCAGCGTTTGTTGTGCTGTTTCTACCTCTTCAGAGTGCACCGCTATGCGGAATGGGTTGCTGTTGCGTTGAACCAGATCTGCGTCCAAACCGAGTGTTTGACGTTGCTCGTCGTCCAAGAAAATGACAGGTCATTGGATGTCTGATCATAGAACCAAAGCTCAAAGATGAACCTGTAGTTGAAGCCTGAAACAGCGGTGACCAGCTCACCTCTGAAATGGACCTGGTTGATTGCCAACCCTGTCAGTAGCAGGCTTCGTCCTCTGGCGTCAAGGTTATCGATGCTCCACCTGAAAGGTAAGGACCAAGTCTCATTGTCGACCATCACTCTGGTGAATTCGAAGAGTGGTGATGCAGGACTCGGCCTGCCGCTCAACTCATCAGGGCTCGCGACAGTTGAGTTCAGAAGCTTCACTCGTACCACCACGTACTGGAGGGAGCCCATATGGTTGTAGACGCCGAGCGTCCAATTGACTTCCTCGCCTATCCTCAAGTTCGGGTCATCGTTGGGATAGTAGTGCTCCGCAAGACCCTCAGACCCAAGGATCCACAATGCGAAGAACTGTTCTGACGGCGGGGGATTCAGAGTCCCGTACGCCACGGCAGAAGTGACCACCGTAGCCACCGCAGCGAACGCCACCAGATAGTGAAGGTCGCGTGAGCTAATCCTTCTCTTCCCTCTTCTCAACAATTCTCATCTCGAACAGTTTGGTCTTCTCGTACCATCGCCCCGTCCTCAGCGCCACATAGAAGATGAAGGTCGACAAAGCAACAACCGCGGGAACGTAGAGAAGCACCATGAGAGTCCTGTTCGTCGATTCACGCTGTGCTTTCTCTTGAGCAGCAGGGATCTCACCGAGGACTTCTGATATGGCTACGCGAGCTTTCTCTTCGAGTGCAAGTGCGCTCACTTGGTCACGGTCCAGCCTCTTGGATCGGGCTTCCTGAATCAGCTCCAACGCAACGTTCAGTTTGGCAACCAGTTCGGGCGCATTACCGCCAGACCGATAGATCCCTGCCAACTGAGCAAAGGCCTGGCGCGCTGAACCTGTGGGGTCCTCTGAGGTCTGGCCCGTGGCGAGCTGAGCCCCTCTACTCGCCAAGCCCATCAAGATCAAGATCAGAACGAGGAGGAAAATCCGCTGACACGAGTGGCGCAACAAGTGTATAGTCATAGTGACGCTCACGTGCTATGTCGTTAGGTCAGCGGACTTATCAGCTCATGTCACTATATCAAACTCTTGTCAATTGCGTGATCCGGTAGGCACAGGGTTTGCGAACACAACATGCCATCGCAGTCTCTCCCAGAGAGCGGGTAGGGACTGTTGTCAAATCGAGGCATCCAAAGACGGTGCGAGAACTTGTTCGACTAGTGATGACTGAAACGGCTCTCGGAGAAGAAGATCTGGTCGCGATCGTCAAAGAGATGGTTGCGGACGGATCGCTGGTTGTGGAGGAGCCCGTATACGAAGTGGAGTCGTCTTGGGATTATCTCCTCACGCCTGCACTCTCAGTGTGGTTTTGGACCGCCATGGGTGCCACAGTTCTCGCGGTGGCCGCCGTGCTTTTCACCCCTGACCTTTTCCCTCTCGTCATCATCAGGTGGCTCTTGGGATCGATCCTCGTGTTGTTCTTGCCAGGCTACGCCTTGATGCAACTCCTCTTTCCAAAGGCGTCAGAAATGGATTCGCTTGAAAGATTCGCATTGGACATCGGGCTGAGCTTGGCGCTCGTTCCGCTCATCGGCTTGATTCTCAACTACACGCCCTGGGGGATCAGGTTCATTCCCGTTACGACCGCAATCTCATCATTCACGATCATCTTTGTAGTAGCGGCAGCAACTAGGAAATACGCGCACCTTCGCGAAGGCCCGAAAACGGGGCGCGGATATTGAAATCCTCCCAGCCTGCTCTCCAAGTTGCACGAGGATCAACCTATCTGATTGCAAGTAATGTCGCAAACACTGCGGTCAGTGTCGGCGCCTTCGCCATCATAGCTCGCCTGATCTCACGCGAAGAGATGGGCATACTTGCGGTGCTACTCTTGCTGGTGGCTGCAGTGCAAGTATTGGCAGGTCTAGGTTTGGGAGTGACGGCGACAAAGTTCGTAGCGTCATTCGATGCAATGGAAGAACGTGACAAGATGCGGCGCACTAGCTACAGTTGTTTGATCATCAATGTTCTAGCCACAACTGTGCTCGTTGTTGCATTGTATCTTTCAGCTGATAGATTAGCTGTTTTCCTGCTAGGTAGCTCGTCAAATGCGAACTTGCTGAGATTACTAACCCTAGAAATAGCAGCCACGAGTGTGAATGGTCCTCTGGTGAGCGTACTCGCTGGGCTCAAACGCTTCAGAGAGATCTCCCTCGTCTCAGTAACAGCGTTTGCTACAAGACAGATTCTTGTTGTGTTCTTTCTCGAGCTTGGACTGGGTCTTCCCGGATTAGTAATCGGCTATGGGATTGGAGATTCTCTGAACTCCTTGGCACTATTCGGCTACACAAGAAAGTTCCTCGGCGCTCTAACAGCCGATTTTGGGTTCACACATTTGCTGAAGTTCTCCGCGCCCCTACTCATACGAGATGCAGCCTCGTTCGCATGGACATGGTTTGACAGAGCCCTGTTACTTCCGTTGGTCGCTCTTTCACAGTTGGGCGCCTATAATGTGGCAGTCACGGCCTTTGGAATACTAAACTCAGCCCCGCAGGCAATCTCGGGAACGCTCTTCCCCTACTACTCACACTTCTACCCAGACGAAAGTAAGACAGCCAAAACGGAAGACCTTGAGAACGCCGTAACAAAAGCGTCCCGATACGTCTCCCTCTTCACAATTCCACTCTGCCTCGGGCTAGCGGCTACTGCACTGCCAGCAACGACTCTGCTTGCGGGGAACATCTATGCGGACGCTGCTTATCCGCTTGCGATACTTTCGGTCTCGCTTGCAGCCGGCTGCCTCGTGAGGGCGTTAAGTGAGATCTTCGTCGTTCTCGGAAGAGCCAAGACATCCGCGGCTGTCACGATCACTTCCGTTTTCCTCAGCGTGCTTGTAGGTGTAGCGCTTGTTCCCAGTCTTGGAATATTGGGGGCGTCTGTGGCTCGAGGAGCCTCACTGCTCATAGCACTCGGCCTCTCGATACCTTTCCTTCGACGGATTCTCAAACTCGGCTTTGACATGAGAGCCTACCGGTCAGCCTGGCTGGCAAGCCTGCTGATGACGGGATCGGTTTTGGCCTTCGAGCAAATCCTCTACAGCAAGTATCTACTGCCCGCGTACATAGCAGTAGGCGGCGCGGTCTTCTTTTTGGCTCTCAGACCGCTTCATGCCATAAACCAAGAAGACGTTCAGCTGGTATCGGACTTTCTCGGTGTGAGATTCTCGTTCCTCGTTGAATGGGCAAGGAGATTCCTAGGGGTCGAAGCGGAGAAAGGGGCCCGTGTATTCCGTCGCCAGAACAGCGACGGCTAGGCTGTCTTCGTTCGGCTGTAGAGGCGTTCTAGAAGACTTGCGCCTAAATTCTGTCGCTCATGTTCTAGGAAGACAGTCACACGAGGTTTACTCCATTGGCTGTGCAGGGAAGCCCCGTGTGTGGCGACCCGGGATGGCCTTTGACTTGATTGACACCGTCTGGTCGGCGATGAGGGACGGCGAACTCTACAGCCTCAACGATCTAACGAACACGCTGGAACGGTCGACCGAGGCGGTAACTCGGGTGTTGGAGTTTCTCACCAAGTACGGGTTTGTGGAGCGGGTCACCAGCCGGGAGATGATCTTCCGGAAACTGCCTAACGACGTGAGCCCAGGCGACGCCCTGGAAGTTCTTCGAAGTATTGTGCAAGTCGAGGACGTCAACGATGCAGAAGGAATCACTAACCTTCCGAAGATCTATAGGCGGTTCAACCCAGCCTAGAGCTTCTCTTCTGGACGCTACTCCACGGGAACCGTTGCGGTTCCCGATTCCTCGGCGGTACTGGCTTGCTTGTGTCGAAGAGCTGAAAGCGCTGCTGAGAGCACCCTCTCCTCTTCCTGAACCTCAGGTCTCGATGGTAGGAGCCCTTTCTTTCTCATCCGCCACTGAAAGACATCTCTGATGCGGTCGAGATCTTGCACGTCGACCTCGGGGCGCCCGTGGAGTAGCTCAAGCATAAGCGTGAATGCGCGCGAACAGTCGCCGCACAGAAGATCATCCCGCCTCGGCACGGATTTCGCGCAGACCTCACAGACAGCTCTGGCTGACGCCGCCTCCTCCATCAGAAATCGCCCCTTCGTCTCTCTGGATTTCTAGAATAATCACTTGCGGATTCCTGTACTAGAAGACACGTCAACACGGAACCAGACTGACTGCTCAACGCATCCCTGAGAAGTACGCGTAGGTCTTCTGTACAAGCGCCCGCAGGGGTCGTAGTCCATCAATCGGTTGGGCGAGTGAACCTGCGGCAGAGGGGGCGGGTGCATGAATTCTTCTGGGGATTCTGTCACATAACCGACTACTCGGGACGATTCGCGACGGAAGAAGAGGCCAAGCGGGCCAAATGGCTCGCAGGCTCGGTAGAAAGAGCTGCCGGTAACAAAGATGTAGTGATCTGAACTTGTGGTTCAGTGTACGCCCGATCGACGATTCAAGATGTCCTTGGACCCTATGCCTGAACAATAGTACGCAAAGTGGTCGTTCTCGACCTTCTCCTTCGCAGCGTCCAACTGAACTCTCGCTTGCTGCTTCAAGCCGTCTTTGCGGTTTGGGCAGGTTCTCTGAGACTTGGTTAGCCTTCTTTCAGCGGGAAATGCTTGAAGCTTGCCAGCTGGAGAGTTGCCCCGATCATGCGCCTCTGCGTCGGGCTATCTGCGCAGGCCGAGATCGCAAAGCTAGCCCGGCTTCCGCCTTCCTGAGCTCGCCTGTCGCTGGAGCTACCTCCAGTCGCATGCCCTCCAAGGCATGCAGCCCCAGAACTTTGCCATCCTCCTTCTCGGCAAACACCACGACACTGGGTCCGACTTCTCCCAAGCACTCCATGTAGGCGTCACCGATTTCCCGCTCTATCATTCGGCCATCAATAGACTTGAACTTCCATGTGGCCCTACTCTCGATTCCCAACTGATTCAGGATATCCGCATCGACCCATGAGTATGTCGATCCAGTATCAACAAGGAGTTCTACCACACTCGACATCTTCCGATCAGGGCCGAAAACTCTAACCCTCGCGGTTGTAGGGCCCACTGAACTGCCGCCTCAGCCGCCTCTTCTTTGAGATCATTCAATTAAGCTTCTTCCCGTTATCACAAATCATACTGAACTGTATGGCGCGCATACTCCCAGTCTACCTCGGTCTTTGAATCCAAGAGACTCAGCCAACCATTCGAATGACACCTGCAAAGAAGCGTACCGGCAAATGCCCGAAGGCAGCGAGACAGGAGTGATACGGGTTGCTGATGTGAACCCATAGTCAAGTGTACGCGCGGTCCGGCATTGAGAATGTTTGCGAGCTATGGACATGGTCACAAAAGCCTGAAACAAGACAGAGGCAGCCTATCTGGCATTGGCCAAGCTGGCCTCCAGGGCGCGCCTCTTGGACTGAGCCATCTCAGAATACTTCTGGAGTTCGTGGCAGTCCTCAAGGAAGCGCTGTCCCTTCTCTGTGGCAACGTAGCTCTTCTCAGTACCGCCTCGGACCTCTAACAGCCCGAAGTTCACTAACATATCCAAGTATTTCTGGAGGAGGTCGAAGCTGAGGTTGCCCAAGTACATGATTCGCGTCTTACGAGAGCCGTTCTTGGCGATCTCCAGAATATCCGCCGCTATCTGAATACGGCTCCGGTACTGCCGTTTAATGTTAACCATCGAGACCACCGGCGGTTCAGAGATCGCTGTTGGCGGAAGGCTCTGGTTCGCTGTCAAAAGGTAATTGTGGAAATCTTTTCTAGAAGAAAACTCGATGCCCTAGTTCGTCAAGACCATTCAGACATGCGCCAATTGACGGCTGACTGAAGAGAGCACAAGAGGTCAGCGGCCTCCATTGGAGACGGCCCGCCCTCGATGATCCTGAAGCTCACCTCATCCAAGTCGCATGATTGAGCGAAGCCATATCTTTCGAGAAAATCGAGCGCCGCCCCGATCTCCTCGCCCTGGAACCGCAAGTGCTCAGCAAGACTGTGCAGCGAATGCCACTCTCCATCCTGAGCGGCTGACCAAACCGCGTCAATCACACCAGTCCGAGAGGGGCCGCTCGCCATGGCGACTTACCCGACCGTCTCCATCGAGCTTTGACGGACTTAAAACGCCAGAGAACATTCCTACGAGAACAATGAGGCCCCGGCTTCTAAAAAACAGACAGCACCGACGCTAGATGCATGATCAGCAGGAATGATCCGCCGATTTACTGGTGCGAATATGCCGCGCTTTCAGCTGAAGTAGCCTGAAATGTGTGAGTACTCTCGCAGGAAGTCGCATCCCTTCTGGGTGATCTCGTATCTGCGGTTGCCTCCGTCGTCGGTAACCTGCGCGAGGAGCCCCCTTTCTTCCAGAAAAGCGAGATACTTCTCCAGCTGCCTGTGGCTCAGGTTAGCCCTGTACATGATGTGGGTCTTGAGCGCCCCGTTTGACGCAACCTTCAGGATACTTGCTAGAATCTCAACACGTGTGCGGTTTGCAGTCTCCTGACGTCCGTCTTCTATAGGAAACATACGGGGGACCTAGAGAGTTGATAACGAACATGTGCGAATATAAAGGAGCGTGGGTTCCGCAAATACAACGCTGTGCGTCACGTTTTCTTTTCGACGTCCGGGAGGCGGAGATCTGGAAAATACTAAAAGATGCTCTCGAACAGAGTTTTGGTTGATCTTCGCTGGCGAAGATATTGCCTGCTGAGTTGAAGGCGTTAGTAACTCAGCTTCAGACATTCGGGCTGACAGACAGCCAAGCCAGAGGTACGTGTCATAACCGGGTACAGCAACGCGGAAGCTAACTTCCTCGAACTGCTCGGATCGGTTCAGAGGGAAGTCTGGATTATTGCTGGGCGGAAGGAAATAAGGAAGATCAAGGGGCATGTCATCGCACGCTTTCTGGATACAGTATCGCAGAAACATCTTACAGCGAGACTCATTACAGAACTAGATGAGCGACTTACTAGGCGTCTTGGGAAACGGATTGGTTTGGTTGAGATCCGGCACAGTGAGGGCCTGCCCTCCTATATCTATGGTTTTGATGACCGTGCGGTCGCCGTCGGTCTGACAGGCCCAGAAGTCGGTGACCAAGTATCTATGATTCTTGTGACTCACCCGAAAACGGTCAGAATCGTGCGAGACTTCTTCGAACGTTTGTGGGAGGACGCGGCACCATTCAACACCTGGGCGGCAATGGAAGAACAGGAACGCGAGACGGGGCGTCAGAGAACTGTACTCTGGGGTCGCCAGCAGCTTTACGCATCGCTCGCGGACTGGTGCCTAAGAGCAAAAGAACGCATACTGCATTACGTACCCACGGAAAACGGCCCGCTACGCATTTCCCGTAATTTGGGTGATGGTCACATGGAGGCTCGAAAGCGAGGCGTCCGGGTACAAAGCCTCTGCCACATTGGCTCGGCGAATCTTGGCGCGGTGAGAGAGATGATGAAATTCAGCGAAGTCCGCCACACCGAGGCGTCGCCCGGCGTGACCTTCAGCGTGCTTGACGAGTCAGAGGCAATCATCCACTACGTACACATGGATACGCCGGACATAACTTGTCCTACAGACATTTCGATACACATCACGGTTCATGACGCGACACGCCGTCTTGCAGAATGGTTCGAACTTCTTTGGAAGAACTCAACCGCTGCAGAAACTAAGATCCGCGGCCTATCTGCACACAAGGATGAGCCGGGCGAAACGCCAACAAGCCCAGTCGACTGACGCACGATGCTGCAAGCGACCCAATGAGAACCCCAATTTTCCAACCCGTCCACGAGACGCAACCTCGTGGGGATTTATGTTTGTTCGCATTGATGTCGCCCGTGTTGCTATTGTTTTTGCTGATGATGAGCGGCGGTAACCCTCTCCATACCTCGGAAGGCGGGATCGGCATTGTTCTGGCCCATGATCGTGAGCGCGAGACGAAAGCCTCCGGCGACGTGGGGAGGGAGGCATGCAGCAATCTTCAAGTGACCCCATAGAGTGGTGAAGAAGTGTGCGGTGTTCGATGGATAGCCCAAGACCGCTGCCTGTTGTCAGGTACCTCACTATCGCAGCGGCTCTATCGGTTGCGCTGTACTATCTGCCGAACTACTTCGTCCTAGAGAAGATCACCGCTGATCACTCGGCGGCCCTGTTGAACTGGATCGGAATCCCTGCGGCATCGTGGGTCAAGAATGGACGCGCCTTCGTGAACGAGTTCGAGATCGAGCGGATGTGCACAGGTGTACAGGTCGTGGCGGTCTTTGCTGGGATCTTGGTTCCGCTTCCCCAAGTAGCCTGGAGAAGGAAACTGGTCGCCATTACGAGTGTAGCTGTGCTCGTGTACTTGGCAAACATAGCGAGAATCGCCCTGGAGGTCTCGCTTCTCTACAAAGGGATCCTGCCATGGTCGTTGGCGCACTACCCCACTGGTTTGATCCTCGGCGTCTTCTCGGTAACGTTCCTCGTGATCGTCCTCGACCTGTTCATCCCCGAGATCGGCGACTACGCCATCAAAGCCGCAGAAATGCTCGTCCCGAGACGAAACGCCACCGCTAGCTCGAGCTGACTTGATTCCTGCCGCACTTGGAACAGAATCTTGCATCAGGATCGATGCTCGATCCGCAGAACATGCAGAAGGTTCTGACGGCGGGTACCGGAGTCTCCTCCGGTGGGCTTACGGTGAGCCTTCGTCTGATCAAGACCGCTAGACCGGCTGCAATTGCGGCTGCGGCTATCATCATCGGATAGAAGCCCCGCTCATAATCGACAGTCCAGTGCGCGACGACTCTATGCGGACGATCCATCACTATCGACTCATTCGGAGCGACGCTTTCGACATCGCCGCTCCAGCTCACGAACCTCCACTGAACGCCGAAGACACTCTCCCACCCTTTTGGAACGAGCGGAGGCGCTGAGAAGTTGGCGATGACGCCCAGCGGATACCAGCCGGCTCCTCTCACGTCAGCAACGTTGGAGACAAGGTCGAGGTAGAATTCGTCCCGGAAGTTGACCGTCAGCAACACGTCAGCCTGGATCATCAAGTGTTTCGGGTTCTTCGCGTCGGTTCCGTTCCAGCTTTGAAAGATCGCTCGCCATCCGTTGGCGACCGTGAAGTTTGCCGGCGCCATGATCGAATGCTCAGTTAGTACTTTGAGTTCGCGGGTGAGAACCCCGCTTTGGTCGGTTGAGTATGGGGCCCCGTCCACAAGTACGGGCACGCTGCGGTAGGGCGCCTGCAAGGTCAGCCGCGCGTTGTCGCTAACCTTGATTCTCATCTCAACGAAGCCAGGCCCGCGCTCCTGATCCGTAAAATAGGAGAGTCCAGACGCGTCCCGATAGAAGACGTAGCCTGTGAGCGTCCATTGTCCTTCGCTTGACGGCGATTCCAGCTGTATATCGTATGTCTTCACGCCTACGTCAGCAAGATTCTCCGCGGCACCCTGCCACAGTGGATGATTGAACGCGCCTCTTGCTCCCTCGTACACTGCGGCGTGGATCTCGAAGTAGTCGCGGAATGCGTACTCCACCGTCAGCCTGATCGAGAACGAGTAGGAAAGCGGAACCTGAACCGGGTACTCTGCTTTGATCCTCAGTAGTCCAAGCTTGTCGCTCTGAGCTGCCGCCGGATGAACAGAAACCGCGACGATGAAAACCAAGGCGAGGCAGATGATGAGCCTGTGGTTCAGCGTCAGTTTCTACACGCTCGGAATCCCAAATCCTTCCGCCTGTCAAGACGATTAGCGGAATATATGGCTGACGAAGAACGGGCTAAGATGATCTGGACAGCTTCGAAAATCTTCTTTGAACTCATTATCGACCAATGTCCAGATCGGCCAGCAAGATCGGCCTTTGTCTTGTCTCGGCGGATTTCAATCGTGTCACCAATACAGTATCTGCCGTGACCATCCGTGAGCGACCGTGAACAGCAAAAGCAACATAGGCTGCGTCGTAGATGGATATCTGATTGTCAAGAGAGAGCGTGAAGGCGGTTGCCCACTCACGGTCGCTCGGTTCGCGGGTGATCTGCAGGCCCTCAAGCGATTCCATCACGCCGCGGAGTTGTCTTAGCGTGAATCTTGCCACCGCATGAAATCTCAGGGCTGACGCGACTTCATATTTAAGCAGAGAAGGGGCGTCCAGGTCGACCTTTCCTTGCTGAAAGAGCTCTCTCAACCGTCGAGCCGGACGGCTGCCTTTCTCTTCGACGTACCACTTCACCGCGACTGAGGCGTCTGGGACATACCGCGGGATCTCATTTCTCTCCAATATCGAATGGTCTCCGCGCTGTCGAAATCGATGTATCCATGCTTCGACACCATCTCTTTGTAGATTGCATCGGCTTGCGCGCCTGCTGCACGAACGCGTTCCCAATCTCTCGCCGTCGAGCGCTGCTCCAGCTCGATTCGCGCTTGGATCGCGTCTCTCAAAACAGCAGACCAGTTGACCGACTTGACTTTCCGCATCTCCCTCCTCAGCCGGTCAGGAACGCGGATCGTAACCAACGCCAACATCTTAACCTTCAGTGGCGCGTCTATACTTTGTACAGACGCAAATAAGCTTTCCCGAGCAGCCGAGACATGTGGATCAGGAACGGGAAACGGAGATCAGCCGCACGACACTAGGGTTTGTGAGGAATTTGAGAACACTCCATTCTTCTCCAGCAAACCTAAGACGTACTTCACCAACAACTGATGCAAATCAGCGGAAGAAGCGGAGCCCCATGACAAGCCGGACAGCCGTCCACAGGCTGGTGTTGGTCAGACATGGCGAGAGCACGTGGAACAAAGAGAACAGGTTCACCGGCTGGATCGATGTCGACCTCTCAGAAAAGGGTGTACAAGAGGCTCATGAGGCAGGACAGATACTGCGCAGAGAAGGGTACGTGTTTGATGTCGCGTTCACTTCGGTACTCAAGCGTGCCATACGCACGCTCTGGATCATGCTTGATGAATTGGACCAGATGTGGATACCGGTTCACAATCACTGGCGCTTGAACGAGCGCCACTACGGCGCTCTGCAGGGACTCAACAAGGCTGAGATGGCGTCGAAGTACGGCGAAGAGCAGGTGCTCCTCTGGAGAAGGAGCTACGATGTGCGGCCGCCTCCGCTTGAGATGACCGACGAACGCTACCCAGGCCTAGACCCGCGATATAGAGAGATGAGTGAGAAAGAGATACCGGTCTGTGAGTCACTCAAAGACACCGTAGCCCGATTTCTGCCGTATTGGCATGAGACGCTCGCCCCCGTCATAAGGTCGGGCAAGCGAGTCCTCATCTCAGCGCACGGCAACAGCATGAGGGCGCTCGTGAAGTATGTTGATAATGTGTCCGATGAGGCGATCGTGGGCCTTAACATACCGACCGGTATTCCGCTTGTCTATGAACTCGACGACGACCTCAAGCCCGTCAAACATTACTATCTTGGGGATGAGGAGAAGATCAGAAAGGCGATCGAATCCGTTGCTGCACAAGGAAAAGCAAAATGAGAGGTCTGGGTCTAGAAGAGGCAACAAGTCACGTTCGAGTGGCCGTCGCATGCCGGGGCTTCAGCCGACTCCTGGGTTGGCTGTTACTGAGGGGGATCCTCTGGTTCTGATCAGAAACTCAGTAATCCCGCTGAGCAGTTCCAAGGAGTCGTACGCCACAAACGCGTAAGGACTCGGTTCGACCGGCGCTGATTGCGTTGCTCTAAGGAAAGCTATCACTTCGAATTTGCTGCTGAATCCTCCAGACTGGAACTCGTCAGCGAATTCCTTCGCAGCGGCTGCCGTCTGATCATCAAAGCTCACGATCAGAAGCTCTGCGCCATTTTGCTCGGCGTTTCTAAGCAGCTCCTTTGGCGTTGTTGCTCTCGAGAGGTCGATCGCCTGATGCCCAGCGGCGGCGAGCATAGCGGCCATGATTGAACTCATCACATCATTCCCGCCTGAGACCGGCCCCACGCTCACCCTTGCCGTGAAGCGGGTCTGCTTCGGGATCAAGGACGACTTCAGAACATCAAGCGAGGCTCGGGCCGCGCTTGCTGAGGCGGCGAAGCGTTGTTCATCGTACTCTCCAAGCGCGTGCAGACTCTCGGCCGTCCTGAACGCGTCATACAGCTCGTCGAGCGCCTCAGTTGGGTCCTCCGCGTACTGTGCAAGTACCTTGGCCTTCGCTTGAGCCGTGTCAGCGTCTCCTCTCAGAATCGCATCAGACAATTGCCGCTCTATTACGTCGTCCTTCAAAGGCGCGTCTCCCCAAGCTGATGAATCGACTATGATAAACTGTTCCCAGCACTTACCGGCACATCCAAGTCAACATAATATAGTGCACTGGTTCAGCTACGGCTGTGTGATGTTTGGAAGCCTACTCGGCCATCCTGTCCGTTGCCCATGAGATCAAGCATGCCAAGAGAGCGGTAGCGTTCACGGGCGCGGGAATCTCCGCCGAGAGCGGGCTCGCCACATTCAGAGGCAGAGACGGGCTTTGGAGCAAGTACGACCCCGCCGTGGCTTCCATCGAGTCGTTCACACGGGATCCCCTGAAGTTTTGGGAGTTCGTCCGGGAGATTGGTCGGATCTTCCTCACGGCTCAGCCCAACGATGCGCACATATCCCTAGCAGAGCTGGAGGCAATGAAGCTCTTGGATTGCGTGATCACGCAGAACGTGGATGGCCTTCATCAACGGGCCGGCAGCAAGCGTGTGATCGAGATTCACGGCAACGCTGGCCGAATCATCTGCACGCGGTGCGCTGCCACATATGCGAGTGAAAAGATGGTTGATCGCCTAACCGTGCAGGAGGTACCGACGTGCGACAGATGTGGCGGCGCACTGAAACCCGACGTCATCCTGTTCGGAGAGCAGCTGCCGAAGAAGGCGTTCGATCAGGCGCTCAAGGAAGTGAAATCGGCAGGCTTGCTGCTTGCCGTCGGAACCTCGCTTGAGGTCTATCCGGCGGCGTCGCTTCCGGAGATAGCAAAGAAGAGCGGGGCCAAGATCATCTCGATTGACAGCGAAAGAACCGACTGGGACGATCTCTGCGACTACAAGGTGTACGGGCCGGCAGGGGAGATTCTTCCAAGGATCGTCCAGGCGATCAAGATCAGCTTCTAGCCGGCAGATGGCGATTGGACTGAGAGCACGCGCGGTCGTTCCTCAATTGGACGTACGCTTATGGGTGCCACCCTCTGGGCGCGTTGTTTTTCTTCCTCGATGTTTTCTTCTCGCACGGGTATTCCCAGTTCCCTTAGTTTGCTTTCTGGGACGACCCCGTCAATCCATCCGCGGGCCTCGTAGTATTCCTTCTTCATCTTCTCAAGCTCGCACACATGCCCGGTGGCGGGCCCCGACCCCGGTTCCTTGAGGAATCTGTCCGGTAGGGTATCGTCTTTGCCCGCGAGTCCACATAGGTTGTTGTAGTAGCGTTCTAGGTTGTAGATGCGCTCTCCTATTCTTGCGAATTCGTTGGCGTCCACTTGTAGTCCTGTCATGGCGGAGTACTGAGCTAGATATTCAGTGATGCTTTCTGAGTAGACACTGAACTTGCATATATCGAGCGAATCTGATACCGCATGTAGATCTTGGAAGTTCTTGGCTAGTATGCCTTTTCGCTGCCACACGAGCGGATCCGCACTTTCGGGCAGGCCCACCGTTTCGCTCGAGGAGATCGCGAATGCTCGAAGGTGGCATGCTCCTCGGTTTGAGGTGGCGTAAGCAATACCCATGCCTTGCATCCCCCTCGGGTCATAGGCAGCTATACTCTGACCCTTCACCTGGTTTGCCAGGCCCTCGTTACCGAAAGTCCTAGCCGCCCGTCGGCAACCTTCTGCAAGAGTGTCCCCTATGTTCTGTCTTTTTGCGATCTTGTGAATGAGATTGATCATGGCGTCAGCGTCGCCCCATTCGAGCCTCTCTTGAATCAGCCCTCGTTGGCCAGCCTCCATAGCTACGGAGATGCAATTGCCAAGTTCTATGGTGTCCATTCCATAGTCGTTGGCTAGATTGATCATATAGACGACGGCTTCTTTGCTGCTGCAGCCGCAGTTAGCCCCGAGCGCCCACATCGATTCGTATTCCGTGCTCTCCATGCGGATCTTGTACTTGCCCTCTGTCACGGCAACTTCTTTCTTACATGCAACCGGGCACGCATGGCAGGTCGGGTCGCGTACGAGTATCGATTCTTTGATGGTTGCGCCGCCTATGAGGTCTGCTTCCTCGAACATGGTACTTTGCGCATTGCGCGTCGGAAGGGCTCCCAGTTCGCTGACGAAGTTCATGTTTGCGTTGGTTCCGAAGACCGAGAGTACTCCCTCTCGCGGCGCCGTTAGGCCACCTTTCACAATGGCTGTGTTCCCAACCGCAAACGCTTTTCTGAATTGCTCAGGATTGGCTGGCTTGGGCTTGTTGCTGATGCTTCCTCTGACAACGAGGCATTTCAGCTTCTTCCATCCCATTACCGCGCCCGTTCCGCCTCTTCCCGAAGCGCGGTCGTCCTCGTTAACGATTGCAGCGAACCTGACGAGGTTTTCTCCCGCCTGACCTATTGCGATTACACTAGTATCTTCGGGCGCGTACTCATCCATTGCCGTTTTGACAGTGTCGTGAACGTTCTTTCCCCAGAGGTGGGTCGCTTCCTTCAGAGTAACCTCGCCGTTTTCGACATGAGCGTAGACTGGTCTCGGCGCCTTGCCCTTGAATACGATTCCGTCGAAACCCGCCCACCGTAGCCTCGCTCCGGACCAGCCGCCTTGATGCGAATCTGTCACAGTTCCAGTCAAGGGAGACTTCGTGACCACCGCCATTCGGCCGCTCATGGCCACGTCGCTGCCAGTCAAGGGACCGACCATGAAACAAAGAATGTTCTCCTCGGAGAAAGGCTCGACTTTGGGCTGGTTGTCGAAAACATATTTCACTCCGAGCCCACGTCCGCCAATGTACTTCCTCAGATCCTCCTCGTCCGGCTTTTCGTATTCCACTCTTTCTTGCGATAGGTCAACTCTGGCTACTCGGTTCGCGTAGCCGCCCAACGTCAAGTTGCTTACCTTCTCGTTCCAGTCTGACTCCTTGGCGATTTCAGACTTTGGGTGTTGGTTCCAACTGGCGGGCTAAGAGCCTGTCAGTTCATCTGCGTTCTGGCAGTTTTCGCAGGAATATCTGGTGCCTCCACTGCCTATTGCGAGGAATTTATCGTTGGTCGGTTCCGTGATGATTGCTACGACTCCAGATCAAGGAGGAGCGTTGCGCTAACGTATCTGGCGATTAATTCCTCTACCCGATGCTAGAAGTCAACGGGTTTCCCTTCGTACATGCACACGAACAACTTGCGTATCTCTTCAACATCGGGCACTCGTGGGTTGACGAACGTGCAAGTCGATCTGGTCGTTTGCTCGACTAGAGTGTCGATGTTTTGCTCGAAGACGCTCTGGGATATGCCTGCCTCATGCAGAGACAGCGGAATCCTGAGGTGAACCATGAGTCTTTTGATGGATTCCACAAGCATTTCCGTAGCTTTCTGGGCTGATTCCTCTTTGATCCCGATCATACGAGCAAGGTCACTGTAGCGTTCTGCTGCGTCACGGCTTGAGAACTGAATAACGCACGGAGTCGAGACGGCCACAGCGAGACCGTGTGGCATGTGGAATATTGCGCCCAGCGCATGGCCCATGGCATGCACTAGACCAACCTGTGAGTTGCTGAAAGCGAGCCCCGACATCGTCGCGCCGTTCTGAGTCTTCTGCCGAGCGAGCAAGTCATCAGGATTGTCAAACGCCTTCGGCAAGTACTCGAACAGGATTTGGATAGACCTCAGCGCGAGGCCGTCTGAGAAATCGTTTCGCCACTGATTTACGTAGGCTTCGATGCCTTGCACGATCGCATCCATGCCGGTATATGCGGTCGCTTCCTTGGGCAGCCTCAGCACGAACCTAGGATCCAGTATCGAGAAGTCAGGCACTAGCTCTCTTGAAGCAAAATAGTCGAGCTTCATGTTCTGAGCTTTGTCGGTGAGCACGGCAACCCATGTTGCATCAGAACCGGTTCCAGCTGTTGTCGGAATAGCCACAAGTCTTGCTTTCTTTCGCAGATCAAGCTTCGTGAGAGGACTGACTGCGTCAACGGCGAGATCCGGCCGCTCATAGAGAACCCAAGCCGCTTTCGCTGCGTCGATACATGAACCTCCGCCCAGGGCCACGATGAGATCTGGTTGAAAACGGCGCGCAACGGCTGCAGCCTTCTCAACGTTTTCGAAGGAGGGCTCCGGCTCAACCTGGTCAAAGACCTCGATGGAACGAGGCCCCTTCTTCAGCTCACCCATGACGAGATCGAGCATTCCGAGTCTTCTGACGACCGGGTCAGTTACTACCAGGACGCGCTTGCCTTCGACTGCGCCTAATTGCTCTAGAGAGTCCTCACCGAATGCGATCCTGGGGCTGGTAAACCACCACAATCCAAGTCAGACCTACGGACTCGGAGATCACGCGAACTCTGTGGGAACTTTGCCCGCGGTCTCAACGAGTTCCTTTGCGGCCCTGACTGCGCGTAGTACCTTGGCCATGTCTCCTTGGAGCTTGAACTTCCCGGTCAACAGGCCTTGGATCGGGTCGATCTGTTTGTTTATCAGTTTCTTCCAGTTCCCGTAGGGTCCCGAGTAGACATACGCGGCTTTCTTCTCCTCTCCGGGCTTCACAAGTTCGGCGCCTCTGCACTTTCCATGCCACAAGTCCATGTAGATGGTTGCAGGTTCTTTCAGCTCGGCGTCGGCGTTGATGACGAATAGAAAGTCGCCTTCCCACGTCTTTGCGGCATCTTCATAGTTCTTGTTGGCGTTCACTTGCTCCATGAAGAGCTTCGCCCATTCTTCTGAGGGAAATCTTGCCAAACATATCACCATTGATGCAAGCAGTCGGTCACAGGACATAGAAAAGGCATACCATCACCCCGGCAACTCGGCCCGCCACAACAACCATGGGTGCACGTTGTGGCGAACTAAGTTGCCTCATTCAGAGGAGTCTCAAAGCAGTCATGCGCAGACTCATGATGCACTAACAGAATTCCAGCTTCGATCGTGATCGCTTCTCTGACCCGGCTATGCGTCACGGCAAACCACAAGTAGACGTTTTGGAGAACGACTCGGCATGGCCCGTCTGACCGGCGGTGAAGTTCTCAAACGATGCCTCGTGGAAGAGAATGTTCGGTATGTCTTTGGCGTGCCAGGCGACCAACTCTATCCAATTCTAGACGCCTTCTACCACGACAAGCGCATTGAGTTCATCACGATGCGGCATGAGGCGGCCGCTGCTCATGCAGCAGACGGTTGGGCTCGAGTAACCGGACAACCCGGAGTCTGCCTCGGAACGGTGGGGCCCGGCGCCGCAAACCTCGTTGGAGGAGTATACGCCGCGTATGCGGACAGCATCCCGATGATCGTCATTACCGCGCAGAATCAATCTTGGCGCTCCTACCCTGATCATGGCTCTACACAGGCCTTGGACCAGCTCTCACTTTTCAAAGCGGTGACAAAGTGGAACTCAGTTGTTTCTCATTGGAGACGAATCCCGGAACTTGCCCAATGCGCGTTTCGTACCGCTACATCCGGAAGACCGGGTCCGGTCCACCTTGATTTCCCTTCGGATGTCCTGTTTCAGACAGGCGAAGAGGACGATGTGAAGATTCTTCATCCGTCACGCTATCGCTCGGTTGAACGGCACATCGGTGACGCAGCTTCACTCGACCAAGCCGCGGCGATGTTAGTGAACGCGAAATCCCCGCTCATTCACGCGGGCGGCGGAGTTCTTCGATCAGGCGCCTCCAGGGAACTCGTCGAACTTGCAGAGTACATGCAGATACCGGTGACCACATCTATGACAGGCAGAGGAGCCATACCCGAGGACCATCCCCTCTGCCTGATTCCCGCATGCCCCGGCAGTGGTGCGCTTGTTGCTCAGACCGAAGCCGATGTTGTACTCCTGATCGGCGGGCGCCTGGGAGACCTAGAAATGTGGGGGCAGCCACCCCTAGCGTGGGGAGAGCCAGCTCGTCAGAAATTCATTCAGATAGATATCTCCGGCGACATGATCGGACTCAACCGCCAAGTGGACATAGGCATAGTAGGAGACGCAAAATCGACACTTCACGCGCTCCTAGAGAACGTCAAGAGACTCGCGTCGAGAAGAACCGAGTCGACGTCGCTTCGTGAGTACAAACAGGTGGAGAAGGACTGGCTCGGGACATTCGAGGAGATGTCTCGCTCTGATCGCGTGCCGATTCATCCTTTACGGCTGATCAAGGAAGTGAGAGAGTTCTTTCCGAGAGAAGCTGTGGCGGTGGTTGACGGGGGAAACACCACAGTCTGGTCGCTCTATCTGAATCGCGTGTATGAGCCGAACACTTACTTGAGCTGCGCATCCGGAGACTCCGGCCACTTGGGAGCGGGAATATCCTACGCGATTGCGGCGAAGCTTGCCGCACCCTCAAGACAAGTCTACTGCATCACAGGAGACGGATCTTTCGGCTTCAACGTTCAGGAACTGGAGACAGTGAGCCGCCTAAAGCTGCCGCTGACGTTAGTCGTCGCCAATGATTCCGCCTACGGAATGATAAGATCCGGACAATCACTAGCCTATGCGAAGAGATACATCGGAGTTGACTTGAGCGACATTTGTTACGATAAGGTTGCTCAGGCCATGAACTGCTACGGCGAAAGAATCGTCGAACCATCTGAGATCCGACCTGCGCTGCAGAGAGCCGTCGATTCCCGCCTGCCTGCCGTCTTGGACGTGGTGGTCGACAGAGAAGCGATCCCTCCAGATTTCCAGGTTCTCGCCTCAGTGTGGCTAGAGGGCTGCGAACTCCCGTAGCGAAAACGCCTCGTGACTTTCTCGAACGATTCGTCTGTTGCAGAAGTCAAAGACGTTCCGGACAGTTGAGTGGGATAACCCGAAATAACGCATTCAAAACTGGGGTGCAATACACTGTGTATTGCACCCTGATTTTCTCATCTTCCGAGGCTAAAGGGCTGCTCAGCTCAAGTGTATCTCGACTGACTGTCCAACAAGTCATTGACTCTCGCGGAACGATTCGTCTGTGACAAGAGCTTTAAGCGGGCCACAGGCTAGCTTCGTCCGCCAATTCGATTTGGAGTGAGATTCTTGTCTCGAAGAGTTGCCGTTGTAGGAATCGGGCATTCCGTCTTCGGCGATCGCCGCGACGCAAACCTTCCGGAGCTCGCGTTTGAAGCGATAAAACCGGCGATCGAAGATGCCGGGATCACGCAGAAAGACGTTGGCTTCGTAAGTGTGGGAACCGCAGGCGGATGGTACGAAGAATTCCTTCCAGCAGTTGTTGTTGCCGAGTATGCGGGTCTCTCCGGCGCCGGGCTCATCAGGTGTGAAGCTGCCTGCGCATCCGGAAGCTCCGCTGTCACAACCGCGTACCAATCAATTGCAAGCGGCCAAACAGACATCGCGATGGCCGTGGGGGTCGAGAAGATGACTGAGGTGGATATCCTCACCTCGATCGAGCTGATCGGCAGGGCTGGCTACTATCTCTGGGAGTTCCACAACTTCGGCATGACCTTCCCGGCATATTACGCGATTCACGCCACTGCTCACATGAAGAAGTACGGAACCACTGAGGAAGATCTTGCCATGGTTGCCGTAAAGAACCACAAGTATGGGGCCATGAACCCATACGCACATTTCCAGCGACCGATAAAGGTTGAGGACGTACTGTCGTCAAGAGTGATCGCATGGCCATTGAAGATCTTCGACTGCTGCCCTGTAAGCGATGGCGCGGCCGCAGTTGTTTTGGCCTCGGAGGACAAGGCGAAGGACCTCTCCGACACGCCGATCTGGATAAAAGGTCTCGGTATGTCGTCAGGTACCGCGAACATCAGCAAGCGAGACGACTACTCGTCCCTGCGTTCAGCGCTTTTGGCGGCGGAACGGGCTTACACGGCCGCTAAAGTCGATTCGCAGAAGCTTGATGTCGCAACCGTTCACGACTGCTTTACGATCGCGGAGCTACTTGCGTATGAGGACCTGGGATTCTGTGACAGGGGAGGAGCTGCCAAGATGATTCGCGAGGGCCAAACGGAAATTGGTGGCAAGATATCGGTCAACGTTGACGGCGGCCTCAAGGCCAAGGGGCACCCGATCGGCGCGACTGGAGTTTCGATGGCGGCTGAGGTCACGCGCCAGCTACGCGGAGACGCAGGCAAGAGACAAGTGCCTGTCAAGCATGGCAACGCGCTCACTCACAACGTTGGAGGAACCGGGCACTACTGCTACGTCACGATCTTTGGGAGGGATTGAGATGGCATTCGGTCCACCGACACGAGCCCTGAAGTCCAGACCCCTCACGTTCGCCTTTGACATTCCAACAAACAAAACAGCGAGGTTCTGGGACGAACTCGAGAACGGAAAGGTCTACGGAACAAAATGCAAGAAATGCGGCCACAAGTATTTCCCGCCAGTAGTCGACTGTTCGGAATGTTTGACCTCAGACATGGATTGGATCGATCTCACAGGCGAAGAGGGCGAAGTCGAGACCTTCACGCACGTAATTGTTCGACCATCAAGCTTCGCCGAACACGAAACATACACGGTCGCCGTAGCCAAACTGAACCAAGGAGTGAAGGTGCTCGCGTGGCTCTCCGGTGTGAAACTAGGTCAGGCCAAGGTCGGCATGAAAGTGAAGCTTGTCGGGAAGCCCTCGCCTGAGGGAGCCAGCTACGAACTCGTACCAATACAATAAGTGAAATACCCAATCGTTGACGACAATACTCGGTGTGATCAAGATGAGCACGCAAGCTCTGAAAAAGGCGGCGGTTCTCGGAGCGGGATCCATGGGCCATGGGATAGCGCAACTGCTGATCATGACGGGCACGGACGTGACCATGGTCGACATCAACGATGACATCCTAGTGAAGGCGCGCGAAAAGATCCAATGGAGCATCGACAAGTTCGTGGAGAAAAGAACAATCCGAAAGGAAGATGCAGACGCGGCGATGGCACGCTTGCACACCACCACAAGCATGAATGACGCCTTCAAAGATGCGGACCTCGTCGTCGAGGCCGCTCCTGAGAACCTTGACATGAAGAAGAAACTGTTCACACAGATTGACAAAGCTGCTCCGAAGCACGCTATCCTCGGGTCGAACACGTCAACGCTGAGTATCACAGAGCTCGGAAAGGTCACAAGCAGACCTGACAAGGTTGTTGGGCTGCACTTCTTCAATCCCCCGCAGATGATGCCACTTCTCGAGATCATCAAAGGAGCGCAGACAAGCGAAGAGACAACCAAGTTTGCACTTGACCTTGCCAAGAAACTTGGAAAGACTCCGGTGCTTGTGAAGAAGGACGTTAGAGGGTTCATCGTAAACGGAATTCTCGCATCGGTCTTCAATGAGGCGTTCTGGGCTGTTGAGCGAAAAGAAGCGACGAAGGACGAGATTGACGCAGCCATGAAGTACCAAGCGGGCTTTCCAATGGGAATATTCGAACTGGCTGACTTCGTTGGTCTCGACATACTCAACAGCGTTGCCAAAGAGATGGAAGAAGCATTTGGCGCCCGAGCCAAAGCCTGCCCAATCTACCAGCCTCTTGTCGAGGCTGGCAAACTCGGCCAGAAGACAGGGGAAGGTTTCTACTCGTGGAGTGCCGGGCGACCTAGAATACCGTTCGAGCTAGCTGACAAGTTTGACCCGAATCGGCTGTACACGATGGCAGCTAATGCAGCGGCATGGTTGGTTCATGAAGATGTAGCTACGCCAGCGGACATCGATACCGCGATGAAGTTCGGCACCGGCTGGCCTTCAGGACCGTGCGAGCTCGCCGACAAGATGGGCATAGACGTGGTGGTCAAGAACCTGAACGAACTGCACACGAAACACCCGGAGCCGATGTACGAGCCCTGTCCGCTTCTTCTTGACTACGTCAAGAACGGGTGGCTAGGGAAGAAGTCAGGTCAAGGATTCCACAAGTACAAGTGACCGGTTCACGGCAACTGCAGCCGCACAAATCGTGCGGCAGATCATGCAGAGAGTTTCTTATATTGGGTAGTGTGACTGCTCTCCCACTGAGGTTTCAGAATTGAGTGAAGGGAGAACCTACCAAGACATCATTGTCAAGAAGGAAGAAGGAGTTGGGTGGATCACACTGAATCGACCTCACAGACTCAACACGATGACGCTCGACATGATGAACGAGTTCGCTTCAGCACTTGCTGATTTCGAGTCGGACAAAGAAGTGAAGTGCGTCGTCATCACAGGCGCCGGAGAGAAAGCTTTCAGCGCGGGAGCGGATGTCACCTCATTTACAGGAATAACGCCATCGATGGCCAGTGACGCCTCGATGAAAGGCCACGAGCTTACCGCACGTATCGAGGCACTCGGCAAGCCAGTAATCGCGTGCATCAACGGTTACGCGCTCGGCGGCGGCCTTGAGATATCCCTCGCCTGCGACTTCAGAATCGCATCGGAGAGCGCCCAACTGGGAGCTACTGAAATCAAGCTCGGCCTGATGCCTGGCTGGGGCGGAACCCAGAGGCTTGCCCGTATCGTCGGCCTCTCTAAGGCGAAGGAACTGATCATGTTGGGAGACCGAATCACGGCGGAAGAAGCGCACAAGATCGGCCTGGTCAACAAGGTTGTCCCAAGAGACAAGCTGATTGAAGAAACCAAGGCATTTGCAAAGAACTTCGTGGAGGGACCGCCTGTGGCCTTGAAGGCTGCAAAGCACGCTCTGAACTACGCAACTCAGGTGCCCCTGGATGTAGGGCTTAAGTTTGAATCTGAAGCATTTGGCATCGTGCTTTCGACCAAGGACGTGATGGAAGGCGTTTCAGCCTTCATGTCTAAGCGGAAGCCGGAATTCAAGGGGAAGTGACATAAGATGCCTATAGATTTCAACTTTACCGAGGAGCAGGAACTTTTTCGGCGTACGCTCAAAGACTACTACGCGAAGAATCTTACGCCGAAAGCCAAGGAAATAATGAAGGCACGGATGATCACGCCTGATGTCCACAAGGCAGTCGTAGGGCAAGGCCTCTTTGGTCTGCTGCTGCCGAAGGAATTTGGCGGAAGCGAATCAGACTACGTTACATTCACAATTGCGGTCGAGGAGTTGACCAAGGCCGACCCAACAGGCGTCGCGGGAATCCCAATCTGGTACGGAGCTACGTGCGCTCGCATTATTGCGGCGTATGGAACCGCCGAGCTGAAAGAGGAGGTCCTCCCGAAGGTTGTGAAGGAAGGTTGGATAACTCCGCTTCATAACACCGAGCCAGGATGCGGCACTGACTTCACGGCAATCACAACAACTGCGAAGAAGGACAACGGAGACTACGTAGTCAACGGTGAGAAGCAGATACTAAGTTGCGTTCCTGAAGCCATGAAATATGGCGGGGGCTTCATCACCTCAGTGAAGACGAAACCTGAGCTCGGCTCGAAGGGCTTGAGCCTCATTTTCATCCCTGTTACCTCGAACGGCATTACGACCTCACTCTTCGAAGGAATGGGCATAGACCTAGGCGGTGTCAGGTACGACAACACCAAAGTTGCGGAGCACTGCCTCATAGGGTTCGAAGGAACCGGATATCAGCTAACGTACGAATCGTTCGTCCACGCCCGAGTCCCAACCACGATGGCGATTGTGGCTGGCGCAGAGAAATGCCTTGAGGCAGGTATGGAGCACGTGAAGCAGCGACGAGCGTTCGGCCGACCTCTGGCTGGTCATGAAGGGATACAGTTCGAACTCGCCGAAGACTACGCGAACGTCCTAGCTGCTCGATGGTTATGCTACCGCGCCGCGTGGCTCGTGGACAGATACCACGATGGCAGGGCATCATTCTATGATGCGATGATGGCAGCATCCTGTGCCAAGCTCGTGGCGTCTGAGAATTGCATGAAAGCCATCAGCGACGTGGTCGAATGGTTCGGCGGCATGGGGACGACCACCGACTACGACGTACAACAGGCATTCAGAACCACGAGACAAGCGGTTGTTGCGGAAGGAACCAGAAACGCTCAGAAGATAGTAATCGCCCTTCAGCTGCTCGGCTCAGAATTTGCAGCATGGAGAAAGTGGGAAGAAGCAGGCAAATAGCAACACAGCATGTCGCGCCTTCGGGACCACCCTCTTTTTCTTCCGTTCACACAGGCGTGATTCTGTTGCCTCATTCTTTGATTCGTTAGATCCAAGAGAGCGTATTGAGACGCGAGCAGCCGCAAATCATCCACTCGTCCCATTCTCGAGACAATCCTAATTGCACACATCTCCAGACGAGTCGGAGCCGCAGTGGTTCCTAGCATCCGATCTTTCGGCATTGACTCTTTAACCGGCCAGCGTTCCGTCTCCGTCAGTTAGCGTTTTATAGACTCGGCAGTTAGACAAGTGTGGGTGTTTATGGTTTGGAGAAACCTTGGTACAAGTTCTGGCCTGAGGGCGTCCCGAAATCAATCGAATATCCTGAGCTGCCCTTAGGCCAAGTGCTGAGAGAAACAGCCAGAGAGTATCCTCAGAAGACCGCGATCATTTACTTCGGTGCCCCTACCACGTATAGCAAACTAGATGTGCTTGTCGACAAGTTTGCAACTGCACTTCAGGACCTGGGCGTGAAGAAGGGAGATCGCGTAGGCATCTTCCTACCCAACATCCCCCAATTCGTAATCGCCTTCTACGGGGCACTGCGCGCTGGAGCAATCTGTGTCACATGCAGTCCGCTCTACAAGGGAAGAGAACTCGAACACCAGCTCAATGACGCCGGAGCCGAGACTCTGGTTGCGATGGATACATTGTATCCAATCGTCCAAGAGGTCAGAGAGAGAACGAAACTGCGGAATGTGATCACCACGAGCCCACGAGACTATCTTCCGCCGCTACTGAGGACCTTGTCTCCATTGAAGGGAGTGAGGTCCCACAAGTGCCCAGGCGCTCATGACTTTCTGTCGCTCATGAAGAAGTATGATGCGAAACCTAAGCCGGTAGAGGTGAAACCGGACGACATAGCTCTTCTTCAGTACACAGGGGGAACAACTGGCGTTCCCAAGGGTGCCATGATTACCCACAGAAATCTTGTTGTCAACGCACGCCAGTGTGAGGTCGAGCTGCCGATCCGTCGAGGAGTCGATGTCCACGTAACCGCACTGCCCCTCTTCCACATATTTGGCATGACAACTGCCATGAATGCAGCTGTACTGACTGGTACAACCATGCTCATGATTCCAGATCCGCGCGAACCCAAAGGCATACTAGACGCAATTAGCAAGCACAAGGCAACTGTCTTCTGCAGCGTCCCGACGATGTACATCGCCCTCGTCAATCGACCTGAGATAGGAAAGTACGACCTACGTACTGTTCGCGCGTGCCTTTCCGGAGCGGCACCACTTCCAGTCGAGGTCCAGAAGAAGTTCGAGCAACTGACCGGAGGCCGCCTAGTCGAGGGGTACGGCCTCACAGAGTCAAGCCCCGTCTCTCACGTCAACCCACTTGACGATCCAAAGAAGAACAGACCAGGCTCGATTGGAATTCCCGTTCCGGACACCGACTCCAAGATAGTGGACCTCGAGACTGGCACAAAGGACCTCAAGCCGAATGAGGTCGGAGAATTGGTCATCAAGGGGCCACAGGTGATGCAGGGTTACTGGAACAACCCGGACGAAACCAAGATGACGTTGAGAAATGGGTGGTTGTATACCGGTGACATTGCCAAGATGGATGAAGACGGCTTCTTCTACATCGTCGATCGTAAGAAGGATATGATCGATGTCTCTGGTCTGAAGGTGTGGCCACGCGAAGTTGAAGAGGTGCTCTACGAGCACCCTGCTGTCGGCGAAGCGGCAGTGCTCGGAGTCCCGGATCCCTACAGAGGCGAGACCATAAAGGCATACATCATCCTCAAGCCAGGATACGAGGGCAAGGTGACACAGGAGGACATCATCAAGTTCTGCAAGGAAAAGATCGCCACCTACAAGGCACCGAGAATAGTCGAGTTCAGAACCTCGCTTCCCAAGACACTGGTAGGAAAGATCCTAAGACGGACGCTCAGGGAAGAGTTGGAATCCAAGAAGTAGAATCAGGATTCGGAAAACTCCCGAAGTATCAATCAGCAGATTGAAACGTCAACAAAGCGTAGCTCATCTAGCCACGGATTGATCTCGGAAAGAAAACTCTTGAGGCGAAGAACCGAGACAATCGGCACGCCTTCAATCAGTTTCGGAGATGCGTCGCCGAGTGTGAGGATGACCGGAAGCACACGTGCAGACCGCCATCCAGCGGTGTCAAGCCTTACGCCATGGGCCGTGAAGACACCGGAGAGGAAGCGAACACGCTGCAGCTGATCCCTCGCCGAAGCACTGACCTTGCTCGGAACCCGTCCGTGATGCCAGTGCTTACAGTCGATGCATAATACCATAGGCTCCTTCGTGCCCACCACATCGATCTCAAATCTACGCCCTGAACCCTTGAAGACGAAGTGGTTCAGCGTCGCAAATCCGTCTTCGGTTAGAACCCAGTCTGCGAAAGCCTCGAATTCTTGCCATCGGAGCTCCCTGGTCACGCGTTCAAAGTCGGCGCCGATGGCGACTGCAACTTCTGCGATTCTCAGCCTCTGTTCCGGGTTGATATGGATCTCTTCACCTGAGAGGCTCACGGCATTAGCCGCGTGAAGCTCAAGTAATGACTCTTCGACGAGAGATCTGCAAGCCCTGCTGCTGGCGACGACTTCTTGGATTTGACAGAGTGAACTCTCCCTTGTCTCACGTAGCAGTGCAATGTGCAACGCGGCACTAGTCATGATGTCGTCTCGGCCACAGCGGAATGATACAGTGTTTCTCTATGTCGAGGACGATGTAAAGCAGAGAGGCGAGTAGTAGTATTCGCTTCACATAGTGTCAGAAGACCACGAAACAAAGCACGAGTATTGCGAGAGCGAGAGCGAACAGCAACTTCCTACCGTTCGATAGTGCCGAGACATCGTCCAGAGGCTCGACGCCAGCCCATCCGGCCCGTGTGAACATTAGTATGAGGATCAGCAGCGCGAAGGGCCAGTACCCAGCCAAGGCCAAAGCTGCTAGGCCTATGGCGGTTGCGAATCTGTGTCCCCGCGGTCCGAGCGCAGCCCGCATGATGTGGCCGCCGTCCAGCTGCCATGCAGGAACTATGTTCAGAAAAGTGACTAGTGCGCCGATTTCGGCTGCGAAAGCAACCTGCGTCAACACCAGGAGCTGCCCTGGAGCCGACGCACGTATGTCGAGGTAGCTAAGCAGAATCATCAGTAGGGGTGTCCTCGGCCATTCTTGCACTGCTAGGAGCCCTTGGCCGACGAGGCTCTCCACCTGCGCTTGCGGTATAAGAGGCGCGGTGAGTATGCTGACAACTGCGACAACTATCGTTGCGATGAATCCCACTAGAGGCCCGCTGAATCCGAGGTCAAACAGTTCGTCTCTGTTTGCGGGTGGACTTTTCAGCGAGATCACTGCACCGAATGTTCCAAACGGGGGCGGGCCTGGAATGAAGTATGGGAATGTAGAATCCATCCGATGGGCCGTCGCCGCCAATTTGTGACCCGACTCGTGAAGCGCGATAATTCCAAAGAGTGCTGCCGCAAACATTGCCATCTGCACGTTAAGATTCAACCCTCCGAAGACAGTCGCTAGGACTCGCGCGTCCATCGAGTAGGTGAGGGTGTAGCTAGCGAACAGAATTGTCCCAATCGTGACAAGCATCAACACCACGTTTATTAGCGGGTTCGAGCGACGGGCCTGGATCCTTTGAAATACCCTGATCAGAAGTTTGTCTGCCTGAGAGCGAACTGACGCAGTCAGATGGAGCGGCAGCAGATCGCTCATGAGGTCTTTGAACTTCCGCTTCACCGGTTCTTTGTCCACAACAAAGCTAGGGATTCCGTACTGATCTACGTAGGCATCCGTAACGTTGAACCGAAGTTGGACAATCCTTCTCAGCCCGGCGAGGTCAGGGTAGGCGCTGGTTTGGGTTGAGAACTCCCAAGAGATGGATGACAAGGCGAGACCCCGGCCGTTGGCGGCCTTGCATCCCAGAGAGACCTCACTTAAACATATTGATCCGATCGGAGAATGATCCAGTCCAAATGGCTTATAGTACCCCTGCTACCAGATCTGCTCCGAGAATTGCGATGCTGACGGAAGCCAAGTTCTCCTTGAGACAGTTCAACACGAACGATCTCGAATCCGTCATCGAGATCAACAGAATGTGTCTCCCAGAGAACTACGCCTCGTTCTTCTTCATAGACACTTTCCGGAGCTGCCCTGGCGCTTTCGTTGTTGCTGAGGTTGGCAATCGGGTAGTTGGTTACATAATGTGCCGAATAGAGCACGGTTTTTCGGATCTCAGACGACTGAAGTTCGTTCGCAAAGGGCACATCATATCGGTCGCCGTGCTGCCCGAGCATAGGCGAAACGGCGCTGCATCTGAACTCGTGAAGCGAGCACTTGCAGCGCTACGCGAAACTGACACCGACGAGTGCTATTTGGAGGTACGAAGCACAAACGAGATCGCCATCAAGCTGTATGAGAAACTCGGATTCTCCTTGGCCAGAAGAGCACCTCACTACTATGCTGATGGAGCAGAGGCTTTGGTCATGGTGATCCCTCTAACGAAGGAGGGCGTCTCCTCCTAGAGTCCCAGACAGTCAGACACCGAAACCGCCATACGATCCTCCTGTGCTTCGCAACGGCTATCTATATTCGGCGCCAGGGAATAGCCTAGGTTCGCAGGTTGGATTGGCTAGAGACGATTAGAGAGGATCTTAGAAAAGCGACTATCGTTCGCATACCGTCGCAACAAGGCTACTACGATTATGTTGTCAATCCCCTCAGTTCAGGAGTGCCCGAGATCCCGACCGAGGCTCTATGGGGGTGCGCCTTTGAAGTTGCAAGAGTCAGCAACATCAAGCAGTGTAAGAAGATTCTTGCCCCTGAGGCGATGGGAATACAGATCGCGGTCGCCCTGAGCCTGGTCACCGGAGTCCCAATGCTTGTCATCAGAAAGAAATCGTACATGCTACCTAACGAAATCAAGATCGTAAAGAGAACCGGCTACGCTGAAGAGATAATGTATGCGAATGGCGTGGAATCCGGCGACTCGGTTCTACTTGTCGATTCAATAATTGCTACGGGCGGGACGTATGCGGCAATAATCAAAGAACTCGTTTCACACGGAATCAGATTGGCGGACGCCGTCGCGGTAATTGAAAGAGTAGAACTCGGAGGAGTTGAACGTGTCGCGAAAGAGACTGGCGTCAAAGTTAAGACGCTGATAAGGCTCCGACTCCGAGATGGAAAGCCCCTCATAGAGTGAAAGTCTCTTCCTCTCAAGTTTGAGAGGCAGGCGCGGGGTAAAGGTTAACTGTTCAGAGAACCACAAACCTGAATGATCGATATGACTGTCAAATGCCAGACTTGTGGATACGAGAACCGTGACGAGGCCAACTATTGCTTGAAATGCAGAACCAACATTGTTTTGCCTCCTGTCCAGCACATTCCTCCAACTGGACCTGTGCCAGCGTTTGCCGCAGGGCCCACGGGAATGCCTCGATGTTCATTTCACCCGTCCGTGGCGGCTACGCATCTCTGTGCACGATGCGGCCGGCTACTCTGTAGATCCTGCATACGTCCGTCGCTAGGAATGGTGCTTTGTCCACTGTGTTCGGTAGGTCCGCTTCAGCCGCATCCGTGGCTTCCTTTCCCGCTGACTAGGCCACCTTATCCGCTGGTCATGTCAACGCGCTCTCTCTTCTAGACAGACGGTTGCCTATTTCGAGTGGAGACCTAGGCTTCTCGCCAAGTAGACGAGGAGACAGATAGCCGTAGGCGCGTAGATGATGAGAATCTCAAACTCGGTGGCTACGAAAGCTCGCCCAAGTAACCTCAGAAACAAGAACAGCGCTGAGAGTGCGACCAGCAAGATTAGCGCGTAACCCCAGTCTCTTGTCTCAGCCGCCTCCAGCATCCATCACTTCGCGAAGAACCTTTGTCCTAGCTCTCGGGTTTCAAGACCAGCTTCAACGGTATGCTCTGACTTGTGCCATCCGGCAGGGTCCTTCTGATGCTGATCGGAAGCGCGCCTGCGTCAAGTTCCTGCGTTGCTATATCTATCGGAGACATGCTTCCAGGATCGACGCCGATCAGAACCGGCGCTCCCAGCGCAATCTGAAGCGCACGTGCGCCAACTACTCTGGCCTTCTCGAACCGCGTCAGTTTTCGAGGGCCGATGAGGGCAGTCGCTTGGCGTCTAGTACTCGCCCGCTTCTTCACCACTCTCTTCTGGCCCCTTTGGCGGCCCTTTCATTTCCTTCTTAGACGCTGCAATCACGTCATCTATCTTTAGAATCATTCCAGCCGCTTCGCTCGCCGATTTCACCAGCTGGACTTTGACCGCAAGGGGTTCGTAGACATTCTGCTTTGCGAGATCTGCGACCTTTCCCTTGAAAGGATCGACGCCCGCCCAGATGAGCCCTTGGTCGTGTTTCGTTCTCATCTCAACCTGCGTGTCGATAGGGTCTAGCCCAGCGTTCTCAGCAAGTATCATGGGCACGGACTCGAGCGCCTCAGCGAAGGCTTGGACTGCGAGCTGCTCTCTGCCGGAGAGTTTATCCGCGTAGGCTCGGAGTCGTTTTGCAACCTCAGCTTCAGGGGCGCCTCCTCCTGCGACGACCTTTGGGTTTACAACGACATCCCGGACAACACACAGCGCGTCGTGCACGGCCCGTTCTGCTTCGTCAACTATTCGCTCAGTGCCGCCTCTGACTAGGATGGTGACTGCCTTGGGGTTCTTGCAGCCTTCAACGAAGGTCATCTTGTCATCTGCAACCTTTCTCTCCTCGACGAGCTGCGCGGCGCCAAGGTCCTTGCTGCTAAAGTCTTCGATGTTTGTGACTACATGACCGCTCGTTGCTTTCACGAGTTTCTCCATGTCGGATTGCTTAACGCGTCGGACTGCTAGCACACCTTTCTTGGCAAGGAAGTGTTGCGCCACGTCGTCGATTCCCTTCTCGCAGATGGCCACGTTTGCGCCTGCGGACACGATCTTTTCGACCATCCCTCGAAGCATCTTCTCCTCTTCGTCAAGGAACGCTTTCATCTGATCCGGGTTCTTTATGTTGAGTTTGGCGTCGAATTCTGTCTTTTCGACTTCAAGCGGACAACTGAGAAGAGCTATCTTAGCGTTCTCCACACGTTTCGGCATTCCGGGGTGAACGACTTCTTTATCCAGTAGGACACCTTGGATCAGTTTCGTCTCTGAGAGTGATTCGCCCGGCTTCTTCTCAACCTTTACGTCGTCTATGTCAACCTTGTAGCCTTTTGCTTCTTTCTCCGCGACTTCTAGAATGGCCCGAACGGCTAAGTCGCTTACTTCGTCTTTGTATTCTGCCAGCATCTTCGTTGCCACAGCGATGCTTGCGACCTTCTTGAGCATCAACTTGTCCAGGGGGTCGACCTTTATCGCAAGGTCTTCCAAGATCTCAAGAGCCTTCTCGGCCGCGATATTGTACCCGTCGACTATGACGGTAGGATGAACATCCTTGTCAATCAGCTGCTCAGCTTTGCCCAGCAGTTCTCCGGTAAGCACAACCGCGGTCGTCGTGCCATCTCCAACCTCATCGTCCTGTGTCTTCGCTACTTCCACCAACATCTTTGCCGCAGGGTGCTGGACTTCCATTTCATCCAAGATCGTCGCGCCGTCGTTTGTGATCGTGACATCTCCGAAACTGTCAACCAGCATCTTGTCCATCCCCTTTGGACCGAGAGAAGATTTCACGGATTCCGCAACGATTCGTGCAGCGGCGATGCTTGCATGCTGCGCCTCTCGGCCGGTTGCGCGCGATGTTCCTTCCTTTAGAATGATGACAGGTTGTCCGGCAATTTGAGCAGCCAAACCTCATAACCCCAGTTCTTAACGAGCAGCGAAACCCAAAAAAAACTTCTTCATATAAGTGTTGCGTCCTCAACCTCGTCACAAACGCATACCGTCTGATAGAGTCGCGACCTTGCGGCTCTGACCCTCTTCTGGTAAACTCGGTCTCAGAGATTTGCGGACATGACCCGCCTAGCCCAAGGGCCGGAGTCTTTGATAGTCTCAATTTCGAACGAATGCTTCCTAATCGCTTTGGTAGTGAGGGCCCAGCATTGCTCGGACGGCGAGTGGTCGTCCGCGATCGGAACTAGTGACAATCTAGCATCAGAGTCTCTTGGGTGCAGGATTGCTTTCGCTAGAAATGCTTTTACATTTTACATCATCCTAGGAAGATCGCGTGGCAATGGACTCAATGCGGGACATGATACCGATCAATCAGCCTTCTATTGGAAAAGAAGAGATCGAAGCTGTCGTTGAGGTTCTCAAAAGTGGAGTCCTCAGCGAGAAAAGCGGACAAGGACCGAGGGTCATGCAGTTCGAGAAGGAATTTGCCAAGTTCGTGGGGGCCAGGCATGCGATCGCCGTCTGTTCCGGAACCGCTGCCTTACACTCGGCTCTGCTGGCATCAGGCATTCAGCCGGGGGACGAGGTGGTTGTTCCATCCTTCACGTTTTCGGCCACTGCCGGTGCCATAGTCCTCGCAGGAGGGAAACCGTCATTCGCCGATATCGACGCTGATACGTACTGCATTACGGCTGAGTCGATCGAGGCCGCCCTTACTCGCGGAACGAAGGCGATCATGCCCGTCCACATGTACGGCCTTTGCGCCGACATGGATTCCATCACTGAGCTGGCACGCAATCGCGGAATCGTCGTCATTGAAGATGCAGCTCAAGCCCATGGCGCTGAGTACAACGAGCGCAGAGTTGGCTCCATCGGCGACGCAACGTGCTTCAGTTTCTATCCAGGCAAGAACATGACGACAGGGGAGGGAGGAATGATCACGACAAACGATGATGACTTGGCCGAACAGGCTAGGATGATCAGAACCCATGGAGAAGAGCGTCCATACTGGGTTTCCAGACAAGGCCACAACTATCACATGCCCGAGATCTCAGCAGCCATCGGAGCTGCCCAGCTGAAGAAGCTACCCGGCTTCTTGCAGGAACGCAGGAAGAACGCCCAATACCTGACTGAAAAGTTGGGTACGCTGGGAAAACTAGTGATGCCTAAGGAACCAGCGGGTCGAAAACACGCATGGTATCTCTTCACGCCACGGCTGCGAGGCGCGAATGCAGGAAAACGTAACAAGCTCGTTGAGAAACTACGTTCTAGAAACATCGCTGCTTCCGTGTACTATGAGTCACCAGTTCATATGCTGCCATTCTATCGTGACCTACAATCGACTCGAAGAAGCCCCATGCCTGAAACGGAACGAGCCTGCCGCCAGGTCTTCTCTCTCCCGGTTCACCCCGAGTTGAAGCAAACGGAACTACAATTCATTATTGACTCGGTAAAACGTGCGATCTGACAACTTCCATCCGAGCCTTGCCGCAGGGGAACTATCCTAGGAACTTGTTCACAAACTCTTCAAGAGTAGGTTTGGTAACTTCCCGCATTTCGTATCGCACGCGCGCTGCAGGCTTGGTCACTTTCATTATCCTGCGTATGTCTATCGGGGTACCGAGGACGACCGAATCGCAAGGTGTCCTCTCGATCGTCTGCTCCAGCTCCGCAATCTGCTTGGCCCCGTATCCCATTGCTGGCAACACGAAACCGATGTGGCCATACTTCTCGTAGGTTTTCTTTATCGAACCTACCGCATACGGTTTGGGGTTCACCAATTCGTGCGCTCCATACTGGTGAGCCGCGATCGCTCCAACTGCTTCTCTCATCTGTCCGTGAGTGACCGTGGGGCCGTCCTCAACCACCAGGACAGACTTTCCTCTGATGAGCGAAGGATCGTCGACGCGGATTGCAGACGCGGCCTCAATTATCGTTGCGCCAGGATTCAACTGCTTTACGTTCTCGCGTACCAGCTTGACGCTCTGTGCAGGAGCGCTGTCAACTTTGTTGATGACAACAACATCGGCCATTCTGACATTCGTCTCCCCAGGATAGTAGGAGAGCTCGTTTCCAGCTCTAAACGGGTCCGCGACAACAATGTGAAGGTCGGGCTTGTAGAACGGCAGATCGTTGTTTCCGCCATCCCAGACTATAATGTCACATTCCTTTTCGGCCGCAAGTAGTATTCTCTCATAGTCGACCCCGGCGTAGACCACGTTTCCCTCGTCTATGTGAGGCTCGTATTCCTCTCGCTCCTCAATCGTACATTCCGCTTTGTCCATGTCTCCGTATGTAGCGAATCTCTGGACCGCCTCTGCCTCCAGATTACCGTAAGGCATCGGGTGCCGAATCACCGCTACCTTCTTTCCATGAGCCTTCACGATCCTCGATATTGCTCTCGAAACTGTGCTCTTGCCTGCACCGGTTCTTACTGCACAGACGGATACCACAGGAACCTTGGCCTTGAGCATAGTGTTCTTGGGGCCCATGAGCATGAAGTCTGCGCCGTTTGCGCCAACCAGAGAGGCCTTGTGCATGACATCGTCGTAGGAGAGATCGCTGTAGGCGAGAACGACAAGTTCAACATCATCCTCTTTGATCAACTTTGGAAGCTGATCTTCCGCCAGAATTTGGATTCCTTTCGGATACAGCGGGCCCGCAAGGACAGCCGGATAAGTCCTCTGCTCAATCCCGGGTATTTGCGCGGCCGTGAAGGCCACTACCTCGTACTCCGACCGTTTTCTGAAGAACACGTTGAAGTTGTGGAAGTCCCTTCCCGCTGCTCCCATTATGATGGTCTTTGTTCTGTGCACCAATTGCGACCCTCACGCTAGCGGCTCAGTACCCCGTTGCATCAAACCTATATCTATTCTAGCTTGGGCTGAACCTGAGTTGGCATGGCAAGCAGTGTCTCGCGAATACCAGTCCGATTTGTATTCGAGGATGGAAGACAGGCCGATGCAGAGTTGATACGGTTCTATGCACCGAAGACCACAGACGCTCTGCTCAGGCGGCTGCCCGTTGAGGGCAGAGTCGCCCGTTGGAAAGAGGAAGTCTACTTTGAGGCCGGCATCACCGTGGGCCTTGAGAAACCAAAGTCTAGAGTGGAAACTGGAACAGTTGCCTTCTGGCCCATGGGCTCGGCAGTGTGCGTCTTCCATGGAGAGACTCAGCCCTACAGCCCCGTGAACGTCATCGGCGTCGTCAAGAGCGGGATTGAGCTCTTCAAAGACTTGGCAGTAGGAACCAAAATCCGACTAGAGAAGGTCTAGGCCGCGGCCATTCGGTAGATACGTATCCTAGCATTTCCGCCGACGGCCGTGACCAACCGTTTTCTCTCCAGTTCTTCAAGCATGTCCTTGGCGACACTGATTCGCAGATTGAATTGGGAGGCGAGCGCGTATGGTGTGATCGCTCCCATCTTGGAGAGTTCAGAGAGGAATCGAGCATCTTCCAGATTTGGAAGGTCGACGCCGCGTGATTTCTTCTCTGCCTGCGGCTTCCCCTTGGATTTCTTTGCCGGCTCCGCTTTCTTGTCCTGTTGGACCTGAGTCTTTTCCATCTGCGCCAAGCTCTTCTTCTTAGCTCCACCCAACCCAATCACCTGGCACCAAAAGCAAGTCGAGTTCAATAAAATCTTTCCGCATGACGACTGGGACGGTGAGAAAGAGTCATATGACGTCCCTCAGAATACCAGTCGCTCTGCGGAGCCGCCAGTTTTGAAGTTGGTTACGGTCAAGCTCCCTGAGGCCATACTCGAAGGATTAGATGAACTTGTGAAAGCGGGAATGTACCAGAGCAGAAGTGCCGCAATAAGAGCTGCGGTACGCGATATGCTAAAGAAGGAACTATGGAGGACCGAGGGGTCCTAGCTCCTCGCTGC
>Ga0209314_10000087_pt1 | contig 37130 bp, 35 predicted proteins | sample I19B2metaG_FD_184146 | JGI IMG/M metagenome (GOLD analysis project Ga0209314, IMG submission 184146) | Lake sediment bacterial and archeal communities from Gulf of Boni, Indonesia to study Microbial Dark Matter (Phase II) - ​I19B2 metaG... | ecosystem: Environmental > Aquatic > Freshwater >... | reverse complement strand
GGGCAAAGTCAAGAATATGGAGGAGAAGACAATCAGATGGCCGGGTCACGCAGAAAAGATCAAACTGCTGAGATTCATGGGATTCCTCAACACAGACCAAATCAAAGTCGATGGAACCCCAATCGAACCTAGAAAGTTCACTTCAACCCTCCTCGGCCCCATGTTGCACCTAGACACATCCAAAGAGAGAGACGTGACGCTGCTCAGAGTAATAGTCACTGGAGCCAAGGCTAGTGCAAGAGTGACCTATACCTATGACATGATCGATTACTTCGATGAAAAAGCCGGAGTCACCTCTATGGCAAAGACGACCGCGAATACATGTGCGGAGGTTGCCAAGATGGTCGGGCGTGGAGAGATCAGGGAAGCGGGTCTGATAGCTCCGGAGTCAGCGCTCAGAGGAAAGTTGTTCGACAAACTCATGAAAGGACTCTCAGCCCGAGGCGTCAAGATAACTGAGAGAGCGACCACGACAACACTTCTCTGACCAGCATCCAACAAGAAAAAATCGATACTTGACGAGACGATAGGTGAAACACGCCAACTAGTTCCATTGATTTATAGAAAGCCCTGCTTTTTCTCGAAAAGAATCAACTTTCATATCTCTCTGGAGTAAAGGCTAGACCGGTGAGACGATGGCAGTAGCAGATGCCCAAAGACCTAGGAGACCGAGACTGCCGAAAGAACGGTTCCTAAGGAAACGCCAGAAGCGCTCTTCGCGGTAGAGACATTGGCTGTCAAGATATAGACATATACACGCGCGCAGCCATTGGTGACTTTTCTATTCAGGATTGTGAGGGTCTTTTCCGAACCCGATCATTCTTTCACACCAATGTGCGACTCTTAGCACCGTTTCTTCATCGAACGGACGGCCTACTAACTGGATACCAAACGGAAGCCTGTCTTTCGATAATCCCGAGGGGATCGTTATCGTAGGAAAGCCGCAGAAGCTCCAAGGAGTATTGAAATTCGGATCGCCTGTGCTCTCCAGTCCTTTGGGCGCTGGCGCAGGTGTAGCAGGCATTAGGAAACAGTCGAACTGTCCTAAGATCGTGTTCATCTCACGGATGAATTGACCTCTAATGCGTTGAGCCTTTATGTAGGTCGAGATCGGGACGGTTAGCCCTGAAGCAATCATGCCACGCATCTTGGGACGATAGTCCATCATTCGTGTTCGGAATGTCTCCTCATGAAATGCTGCCGCCTCAGTTATCATAACGACTCTCTGGGCTGCATGAGCTGCTCTGAAGCTTTCAGGCAACTTCGCGTCAACGACCTTGGCACCAGCTCTTCCAAGTCGGGCAATGATCTCCTCAAGATTCTTCTTGACTTCTTCATTAGCCATATCGTAGAAGAATTCCTTCAGAAGACCTATCTCTGGAGGACCAATTTTGCTCACAGCATTTCTGTACGGCGGAACCGGCAGATTCGATGAGGCAGTATCTCTAGGATCGTATCCAGCAAGTACCTCCAGTAAAATAGCTGCATCCACCACCGTCCTAGTGAAGATTCCAACGTGATCCAAGCACCAACTAACGGGAATTATGCCATGCCGGCTGATTCGGCCATAGGTTGGCTTGAAACCTACGATGCCGCAGTAGGATGCAGGCCTGATAGTTGAACCTCCGGTTTGTGAACCCAAGGCCGCCGAGATCATCCCTGAGGAGACCCCCGCGGCAGACCCGCTGCTGGAGCCGCCGGGAGTATGTTCAACGTTCCACGGATTCCGTGTAGGAGCTGGATCAAAGGCAGCAAATTCTGTGGTCTCTGTCTTTCCAAGAATTATAGCGCCGGCTTCCTTCAACCTAGTGATGGTAGTGGCGTTGTAGTCTGGCACGAAATCAGCGAGGATCTTGGAGCCGGCGGTCGTCTTCATCCCTACAGTGTAGTAGATGTCTTTGATTCCGACAGGGATACCGTGAAGGGGGCCACGAAACCTTCCCTGCATTGCCTCCTTCGAGTACTTCTCTGCGGTGACCTTCGCTCCATCCCTGTCGATTCTTGTCCAAACCCTGAGTTTAGGTTCCAGCTCATCGATGCGCAGAAGCAGTGATTCAAGCAAAGCACTCGGAGAAAGTCGATTTTCGTGGATTTGATTTGAAGCCTCAGAGAGAGTGAGTTTGAAGGCGTCCAAGACGGCCACTTCTCTACAGTCGTTTCTCCTTCTCCGCGGCCCCGAGGTAGAAGATCGTTGTCGGGTACGCAGGCTCCTCCTCAGGCCCTATCGCGAACTTCTCTACCTTCCAAACCGCGTCTGCAGCCATCTCAAACATTGGTCGCATCTTCTCAACTTCAGCCCTATCCCACCTCTCCGTCGCAGCCTCAAGAAGACGATTCAATATCTTCTCTTTCTCGAGATCTCCAGCCATTGACCATCAACCACCTATACAGAAGACTATCTTAGACACGTCTGGCTTCTTCCACCATCGATGGCGTATGAGGCGCCTGTTATCCATCCCGCGTGTGGGGATGCGAGAAACAGTATTAAATCAGCTACCTCCTCTGGCCGACCGACACGTCCAAGCGGATGAGTCGTCTTGGAGCGTTCAAGGAATTGCGCGTACTGTTCCTCGCTCATACCGCTTCGCCTATGCAGATTGGTGATTGTCACCCCAGGATTGACCGCGTTCACTCGCACACCTTTTGGAGCTAATTCAAGCGCAGCACATCTGGTCAACTGATCTACAGCCGCCTTGCTCGCACAATATGCCAAAACGTTTGCGAAGGCTCGTAATCCGTTGACGCTCGACACATTCACAATGTTCCCTTTTCGCTCAATCAAGTATGGTAGTGCCAGTTGGCTAAGGTTGAAGACTGCTCGCACGTTGATATTGAACATAGAATCCCACTGTTCCAAAGATGTATTCTCAATGTTTCCAGTTGCGATGATACCGGCAGCGTTGACCAAAATGTCCAAACCGCCAAAGGACTCTACGGTCTTCTCAACGCACCTCTTGGCTTCACCCTCCTTTGTCACGTCAGCGGGAACTGGCTCAGCTGTACCTTTCTCGACCCTGATCTGGGCTGCCACCTGCTCTAGGGCCTCAGCATTACGACTCACCAAAGCCACCTTGGCGCCCTCGCGAGCAAACGCGAAGGCCGCAGCTCTTCCGATTCCACTGCTAGCACCTGTGACCAAGACAACCTTACCCTTAATCCCCATGTCTTTCATGGTCTGATCCTCTCTGCTGTTCGCGCAACGTGATTACCGAACCTCATTTCTTTCAAGCTTTCGCAAGTGAAAGGTTGTAGCATACGGAATTGATGCCTGGCACTTACAAAGAAGTCGAGAGACCGAGCCAACCGATGGAAGTGGAATACAAATTCCCATTTGGTTGATGCGTGCTTTTCTATGAGGAAGACACTCGAGACTCGATCCCGATCAACCCATATCTCTTTAGAACCGAGAGAGCCTTCAGGGTCACCCATCTGCTGGGTTGACCTTTCTTTTCGGGCACGAAATGCAAGGCGCTTCTTCTGACTCCATCCTCAAGGGGAAATCTGCCATCCGGCAGCATCTTTGACATCAGGTGATCGAGGCAATAATCAACCGAAGGACCTCTCACATTGAGCCAAGACAAGACCTCTAACGTCGAGAGAAAGTCACCAGCATATGTGTTCGGGAAACTCAGTCTACCCATCCAGCTCTTGATGGGAACACCGGGGGCCTTGCTCCTCTCAAAGAGCCTGTGCGCAAGCACGTATTCGACGGCCCGCTCGAGAAACTGCCTCTCAGCCAGTGTTCTCTCGCTCTCAGGGATGCCTGCAATTGCCCTGAAGGATTGCGTCACTCCAATGAAGCAGCTATGCGAGCCAAAGCAACGATCATCACGTCCTCTGTAAGGCCACTCTTTTGGAGTATGCCATTCTCCGTCATCAAACCTCTGGTACTTAAGGATCCAGTCCAATGTCTCTCGGACTCTCGCGTCCTTGGCGAACCCCAGCCTCGACAGTGAGTATGCCATGTTCGCTGCGAAGCAAGGCGGAGTCTCCTCTCTGGCCTTCCCCTTGAACTCAAATTTCAGTCCTAGCGTTCTCCGATGGGGCAGATAGTTCTCATCGAGTATGCCTTTGCACAGCCTCACAACACGTTCATCTCCGGGTTCCGCGCCCATCTGGGCAAGGAAGATGGCTTGCCAAGTTGTGGCCTTGTACTTTGGGAGATAGCCAGATCGGGCTGTGAGTGGGCCGTATTTCCTCTCTATCTTTGCGTCATAGAATCGCCCGCTCTCTCCTAGCGCGTTGAGTATCGAGGAGATGAGGGGCAGATCCATCGCCAGGGCTCTGGATGCGACAACCTCTCGGTCATCACTTGGATGCCCCAAGAGTTGTTCAAGAGCAAGAGCCTTCACTGCGGGAGACTCGTCTGAGATGACCCATCTAAAGGCTCGGTCTACAGCAATCGGCTTCTTCATCTGGCACTACGGACTCCTGCAATCTGTTTTCTCAATCTAGTTCAGAACGAGGAGATCACATCTAAGAAATCCCAAGTCTTCCAGCGCGCGCTCCAACCCACGATCTACTTGATGAACGATCGTACGGTCTTCTCGAACTCCCTAGGAGCGTCCTGGGGAACCATATGCGTAGCACCATCTATCTCAACCAACGCGAAGGAGCTGAGCATCTTCCTCATCAGTTCTACGCTGGCGGAAGACACGGTCTGACTCTCCTTTCCTTTGACCAGCAGGACTGGGATTTTCACCCTGCTGACGTATGGCCACAAGTCGACGTCTATGTTGCTCTTCCAGAGCATCTCTCTCGTCTGGAGGCTCACTTTCAGCCTATAGTGCCCCTCTTGAACCTTCTCCACTCCATATCTCATCCTATTCTCTAGAGCCTCTTCAGTGAACTTCGGATACCTCTGTCTTAAGTAAGATCTGACTTCTTCGAGCGTTCTGAAGGATTCTGGCACGGGCACAGTCGTTCTCACTTGCGGTGTTGTAGGATCCTTAGGAGCGATGTCAACGAGGACGAGGCGTGTTATTTCCTCTGGATGCTTGGCAGCCCAAGCGATTCCAAGAATTCCGCCGATGGAATGGCCCACCAAGATGAACTTGGAGAACCCTCTCTTCAGGGTCACGTCTCTCAATAGCTCGACATGTTCTTCAAGTGACACGCTCTCCGTCGGTTTGTCGCTCTCGCCGTGCCCAAGAAGATCCAGTCCAAGAAGGCGGAAGTCTCTCTGCATCGTTGATGAGAATGAGTCAAAACTGTGGGCATCCATCATCATACTGTGCAGAAGAAGCATCTCCTCTCCCTTGGATCCCCATTCCAGAAAGTGAATCTTGAAGCCTCGGGAGGATTCGTATCCCTCTCTCAGCAGCGCAACCATATCAAACCCCATTGAATCAATCGACAAAACCCAATTTACATTCTTCGGTTGCGGTGTGATCCAGATAATACACAAAGTACTTGCCATGCGCGACAACTCATCGGCTGCTCAGATGGGAAGCCATTCTCATCCTCACTAGTTCATCCTCATCTCAAACGGATGAATATGGGACTCCAGAAGCTGGAGCCTTGGCCTTGAAGGTGACAGCTAAGCCCAAAGCCGCTGGGACAGCCATGGCCAGAAAGACCGAGCGTATTCCCATCACATCGGCCATATACCCTAGCACCGTGGGGCTAATGGCTGATGAGAGGTCTCCGAGCGTAAGATAGAATGCGTTGGCCAGGCCTCTCTCCGCGGGCGTGGTCGCCGCTGAGACCATCATAGCGGTTACCGGAAAGATCGCTCCATGAGCTATGCCGAAAGACGCCACGATCAACGCGAGCTGAAGATAGGATGTGGTGAATCCGATCAGCGGGATGAAGACTACAACGAGTGCGAAGGTTGCCATGAGAATTCGAGTTCTTCCTATTCTACTCTCTATTTGAGAGATGAAGTACCTGACAACGATCATGACCAGAGCTCTTAACGTGCCCAAGGCTGTGATTTCTGCGTCTGAGAGATGTAGAACCTTCACTCCATATACGGAGCCATACGTGAAAACCGAGGGCTCTACGAAAAAGAAGAAGAAAGTCAAGATGCTCGCGATGCGAACCTCCTTGTTCTTGATGACCTGCCTCAGACTAAGGTGCATCCTCTCCCGTGAGACCCTTCTGGATGACGGGTCTCTCACCAAAAAATAGGCTGCTAGGAGGATCGCGAGAGCGATGCCCGATTCGAGATAGAATATCTCTCGAATTCTAATGAAAAACAGGAGAAAAGTCGTCAATCCCGGCCCAACCAACATGCCGACTGCTGAAACCAGCGTATATTCGGCCACAGCCTGCGCTCTATTGGAGTCGGGGGCGATGTCGGCAACCAAGGCCAATCCAGTCGAAAAATATGAAGACCACTTGAGACCCTCGAGCAGGCTTGCAATGGCGAGAAGATATGGAGTGCTCGCGATTGCACAGAGAAGTGAAGAAAGGAGACCAGCAAGAAGCCCAAACATCATGATCGGTCTTCGTCCAAAACGATCCGAGAACGTGCCGAATAGGAGTCGAGAGACCACAGATATGTAAGCTCCTGCAGCGGCTATCAGCCCGATCTCAAGCACAGAGGCCTCTAACTCGATCGCGAAGAGCACGAGGATCGCCCAAGTCATGTTGCTGTTCGTCATAGCTGCCAGCGTTAGAGACTGCAGCTGCAACAGCGAACGACTACGGCGATGGATCAGCCTCAACACGCCCTGAGTTGGAGCTGAGGCGGCAAGATGGGTGAAGGTGTTTCTATACCTTTGCTGTTAAATTGGTTGAAGTCGTTGCGGTCTTCAAGAACTCGGCAATCGCATAATCTATGCGCAACGGGTTGTCAAGTTGAATATCGAGAAGTTCGTTGAAAAGTTCGGGGAGCCCTATTCTGCGGGACTTGGAATAGACCTCGCCTCAGGAAGAAACCGTGAGCTCGTCAAGTGGTTCTTGGCATCGATTCTGTATGCCAAACCGATCCGTGAGAGCTCGGCAACTCTAACTTACAGGGCCTTCGAGTCGCACGGGATCCTGACGGTTAAACGAATCCTGGACACAGGATGGGATGGACTTGTGCAGATACTCGACGAGGGAGGATATGTCAGATATGATTTCAGCACAGCAACAAAGCTCTTGCAGGTATTCGGCACTCTAAAGGAAGAATACAGATCGAACCTCTGGACTCTCTACAATCTGTCATATGACAGCGACGATCTGGAGGTCAGATTGAAGACGTTGGGCAAGGGCATAGGTGACACAACAGTATCGATCTTTCTGAGAGATATGAGAGAAATCTGGAAGAAGGCGGATCCGAAGCCAACCGTCATGGTGAAGACGGCCATGGAGAATTTGGGAATAGTGAACCTCAAGGATTTCGCGAGAACCAGAAACCTGAATATCATACGGCTTGAAACCGCACTACTGAGACTGGCAAAGGATTTTCTGCGGAAGGGAAGGGAAATCGACATCTCACTATAGAGCACATGCAGGAAGCAAGCACACGAAATCTTAAGAAGCGGCCCAAAAAACTAGAAAAGCCATGCAAGTCAAGAAAATCGCAGATAGTATGGCGGACTGCGTCGGAAACACCCCCCTTGTACGCCTCAGCAGACTCTTTGGGCCGACCGGCGTAGAAGCACTCGCGAAAATTGAGTTCTACAACCCTGGAGGAAGCGTCAAGGACCGAGCGGCCTTCCGCATCATACAAGAAGCTGAGAAGAAAGGAATCCTCAAAAAAGGCATGACGGTGGTTGAAGCAACGAGTGGCAACATGGGAACTGGACTGGCGATCGCCTGCGCCATCAAAGGCTACAAGATGGTCGCCGTCATGCCAGAGACCATGAGCCTCGAGCGCAGACACATGCTCAGGTCCTTGGGCGCCGAGGTATATCTGACCAAAGTGACAGGTGAACAGAAGGGAAAGATTACCATAGACGACTACTACGAGATAACGGGCATAGCCAAAAAAATAGCAGGAGAACGGGGAGGATTCTGGGCAGATCAATTCAACAACTTCGGAAACCTCCTGGCCCATTATGAAGGCACCGGAAGAGAGATACTCGATCAGACCGATGGAAGGCTGGACGTCTTTGTTGCCGCTGTGGGATCCGGTGGAACTCTGATAGGTGCTGCGAAAGCCATCAAGGAGCACAACCCCAAAATAAAGGTGATAGCTGTTGAGCCAACTTCGTCCTCGGTACTCCAAGGCGGAGAGCCTGGCCAACACAAGATTCAGGGGGTTGGAGCAGGCTTCGTCCCTCCTTTCTTCGACGCCAAGTTCGTAGACGGATACGTCTCAGTCACCGACGAAGAATGCAGAGTAGCTGCACAGCGCCTAGCCAAGGAGGAAGGAATCTTTGCAGGGTACTCCTCCGGAGCAAACATCGCCGCCAGCCTCAAAGTTTCAAACACCATGAAGAAAGGCGAGATCCTCGTCACGATGATAAACGACACCGGCCTCAAATACCTCAGCACGGACCTATTCACCTAGCTGAATGCAAAGGCGAAGTCGAAAGAGAGACCTCGAAAGTCTCGCACGCCTGACTATTCCAACTCAAAGGCAACTCCCTCCAAACCCGATTCTTTGTGACCATTGCTTCACGAAGTGGGTCGTGATTCTGTGAATAGAGATGAAGCGATAAACATAATCAAAGAGAGAAACCCAAACGAGAGCCTACTGAAACACATGTTGGCAGTGGAGGCCATCATGAAAGGATTGGCCAGACACTTCAAGGAAGATGAGGAACTCTGGGCATTGACGGGGCTTTTGCATGATGTTGACTATACCGAGACCCAAGGAGACATGAGGCGGCACGCATCAGTTGCAGAAGAGATCCTTAAGGAAAGAGTGGAAGAAAGAATCATCAGAGCGATCAAGGCTCACAACCAAGAGGCCACAGGCATGAGACCACAGTCAAGCATGGAGAAAGCGTTGATAGCAGCCGATGCCGTCTCAGGACTGATCGTTGCAAGCGCCTTGGTCATGCCTTCGAAACAGCTAAGAGATGTCAAACCCGAAAGTATCGCGAAGAGATTCAGGGACAAGAAGTTCGCGGCAGGTTCGGATAGGGAAAGAATCGCAGCTTGTGAAGAACTAGGCCTCACAAGAGAAAAGTTCTTCGAGATAGCGCTCACATCTATGCAGAATGCTAGCTCAGAACTGGGCCTCTGATAAAACTACGAGAGCATATTTTATAGGAGTCCATACGTAACGCAGCGGTTCGTTGAGGGTGTGATTTCATGGATGGCGAGAGGGCTGAGTCAGTCTATTTCTCTTCCACGGGGCCCAGCTGTACAGAGGAAACGCTCTACGCAGCAAAGAGGAGAGCGGAACAGCTTGGAATCAAGAGTATAGTGGTGGCTAGCACAACAGGGGAGACGGGGAGAAGAGCCAGCGAACTCTTCAAAGGATACAACCTCGTCGTCGTAACACACGTCTATGGATTCAAAGGCCCCGACACGCAGGAACTGACCGAGGAGAACCGGAAACAGATAGTGGACAACGGAGCGAAGATACTGACAACGACACATGCGTTCGGAGGTGTGGGACGCGCCATACGGAGGAAGTTTCAGACTATGCAGGTAGATGAGGTAATCGCGAACACGCTTCGCATCTTCGGCGAAGGAATGAAGGTCGCATGTGAGATAGCAGCGATGGCCATCGACTCTGGACTCGTGAGAAGCGACGAAGACCTCATCTCGATTGGAGGGAGCAGCAGAGGCTCCGACACCGCAATAGTTGCAAGGCCTGCAAACGTCAGCTCGTTCTTCGACTTCAAAGTCAAAGAAGTAATCAGCAAGCCAAGACTCTAAGCTCGATACTCAAATCTTTGAGATCTGCCTCAAGATCTCTTTTCTCACGATCTTCTTCTTTATGGGCGATGAGATCTCCAGAAGCCCAACGTTGAGTGAAGAGTCTATCACGCCATTCTTATCAAGAAAACGCTGGAGATTCGCTATCTGTGAGTGTCTGCTAGCCTTACCTTTGAGAACAACAAAGATGAGCGAGAGCTTCTCTCGTCTCATCGGCATTCTACTAGCGAGAAGCATCGCTGAGAGCGCCTTCTTAGGCTGGAAACGCGGCTCAAACTCAAAAAGCGTTGAGCAGGAGCCGTCTGTGAGCCACATCACGTCCGGTTTGTAGTAGACTCTCAGCTGTCTGTCAATGCATATTCGTCGCTCTTTTTCAGGAACTTGAAATCCCAGATCAGAACCGATCTCCCGCAGTAGCCTCGGAATCGCGACCATCGAATCACAGGCTGGATACCAGAGACAGGCGATCTTCAGACCTATAACAGAGATTGCCTCCCGAATCCTATTGCAGGGTGACACATACGCTCCAACTACGCATAAATCCTGTAGAGACCGAGAGAAGTCCGGTGACACGAACCGTTGAAGGCTTCAAAAGAGAAGCGGACCGCTCTGGAGTACATAGAGGCAAACAAGAAGACCATCACGAAAATGAGCGACACCATTTGGGAATACGCGGAGCCCGCACTCCGAGAATACAGATCTAGCAGACTCCTATGCGACTATCTCAGGAAAAACGACTTTGATGTAGAGATGGGCATTTCAGGAATGCCTACGGCCTTCGTCGCAACCTACGGCGACGGAAAACCAATCATAGCAACCTACGCGGAGTACGACGCCACACCGGGGAACTCACAGAAACCAGTTCCTTTTCGCGAACCAGTCATACCTCACGCGCCTGGATTTGAGGACAAGCACAACATGTTAGGAGTAGCGGCCACTTCAGGAATCGTCGCAGCAAAGGAAGCTATGGACCGCCACAGATTGAAAGGAACGCTCAAAATATTCGGAACACCAGCCGAGAAGATCTGCATAGCAAAGGCCTTCCAAGCGAGAGACGGCTTCTATGATGATCTCGACGCCGTCATTGCCAATCATCCGCTGAACTTCAACACGGTGGTATGGGACTACCTACCTGGATGTTACCTCGCCGCAGCTTTCCAGTTCCAAGGTCTTCAGACCTATGGTGGCCGACCTTGGGCAGGTAGGAGCGCGCTGGATGGAGTCGTAATGATGAACGTGCTTGCCAACTTCATGAAAGAACAGATTCTACCTCATGATGAATATCCTTCGCTGAACGAGATAGTCAGCGTGGGCGGACAATGCCTCACAAATATTCCAGAGTTTGCCGAAGTCTTCTACGCGATGCGAAGCCCCACCATCTCGGGAACCAAGAAGATCTTCGAAGTCCTCAAGAAATGCGCCGAAGCTGCGGCTCTTGCAGCCGGCATGAAATTCAACACACGCATAATGGGAGCTAGCAGGACTGGCGTACCTAACCATGCTCTTTCAGAACTCGTCTTCAGGAACATGGAGCTTGTCGGTGCTCCCCAATTCACAGATGACGAGAAGGAGTTCTGCAGAGAGATCCAGAGAAACCTTGGATTTGAACCTATGAAGGAACCGCTCGACGAAGCTCTGACCAAACCTTGGGAACTTGAACAATGGTTCAAAGGAGGCTGCGACGACTTCAACGAATTCACTTGGTACGCGCCGTCGGCTTGGCTTCACACCACAATGTGGTTCAAAAGCCCTACAGGCTTTGATATTCCAAGCTGGGCCATCGCTACCACATCCAAGACGGGAATAACACACAAGGGCGGCCTATTCGCAGCAAAGACAATCGCTGCGAGTATGATTGAACTTCTCACCGACTCGAAGCAACTCAAGAAAGCAAAGGCCGAATTCAAGGAGAGGACTCAAGGCGGCATCGAAGAATGCCTCATACCAAAGGACGAGAAGCCACCGATTGATCTCGCCCTACCAGAATTCAACGGAGAAGAAACCGTCATCAGATACCCCACAACCGGTTGCAAGCCGCTCTACAGAATGTAGGAAATGGGCTAATCCAAGTTCTCTCCCCTTCTTTCTGCGCAACTAGTCCTTCATGACGCACAGCCACTTGATCCAAGCTCTAATAATGAATGAAGCTGTAACCTACCAAGGATGGTCGCCTATGTTCGACGAACGTCTAATCGAGAAAATCCGAGCGGAGTTCCCCAGAGCCGACGCTGATGCCACCGGCCGAAAAAGAACCTTCTTTGACAGCGGCGCGGGAACTCTGGTTGTTGGAAAAGCTGCAGAAGCCGAGGCGAAAGCCCGTGTCGACTACTGTGCAAATACGGAGGCTCCATTCATGGAGTCTAGAAAGGCCGAAGAAACTATCCATGAAGGCCGACATGCTGTAGCCGACCTTCTCAACGCATCATCTCCGGAGACAATCATTACGGGCGAATCCGCCACATCTCTCATGTTCATGCTGAGTTATGCCATCGGGAGAGAGCTCACTGGCAGCGAGAACATTGTGACCTCGGAGTATGAGCATTACACAAATCTCAGCCCTTGGCTCGAACTCAAGGAACGCAGCTTGGTGAGAGAAATTCGATCCATTCCACTCAGACGAGACAACGGGTCACTTGACCTCACACGTCTGGGAAGTATGATCGATAATCACACAAAGGTCGTGGCTGTAAGCGCTGCATCAAATGCCTTAGGCACCAAGACACCCCTTGTGGAGATTGGCAAGGCGGCAAGAGCAGTTGGTGCATACTTTGTAGTAGACGCAGTGCACCACATTCTTCACGGGCCAATAGACGTTCAGGCCCTAGATTGCGACTTTCTCGTCTTCTCTGGCTATAAGCTCTTCAGCAGACATGGCAGCTTCATGTATGGAAAGCTCGAACATCTGGAACGACTGCGCCCATACAAGGTAACGCCTGCACCCGAACACCCCCCAGAAAAATGGGAGCTCGGAACGAGGGACCAAGCACAGTTTGCCGCCATAAGTGGAGTCGTTGACTATCTGACCTGGCTATCCGAACAGGTCAGATCACGATATGCTGGCAAGTTCACATCGTATTCCGGACGTGTGAAAGAACTCAAAATTGCCATGGATTCAATTCAAGAATACGAGAAGAGCTTGAGTCGAGCAATGCTCGAAGGGGTTGAAGATGCGCCGGGACTACTGCAGATTCCCCGGATCAAGACCTACGGAATCACCGATTCCAAGAGGCTCAACGAAAGAGATCCAACCTTCCTCTTCCGAGTGGAGGACCTCTCTGACAACCTTGTCGTTGAGAAGCTGTGGACAGACCATGCGATCGCAATACGCTCAGAAGGATACTACTCCAAGGCGCTCGAGATCTTTGGAATCCCAACAGCGATTAGGGGAAGCTTGGCTCATTACAACACGGTCAGAGAAATCGGACAACTTCAAAGAGCTCTCGAGAGGCTGAAGTAGAGTGGAGAGGCAGCAACAAAGCTCTCTCCCACTTTTTCTAGAGCCTAGCCATCTTGAGTCTCAGCTCTATCTCATCGAGTTGAGAGTGCAGTCTGCTCTCTAGCCTGTCCAGTTCCGCCAGTTGTTGGTTCAATCGCTCCTCGAGTCGTGAGACCCGTTGAGTTACATTCCAGATCTCGAGCCCGATCATCATCAGTAGTTCTTTCTTCGGGTTCAGTGCGGTAGATGTGGTAGTAGCCCGATACCAGGCCTCTACTTCGTGGTGCGTCCTCTCCATCGACGATCCTCAGGGCTTAAGAGTTGGCGAGAGTTCGATTTGAGGATTCCCAATCAAGAGTTGGCTCTCATCCTATCCCGGCGCCGGATAGATCACGAGAAAGAGGAGCAAATAGTACAGAATCAAGCGTGGGGAAATCGCGGATTGCCAAGAAAGATGAAAGGGATGAGCCAAGAGCTACTTGGTCTTACTTCTCAGTACACCACCGGTTGCAAAGTTGAATTTTGCCATGTCGCTGAACTCTACCCAGACAGCGTCCTTTGAGACTCCAGTAATCTGGACGAAGGCCTCGGTTATCGCCTTGGCCAATTTCTCTTTCTGTTCTTCAGTTCTGCCTTCCAACAGGTGCACGTGGACGTAAGGCATATAGATACCTCGGCTCACCTGATGTAGCCTTCAACTCAATAAGATTTCGCGTTCTAAGATCGTCTGTCTGATCCTGAAGCAGAAATCAGAATCATCATCGTTGACTCAAGAACTTCTTCGAAAGGACGAACTCAACGGTGTATGGCTGTTCTACAAATCCAGGCGACTCGAATTCGCGCAGCGTTACTCAAGAATTCGTGCGCCTCATATCTCTCGAAGCCATAATCATCTTCAAGCCATCTTATCATAACGCGCAGTGTGCGAGGCTCTAAGTGGAATGCAGAACTGTCCTAGACGAACTCAAGGTTAGCGACTTTGAACAGAGGTAGCTCTTGGACATCAATGCTTGTGAATATCGTTGTGTGGATGAGCCTTCGGCAGGCATGCCAGCCATCTCTTGAACGCCAGCTTGTGCTCTAAAGTCCGTCGATGTTCATGCCAGAGTGAGAGCGAAACGTATCTTTGGCAGGCCTCGCATAGCCTCAGTGTGATTCCTTCGGCTGCGAGATAGAGGGGTTTCAATGGTATCTCTCGGATTAATGTGTAATTGTTAAACAAATAAGCCTTTCGTAAGCACGGAAAATTGAAGCGGTTTGGCTTACGCTAACCGTAGATTCCCGGAGGTGGTTGAACCGGCTTGGCTTGAGTCCTGAGAGCCTTTAGACGCGCCTCGATTACCTCTGCCTCTTCGTAGAGCGGCTTCACATCTATCTGCAGATCAGGCAGCAACTTGTCGATCGCCTCAACGACCTTAGCAGCAGCCCTCGCGTCTGGATATTCCTTATGTGCTCTCACTCCAAGGCTGATTATGTCGAATTCGCTCCATCTTCCCTCGTTCAAAAGTATCCCGGCAACGCCAGCCACCATCCCCACTCCCAGTTCGTTGATGCCGCTCTCCCGAAGGCGTTGCCTTGCCCTCTCCGTACTGCCCACTCCAAAGACCTCTACCTTATCCTTCTCCTGTTCCAAGGGCATTTCCACCGGGGAGATCACTAGAGAGCAGTGATGTTCGCGTGCCCAACCCAATATCGTCTTCGCAATTTCCCGGTCAAGATGCGGATCAGGGGAAAACTCCGCCAAGAAGACGGCAATTTTCCACTTGTCACTGGCGTATATCCTAGCGGGAAACTTCGGTTTCGAATCGTAAACCATGGAGAGAGGTGGGAATCTTTCACTTTCCAAGGCTGCGACCTGATCAAGGTTCAAGGTGGAGATGAGATAGGTCGCCGCAATTGAGGTCACCAAGCCAATGCTCGGAAAGCCGTCCAAGACTGTGCCGCCTTCCAGACTGATCTTCTTGAACTCTCGGACCTCGATGGAGCCGACCATAGATGCATCGGAGAGAAGAATCTGGCGACCTTGGATAAAAGATGAATCCAGAAAGAGCGGTAGAAAGCTCCGGTTGACTTCTCTCGCGAGAGTAAGTGCTTCCGCAGTCCAAAGGTCAACCTGTCGACGCGGAGAAGATTTGGAACGAGCTAGATCTTCTTGAGACAGTCCATCAGACGGTCGATATCTCCCTCATTATTGTACACATGTGGTGAAACCCTGATTCCTCCCATCCTTGAGCACACTATCACTTTCATGGCACGAAGCTTTTCGCACGCTTCGACTGGATCTTTGATCTTGAAGTTAACTATCCCTGAACGGCTCTCAGGCTCCCTAGGTGATTGGACCTCTAGATGAGATTCGTCGAGACGCTGAAGCAAATATTCTGTGAGTTCGAGTATGTGTTTCTCCACCCTCTGCTTCCCTAAATTCAATAGAAGTTTCAGTGACTCTCGCAATGCTATGGCTGAAAGTTGAGGCTTTGACCCCACTTCAAATCTAAGAGCACCCTTTCCCCACGGGATCCTGTGGAAATGCTCCCATCCCTTGGAGAGGTTGAATGATTCAGGAATAATACTGCCCCAGCCTGCTTGTAGCGGCTCATACTTCTCTGCTATCCGGCCATCGATGAATAGGAAGCCGCAGCCTATCGGGCCAAGCAACCACTTGTATGAGCCGCATGCCAAGAAGTCGATGCCAGATTTCTTCACGTCTACTTGCAGACCGCCAGCCGACTGGATGGCGTCGACAACAAGATATGCGCCGTGGCTATGGGCGATCTCCGACAAAGCTTTCAGGTCATTCTTGAAGCCGTTACCATACTCCACGTGACTTACGGAGAGCGCCCACGTGTGGTCGTCGACCGCCTTCTCAACGTCTTCAACCCTGATCCGTCCTTCGACGCTCTTTATGATTCTGAGATCGAGGCCGAATTCTCTCTGTCTCATCCAGGGGAGGATATTTGAAGGGAACTCGAGATCTGCGGTAACGACGTTAGATCCTGCATTCCTAGGCACGAGCGCGGCTACCGTACTCAGTGCGTGAGAGGTGGTTGGTGCAAATGCCACTTCATTGCTTGAGCAACCCACGAGTTCTGCGAAGAGCCTTCTTACGTCGACGATCTGTGTGTCCCACGAGCCATCTCCGTATTCATAGTCTCCGATTGGATTCTCTAGGAAGTGATGAACCGCGGCGATAGCCGCTGATGGCCACGCGCCGGTTGAAGCTGCATTGATGAAAGCGTATTTCTTCGTTATCGGGAAAAGCTCCCTAATTCCAGACAGTTCGTCCATTTTTCTCACCTTCTTGCACTACAAGCACGAGCGATCCCATTCGGTTCCTAACATCTTTTCCGAGGCTTGAATTGAAACAATCCCTTTGGAGGACGGATCCTTCTTTTATAATGTGATCATGCCAACTTCCTGAGAATGATTGTGCTAACGATCTTGGCAAGATCTACGAGTTCGCTGATTCTGACATTCTCGTCTACTCCATGACCTCTGGAGTATGGTCCTCCGGCTCCAAAGCCCACGCATGGGATCTTTCCTTGGTTGATCTGATAGTTCATGTCGCAGCTCGCCGTGTGTCCGTAGAGCGGAAGCGGATGGCCAATAACGTCTCTGATGATGCCGTTGATCTCTTCGACGTATGGGTGGTTCGGTGAGATGTAGCAGCCATCTCGATAGTTTATCTCAGTCAACTGATAACTCACATCGATATCCTCAGACTTCACTTTGTCCAGGATTTCCCTTAGCTCCCTCTCTGCATCCTCTCGCGTTTCTCTAGGTACGATGCATCGCAAAATCTCTGAAGTGCAAATGTCCGGAACGGTCGCCCCTTGGACTCCTCCCTTGATTGTTCCGATGTTTAGCATGGCAACCAGTCTGTCGAGCTTGAGAGATGGAGAGACAGGGATGTCGACACCCCTCTGCATCAGTGTGCCCCTCCAATACATGGTCAGGGCGGTGATCATCTTCGACATCTTCTCGATCGCGTTAATGCCCAAGTGTGGTGTCTGCCCATGGGCTGCTCTCCCATAGGATGAGAGGAGATACCGTATCCTTCCGTTATATGCGATACCGATGTTGTCCGCAGATCCGTCCAGCTCGATGCCGAAATCCGCAGCGATCAAGTGGTTGTCGAAGAGGTAACCGAGCCCAGCGATTCCGCCAATTTCCTCGTCGCACGTTGCCGTCAGAAGTAGATCTCCTTTCAGCGGAGGACCATTTTTTCGTAAAGCCTCCAAAGCAAATACCAAGGCGGTCAACTCTGCCTTGTCGTCAGACGAACCTCTGCCGAACACATGTCCGTCCTTCACCACTCCCTCGAATGGATCTGTCGACCACCCTGCAGGTGTGGCAGGTTGAACGTCTGTGTGACCATTGATATGCAGAACTGGTCTTCCCCTCGTGCCTCTGTGCCGTGCGATTAGGTTGCTTCGCGGACCGTTGAGTCCGAGGAAGTCTTTCCCGGACTTCACGAGGTACTCTTCGGGTGCCTCGTGAATCGAGACTTGACAGCCTAGCTCCTCGAGTCGCTTACTCAAGAGGCTCGCGATTCGATCGTAGTTCTCTCCCGGAGGAACTTGCGTGGGAATCCGTATCAGATTCTGAAGGAATGAAACCATTGTATCTTTACAGCTTTCTAGGTACCTATGGACTTCGACCTCTGAATTCGTCAGCATGTCCTTCACCTCGTTTCCTCTTTTTCATCTCCCGTTCTATCAGATCCGGCGGATACCGCTAGTCTGTAACGATTCTAGACATAGCCTCTCTCAGCTTTGGGAACCTGATCTTCAGCTCGTTAATCGAGAATTCTTTGGACTTGCAGAAATCGATGAATTCACCTTCCAGTCGCCGTATCTCGCCCGCGGCCTTTATGATCCTACCAGCTATCTCGCGGGGGACTATTTGCACGCCATGTCTGTCCGCGTGGATCAGGTCTCCTTGCGAGATCACGAGCCCGCCCACTCTCACTCGAGACTCAAAATCCACAAGATGCACGTGTGCATGTGAGACCAGCACATGCGATGCATATAGATTGAATCCCAGTCTTTCTATCTCATCTAGATCGCGAACTCCACCGTTTGTGACCGCTCCGACGCATCCGAGCCGCTTGTGAATGTTGGCCTGAACTTCGCCCCAGAAGGACCCAACACCAGTGGGGTTGTCTAAATCCTGCATCACAAGGACTCGGGGTTTGGGCACTCTAAGTATGCTATCCCAGTAATCGGAGACTTGGAGCTGCCTAGTCTTGGAGGCTGGTTGATCAGCCTGTATAGTCGCGGTACAGGCGTATCCGACCATTACGCCCATCTCAGGGAAGATAGATCTAACCTCGGGACGCATGAAGCCCGTATTCCTCGGCCTTACGTTAAACAGCTCGATCGCATTGGCCACCGTCGGCGTGTCCAAGTTCTTGAGAGCATTCAGCTCCGAGTCCGAGATTGACACGTGTACATCCCTCATAGATGATCGGGCGGATCTAGATATTACATCTTGGGAGCGGCTATGAGGGTGTGAGCCCAACTTAACGCCGTGAACACAGAACCGAATCGGTCAGGCTTTCTGGCCACCCCTGAAACGAAGTCCGCCATATGCTAGGCGAGAGGCTTAAAGCTACCATGTATCGCCTAGGCAGCAAAGGGGAAGTCGACCTTGACTAAGGGGCTCGTCCTCGACTTCGACGGAACACTGATTGAATACGAGAACTCATGGGATGTGATCAGAGAGCACTTCGGACTTCCGAGAGGACTCTATCGCAAGATGGTTCTGGAACAGAAGATGAGTGAAGCCCAGTTCAGAACCGTGGAGCTCTCGGAGTGGAGGAGAAGATCGATCAGCAAAGTCAAGCTCTTTGAACTCTTCAAGTGCCTGCCTATCAAACCCGGTGCGAAGACCCTATTAGAAAAAGCCAAGGAGCTAGGGTACAAGGTCGCTGTCGTCTCGCAGGCACCCGACTTCGTTTTATCGATATTCTATGAGGAGACCGGCTTCCGGCCCGACTTTGAGGCCAGTTATCAGTTCCACTTCGATGATGAAGGACTCATCGAAGAGGTGCAGTTTCCGTACAGGGACGAGAAGGGGTTCCCGAGCAAAGTCCTTGCGGCCAAGGATTTTCAAAGATTGATCGGTGTTGAATCAGATGACATAGTTGCCGTCGGAGACCACTACAACGATATCGAATTGCTGAAGTGGGCGGGATTGGCAATAGCCGTGGGCCCGCACCATCCCTCTCTGCTTGAAGTAGCCGACAGGGTGGTTGCCGATGACCTTTCTGAAATCCTCCAATACCTTTGATCGCGGATCAGAAGGCACGTTGGGAGGCTCTTCCACACTTGGCCTACAGATAGACGAACGCCCTTTGAGCCATTTCGTTCGAGTGTTCCGATGGAACTTGGAATGGAATTTCGCTCCGTAGCTTCTCGAGAATGTCTTCCTCTATCGTGGCTGTTATCCTCCAGCAGGCACTGTACTCTATGTACCCATACCGTTTGTCCGTGGTGACTGTGGACGGCTCCCCGATCAGGTTTGAGAAGTGTTCGATTACTTTCAATCCGTCGCTACCTGCTTGTGAGCATATCAGCAGAAGACCGTCTCCGACGGTCATAGTGAAAACGACTGACCTGGCCTCTAGCTTTGCGAGGCCTGCATACTGCTTTGCTTCACCAGGTAGGCTCCAGAGCTTTTGGAGTTGGAACATGCAACTCAACGAGCATCCTTCCTGCGCCTGAGAGTCTATTTGTTGAACGAATAATCTATTTAAGACTTTGCCCGAACACGCCCATCCGCTTAGGAGAAACTAAAATCAGGCAACCACAGTCCATAGAACGAGATGAAGGGAAGAACGTATGAAAAGAGTTGGATTCATCGGACTTGGAATCATGGGAAAACCCATGGCCAAGAACCTGCTCAAGAAAGAGTATCAACTCACAGTATACAACAGAAGTCGACCACCCATCGTGGAGCTCGAAAGACTCGGCGCGCGTGCAGCAAACTCGTCAAGAGAAGTCGCAGAATCCTCAGACATCGTCATCACCATGCTCCCCGACTCACCTGACGTGGAGCAAGTGGTACTGGGATCTAACGGCGTCTCCTCTGGAATCAAAACCGATTCGATACTGATCGACATGAGCACAATCTCACCCATCACAACGAAGAAGATCGCAGGTCACCTCACGTCACTGGGCGTCGATATGCTCGATGCGCCTGTGAGTGGAGGGGAGAAAGGTGCCATCGAAGCCACGCTCAGCATAATGGTCGGAGGAAAGACTGAGGTGTTCGAGGAATGTCTCGAGATCTTCCAAGCACTCGGAAAGAATATAGTGCACGTAGGCGATGTCGGAATGGGACAGGTCGCCAAGGCCTGCAACCAGATAGTCGTAGCTCTCACTCTCGAAGCAGTCGGCGAAGCCTTAGTTTTGGGCTACAAGGCAGGAGTTGACCCCGAATTGATCATAAAGGCATTAAGCGGGGGAGCAGCCAGATGCTGGGCCTTGGAGGTTAGGGCACCCAACGTGCTCGATCGCAACTTCAAGCCTGGATTCAAGGTCAGACTCCATCACAAGGACTTGGGCATCGCGTTGGCGACCGGGAAAGAGTTCGGAGTGCCCCTTCCGATCACCAGCCTCGTGCACGAGATGTTCGGCGCCTTGAGGGTCGCAGGTCGAGGAGACCTTGACCATTCCAGCATAATCACATTGCTCGAGGACCTGGCGAAAACAGAGGTAAGGAAGAAGGCGCCAACCTGAGCTGAAAAAGCCTTGATCATCTGCTTCATGTAATTTCTCTTACATAGCACAACTAGGGCAAGACATAACGTCTTGATTAGCGCAAGGTCAGACCGGTGATAGAGGGATGGGTGGATCTGAGCCCACTCGACCAGGCTCCAATCGGATAACCACGATCCTTCTTATCGTGGCAGCCATCGTCTTGGTGTTTGGCCTTGCCACTTCCAATCTGATCAGGCCCCTTTCACAACGAACCGATCAACTCTCGATAGAGATCTTGCAGCCCAACATCGATCTAGATATCTCCACCTTCAATGGCGCGATTCAGATTGAGCCGGTCGACTCCGAAGCCATGACAATGAAGATCATCATGAGAGGAGCAGAGGACGATCTCGAAAGAACCTCTATAGACTCTGGCAACCAAGATCGACAGGACACAAAGCTGATTTGGCTCCATGCAAGCTTCCAAGGGCCAACCTTGGGAAGTACGCCCTCAGTCAGCCTTGAGGTACAAGCACCCAGAAACAAGATCTATACAATTAAGCTCGAAACCTCAAACGGACGCGTCACTTTGAGCAATCTCGAAGGCAGAGAGCTGGAAATCCACATAAGCAACGGTGAACTCGTACTCACAAGCCTACGATTCGATGACGCAGAATGCGAGACAAGCAATGGAAGGATCGAGGCAAGCATCGCAAGTAGGAACGCGGACTTCTCAACCTCCAACGGCGAGATCGAGTTGGACGTCGACGGAGAAGGAAATTACAGGGCAACTTCATCCAACGGCGGTGTAGATGTCAGAATACGCATCAGGACCGAAGTGAGAGTCTACGCGTCGACTAGCAATGCCCGCGTCACATGGCAAGGCCCCACGCTGATAGCTGGGCAGTCAACTCAGACCCTTCTCGTCGGACAGACTGAAAGATACGGCCAGACAGGGGCGAACGTGGACTTGAGGATACAGACGTCGAACGGTGGAATATCGATCTCGGCAGAGTCGTAGCAAAATAGTCAGGAGGTCATCCACCAAGAGAAAAAAAGGTTGAAGAAGTTCTCGCGCTCAGGCTATTGCGTAGACCACGCTGACACTTGCCGTCACTTCAAACATCTTTGGAAGCACTTGCGTTCCTGCCGACTCCGCGTAGCCCCTGTAGATCGGCACTACCGGCCAATAGCCACCGGACTCACTTATTGAGACCACGCCTTTGATCGTAACCTGCAGTGCTTCTGTCATGATCTGAGCTTTTCTTGCAGCGTCTCTCACAGCGCTTGCCAGCGCCTGATCTTTCAGTTCTTCCACTTTCTCATCCGAGACCGTGAACTGTATCCCGTACATCTGGTTAGCTCCGGCTCCGACAGCAGCGTCAATTACCCGTCCAACCTTCCTTCCCAGATTGTCAACGTCCTCCTCGATGACGACGACGGAGATCTGGTGCTCGACTTTGTAGCTTACAAGTATCGGCCTCGATCCGGCGTATTCGTAGACCGGATATATGTTGTACCACATGGTCGCAATGTTATCTCTCGAGATGCCCTGCTCCTCTAAAGCTCTCAGTATGTCGTCGAAGATCGCCGCGTTCTTGTCCACAGCGTCCTTTGCTGTGAAGCCTTCAGTGAAGAGCCCCATCGATAGCTCTGCCCTGTCCGGCGTGATGGACGCCACTCCTGTGCCTGAGACACTCAATGTCCCGTTGACGCCATTCACTGCGGCATACACGTATGGATAGTTGCTGGGCCACTTGACCTGCAGGTTGGTTGAGGTCATCGCGACTGCAGCGAAAGCGGCGGCTATCATGAGCACTGGGACGATCGCAGCCATGGCTATTGCTGATTTCTTCAAGGTCAATTCCACGACCACACCTACGACTTCAGATGAGATAATGCTAGGGTTCCGAACACAGCGTCCAGAAAGAAGAACATACGATAGGGCGTTTGGTGAACTCCTACCAGTTGAGAGAGACCTTGTGGAGATCGTTTAATTCAGGCGATTGTTATCTCGTGTTTAGCCTCTGAACTCAGGGGGCAACTCAAAATTCTTCTTGACCTTCTCGATACTATTCCCTACCACTTGGATCTGATCGAGATCTGCACAACCTACTCCTCTCGATTCCGATAGGGCAATGTGTCTGACGCTCTGCGGACTGATCCCCATCACTGCTGCGCCGACCGAATCTGTGGCCACGATGTCCACGCCGACTATGATGAGATTCATTTGAACCGGTCTTCCATTCACCTCGTCGATCTCCGATCCGACGGTTCCATCGATCACATTGAGCCTAGGCTTGAAGAAGGTCGCCAGATCAGAGAGCTTCTCATGCAGCTGCGCGTGTATGATGCTCTTCGGCAGGATGACACCCATCAGGTTCTTTATCGCCAACGTCACGAGGGCTATGTGGTGAACCTTCAGCTTCGGGACATTGATGATGCAGTTGCAGTCAAGAGCCGTCTTGGCAACATCAACCTCTGTCAAGGCCATCGCATTGGGAATTTGGATTCGGACTTTTTCGTCTCTGTTAAGATCGACGAGTCTGACCCCGTGCTTCTTGGCAAGTCGCTTCAGCCCAGTCGTCTCGAAGACCCTCTCGGTATCCACGGATCCCCCGTCTGCAACCACAACCTCTTCAGCTCCTTCCTCATTCGCATAGAGTATCAGCTCCTCCACAATTCGGGGGTCAGTGGTAATTCCCGTCAAAGGTGTCCGGTCAGCCACGCAGTTGGGCTTGATCAAAACCCTGTCTCCACCTTTAACCACTCTCCCCGCATCTAGAAGAGTGATTGCTTGACGCACCATCTCTGACGGATCAGTCCCCCTCGCGATTGCAACCCTAGAGCTGAGCAACCCTCTATTCACCGGTTTCGAGAAGAGACCTCTTGCCCTTCGAGAAAAAGGTTCCCATCAGATCCGCATGAGAAAAGGCGTATTATTGAACCTCCACACATTCTAGTCAAACCCGACTTGAGTCAGAGGCGATTAGATGTTCGAGCTTGAGAGGATGACATGGCAAGAGGCTGACGAAGCGATCAAGTCCGCCGATTACGTCATCGTTCCCATCGGAAGCCACGAACAGCACTCCCACCATATGGAGCTACAGAATGATACTGCCCTCACCTACGAAGTTGCCAAGAAGATCGTCGAGAAAACGAAGTTGAGCCTCAGGATCCTTGTGGCTCCACGAGTTCCATACGGCCTGTCCGAACACCATATGCACTTTGCTGGGACGATCACGCTCTCCCCGGAGACATTCATCGGACTTGTAAGCGACATCTGCAGGAGCCTGGCTAGGCATGGCGCGAGAAAGATCGTCTTGCTGAACGGGCATGGGGGTAATGATCAAGCCCTGTGGGTGGCCGCGACAGAGCTCCAGAGAGAACTGGAACGGAGTATTCTGGTGATTGACTGGTGGAGATTCACGCGAGACATAGAAGCCAAGGAGGCGAAGTCCGAGTTCTGGGGGCATGCCTGCGAGATCGAGACCAGCATGGCTATGTATCTACTGCCGGAGACAGTCAGGATGGACAGGATTCTAAGGCCCTTTGTAAGAACGCCCGAGATCAGTCTGGAACCGAAGGGATATAGCGAGAAGATCCAACCCAATCCAACAAGATACTTCGAAGACTACACAAACACGGGTTCTGTCGGAGATCCAACCTACGCTTCCAAAGAGCTTGGTGAGAAGCTGATAGAGGCTTCAGTGGATCGAATCCTATACGTCCTGACGAAGTTCCTTGAAAAAACGAAATAGTCTGATTATCAGAGACCAAAAAGAGCCGAGTCTCGGTACTGGAGCAGGGGCGAAGAATATCCCTAAAAGTTCGAAACGCTCAGAAAGAGCCTAACTTGATCCTGTAGCCCGCTCCACACTAGGGCAGAAGCGCCGGATTGTTCCTAATTGGAAAGAAAGATTGCGCTACTGGGCACATCTGTCTTGGGATTCCTCAGTACCTTCGGACTGTTCGTAGTGTCGCCAATCCTCCCTCAATACGTCGAGAAGTATGGGGTGACGTATGCGGAAATAGGGGCCTTCTTTTCCGCTTATTCTCTAACTTGGGCCTTACTTGAGATGTTTACCGGGCATCTTTGCGATAAGTACGGCAAAAAGAGACTTGGGTCATTGGGTTTGGCAACCTATGGAGCCTCTGCACTTCTATGTGGGGTCGCCCAGACCTTCTTTCAACTTGTAGTCTTTCGTGTCATCCAGGGTATAGGACTTGGGATCTTTGGACCAGCCATTTTGGGATTGATCGCTCAGATGGGAGAGAAGTCGAAGAGTTTTTCGATCTACAGGACTTTCCAAGGATTTGGAATGATGATCGCACCCATATTGGGAGGAATCCTTGGGTCGCTGAATCTTTCGTATCCATTCTTCCTGAGTGCGCTGGTTAGTGCAGCCGGCATTCCCACGATGATACTGATTTCGGAGAAGAAAACAGTCGCCGCAAGAGAGACCTTCAGACACTCCATTAGAGACCTGCTCTCCAGATACTCCGTAGTAATGGTATGTCTAGCGGTCTTTCTCGTAGAAATTGGATTTGCAGGCTTTGAATTGGTCATTCCTCTCATCGGGTCATCCGAAGGGTTCTCGAATGTCACGATAGGATTGATTCTTTCTTCCTATTTCGTAACGTTCCTGCTTTTTCAGATCCCTCTCGGAGTCGTATTCGAGAAATGGAGAGGCCGATTCTTGGCCGCCTTCTTTGCACTGTCTTGCGTGCCACCCTTCTTTTTGCTTTACATCTCGAAGAACCCTGTCCTGATGGCCGTCTGGATGGGATGGCTAGGTGTGACCCTTGGAGCGGTCTTCGTCCAGTCCGGTGCCATGATAGCGAAATCGGCACCCTCGGGCATGGAGAGTCTATACATGGCCTTCTTTGACGGCGTCATCGACCTATCGTTTCCCGCTATGCCGATCTTGGTCACTCCTCTCCTAGGAGTCGATCTTAGGTCTCCTTTCTTGCTGTTCGCGCTCTTGACATCGTTTTCCACATTCCTACTGTTTTTCCAAAGTCGAGAAAGACGTATACCCGGGACTGAGCTATAGGGTGCGACTCTTCTCAAGACAATGATCAAGCCGATATCCGATTGAGCGACAATTTCGATTGGAACAGAAATTCAAAAGACGTTTTGAAGGGCCTGTTCTTTCTCCTTAAGAAAGGTGGATCAGCTCGTCACGAGGTCGCCATCTCTCTTCGCCAAGAGGTCCGTCTGGGACGGCTGCTTCATCTCCAACACTAGACTGAGAATACTCACCCAAAAAGCATTTGCCAGATTCAGCTACTTTTCAGCTTGGCCTGTCATCCTTTGAAACAGAGAACTATCAGCCGGAATACTCTGTAGGAGGCGCCATCGCGAACTGAACTATCAGGGCCCGATTCGTTCACCCAGACAGAGCACCGAAAACACCCGGGTGAAGAATTTTCCTCAACAGTATCAACTGCAGATACTTCTGGAAGAAGAGCGGTGAATAACGTCATCAGCAGAGCGGTCAGGGCACTGCTTCGGTCGGGACAAATTGGAAACCTCAACCATTATGAGCTCAGCGCAACCACACAATCCAAAGTTTCAATCTGATATCACATGGGCCGGGTGAGAGAATGATCGCGACAACAGATCGTGTGAGCGCCGACTTAGTTCTCTTCAACGGGAAGATAGTTACTCTCGATGAGGACGATACCATCGCCCAAGCTGTTGTCATCAAGTCCGACAGAATCACTTTCGTCGGGACTAGCGATGAGGCTCTATCATCGGCAGGGCCTAAGACAGTGAAGATCGATCTCTCGGGAAGATGTGCGATTCCTGGAATAGTGGATTCCCATACACATCCAACCCATCTCGCCACAAGGCTGCTGAGTGAGGTGGACTGCAGATACCCTAAAGTCAAATCCATCGCAGATCTGAAGACTGAGATCTCGAAGAAGGCGAAGCATACAGAGCCAGGCACTTGGATAATAGCCTGGGGCTACGACAATACCAAACTCGAAGAGAATAGGCACGTCACAAGGTGGGAGCTGGATGAAGCGGCCCCATGCAACCCAGTATACGTCAGAAGAGTAGATGGGCATGTGAGCGTCGGCAACACTTTGGCGTTCGAGAAGGCAGAGGTTGGAAGAGAGACCAAAGATCCACCCTCCGGAAAGCTAGATAGAGCATCCGATGGAGAACTCACGGGAGTTTTGAGAGGAAGGGCCCAAGAACTCGTCCGAGACTCGATCCCACCTTACACGCTAGAAGACATCAAGAAAGGCCTGAAACTCTGCTTCCAGCAACTTACGCGATGCGGTATAACAAGTATACAAGCCTCGACCGCCGGCTCGCTACATTTGAAGGCTTTCCAAGAACTTCGCAGGGAAGGAGAACTGCCGATCAGAGTTGGCCTGATGATGGATGGAGGGGAGGAGGGACTGCTCTCAGCGCTGATAAAGACGGGGCTGGAAACGGGTTTTGGAGACGAGTGGATCAAGGTAATCGGCATCGAATGGGTCTTTGATGGCAGCACAAGCGGCAGAACAGCTGCATACTATGAGCCATATTTGGGGGAACCGGAAAACCGAGGATTCATTCTCTATCCGCCGGAGGTGATGAACTCCATGGTTCTTCAAGCTCACAAGGCAGGTCTCCGCGTCGGATTGGATGGAGTCGGAGACAGAGGGATAGATGCATGCCTAGATGCCATAGAGAAAGCTCTGGAAGCTCTGCCCAAGAAGAATCACCGGCATAGGATAGAGCACTGCTGTTATGTCACTTCAAGCATTGCGGCGAGGCTGAAGCGTCTCGATGTGTTGAACATGTCGGCGGCCGGTTTCATCTATGATCTCGGAGACGCCTATCTAGCGAACCTAGGCGAAGGCAGAATGAGGAATGTGCTCCCACACAGAACCTTGAAATCCCTCGGCATTAGAGCGCCTGGACATTCAGACTTCCCAGTCTGCTCGGAGAACCCAATGCTAGGTATCTACGGAATGATCACGCGGAAGACGATGGCCAGAATGGTCCTTGATGAGAGTGAGTGCATCAGTGTTGTCGACGCGTTGAGAGCATATACGATCGATGGAGCATACGCCTCCTTTGAAGAGGATCTGAAGGGTTCAATAGAGCAAGGAAAATTGGCAGATATCACTGTCCTACATGAGGACATAACCATCATACCAACCGAGCGGATAAAGAATGTCGAGGTCGACGTGACCATCGTCGGGGGAAAAATAGTCTATCAGAAACCTAGACAGGTCAATTCTTTCGAAGCACAAGAGAATGAATAGGAGAAAATGGTGATGGGAGACGTTCTGATTAAGAATGGGTTCGTCGTCGACGGAACCGGGAATCCGTGGTTTAAGGCTGATGTTCTGATCGAATCCGACAAAATCTCAGGAATAGGCCCTTTCCACGGAGCCGAGCCTAATCTCACAATAGACGGCTCCGGCCTCATAGTTGCACCAGGCTTCATCGACATGCATAGCCATTCGGACCTCCATCTCCTCATAAACCCCTTGGCAGAAAGCAAGATCAGACAAGGAGTTACCACAGAGGTTCTAGGAAATTGTGGTTCAACACTCGCACCCATACGCGAGGACAGACTGGACCTTCTGAAGAAGAACTGCATGCCGCTAGCAGAAGAGGTCAACTGGGCTTGGAGATCCTTCGAAGACTATCTGAGGACTCTGGAAGAGAGAAAGATCTCAGTCAATGTCGCCCCACTGGTAGGCCACGGCACTGTGCGAATTGCCGTGATGGGTTACGATAATCGGAGTCCAACCGAAGTCGAAATGGAAGAGATGAAGGGGCTTGTCGGAGAGGCTATGAAGGATGGCGCTCGAGGACTCTCTTCAGGACTGATATACGCACCAGGCTCATACTCAAAGACAGAAGAACTTGTTGAACTATGCAAAGTCGTATCAGGATACGGAGGATTCTATTCCAGTCACATCAGAAATGAAAGCAACTACCTTCTTGAAGCTGTGGACGAGGCAATAGCGATCGGAGAAAGAGCCGGGGTGCCAGTGGAGATATCGCATCACAAGGCGGCGGGGAGCGAGAACTGGGGCAAGGTAAACGATTCTCTACGGATGATCGAGGAGGCACGCAAGAGAGGAGTTGACGTCACCTGCGATGTGTACCCGTATACGGCAGGAAGTACGGACCTCAGTGCCTGTATTCCGACTTGGGCTCATGAAGAAGGGCTTTCGAACCTAGTGAGCAGACTGGGCGATAAGAAAATCAGATCGAGACTGAAACACGAGATAATAGAAGGCATACCCAGATGGGAAGACTTAGCTAGGCAGGCCGGATGGGAGAACATAATCATCTCACAGTTTGACCCAGACAGATCACTGGAAGGAAAGAGCGTCGCCGAGATCGCAAAGCTGAGAGACAGGGATCCAATCGACACTGCCTTCGATCTGCTCGTGGAGAGCAAAGGCGTCGCCCAGATAGTGATCTTTGAGATGAATGAGCAGGACGTCGAAACGGTGCTTCGATATCCCGGTTCAATGATAGGGACGGACGGAAGCAGTTATGCCCCGTATGGAAAACTCCATGTTGGAAAGCCTCATCCCCGAAACTACGGAACCTTCCCACGGGTTCTAGGCAGGTACATACGCGATAAGAAGATCCTGCGGCTTGAGGAAGCAGTCCGCAAGATGACCTCACTGCCGGCTCGTAGACTTGGGCTACTCGACCGTGGGCTCCTGGCCGAAGGAATGCAGGCCGACGTAACAATCTTCGACCCTGATACGGTGTTGGATCTTGCAACATACCAAGACCCACATCGGTATCCTCAGGGCATCCGCTATGTAATAGTCAACGGTGAGGCTGCGGTAGAAAATGGAGAGCATATAGGCGCGAGAGCAGGCATGGTTCTAAGAAGGAGGCAGTCCTAGGACTGGGGCTCTTCTGTTTTTTCATTCTGCCCTACGTTTAGGCGTCCAAGAGATCGAGTACGTCGGAGACACGTCTTGAGTTGGCCTTTCGTCGATACTCGCGAAATGTGGCATGCGCGCAAAGTATCTTAGGAAGTCTCGGAGCACGCCTGGCCTCCTTAGACATTTAGAAGAAAGTTTTGTAGTCTGATGACGATGGACAACCTCTGCACCATGCATTTTGATAGCTGTGGCATCCACTACATTTCCTGCCGCATGGAGTTTCATCATTCTTTCTCGTTTCAACATGAACGGGGATATCTCCGTGAATAGGGGTTCCCAGGTAGCGAGTGTAGACTATGCCTACATTTTGCTGATCGCGAAAACTTTCTATTGTCGAGTTGATCGTTTGATCGTCCTCTCCCCATAGGTTCAAGTGAATGTTCGCCTTCTCGGGAGTTCTAAAGATGTCCAAGACTCTGGGGCAGTTCCTTAGATGGCTCTCGATTTTCTTTCTAGCGTTGTCGGTTCGAACCTCCAGACCGACTTGTGCAACTTTGAAGCCAAATTGTCGAAGATTCAAACCTCCCCTTATGAGAATCAGATCCTCGTCCAGTAACCGCTTCAATCTATTTGTCGTCGTAGGACGAGACGACTCTACTTTCTCAGCCAACTCTGTTACCGAGGCTCTGGCATCAATTTGCAGCTGTCGAATGATCTTCAGGTCAAGTTCGTCCAGTCTATTAGGCATATTTCCTCTGATTCCAGATCGAAACGCGGGTATTTAACATTTTGGAAATATCTTGCCAGCGAAACGTGCGAATTGTCCGCAAATGTGAGAGATCTCTTTCCAATGTGGGAAGATTTAAATACTTTTCTGGTCAAGAACCACCGGGAGTGGCGTCAATACGGGACTCAGAGAATGGCTAGGCACGCTTTCAGTGAAGGGTTCGAGAGAGCCTGTGACAGAGACCCTCTTCGAGGGATTTGTGACTTTCATACCCCTCCCCTACACTGCTAGCTGTATTCTTCTTACTCTGACGCTTGGATTCCCAGGTTATTTGTTGACAAGATACCTTGATTCCTACAATCTCGCCCAGACGTTCTCTATCGCTGGAACCGTAACTGGTTCAGAAAGCTACTGGCGTGCTATCGTGTTCTACTGGACTATAGCGTATGGGGGCTTCATGTTCTACCTCTTCTATTTCGTAAGGTATTTCCGACGGCAACTAGTGAAGGCGCGAACCGCACTTTCACCCTTGCTCTTAGCCGGAGAAGAAGCATTCGATAAGGATTTCCGCATCGTTTCGAGTCGAATTGGTGCACTTGCGACAACAACCATAATCGGGGCATGTTTTGCGCCAAGTGCCTACAAGATGATTGCTCTATCTTTGGGGAGCTTCAGCTCGGTATATGTCGTGCTTTCGCAAGTCACACTCTACTTTGCAGGAGGAACAGGAATATGGCTATTCTTCAGTTCAGTCTGGAGTCTTCGCAAACTTGCAAAAGAATCGATGAAGTTGAAACCCTCCTCAGAAGACTCTCTCTTTGGCCTTGGTCCAATCGGTTCGATTTCTCTCGCTCTAGTTCTAGTGTACTTTGGAGCTGTAGGTTTGCGAGGGCTCGGAATCTTGGCTTCCGGCGTTGAAATCACTCCGACGGCTGTGAACCTCGCATTTGAGTTGACCCTGGTGGTTTTCGGATTGATTGCATTCCTACTCACTATCAATGTTTTTCGCAGAAAAATGGTCGAGCAAAAGGAGCTCGAGAGGCATAAACTCCTAGAAGAACGTAGGACTCTGCAAATTTCGTCTGTGGACGGCGAAACAAAGATAGGGAAGAATCCCAACTGCATCCAGAAATTGCTGTTGATGGATTTTATGGAAAAGAGACTCGAGAGAATCCCCACTTGGCCCTTTGACACAGGGGTACTAGGACACATGCTCACGATTCTGCTTTCCGTGACAGCGATATTGCTAGCTAACATACTTACAGTTGTTATGAACTTGTGAAGATGATTCAGCCCAGAATGAGCTCAGTTGTGGACAACTTGCCCACCTCAAAAACAAAGTTCGCAGATGTTAGAAATACGCAGACCCAAACCGAGCAGGTTCACGAACAAATGCAAATCAAGCTCCAAACAGACATAAGAATTAAAGGAAAGTGAGTTCCACGAAGAAAAAGACAGATAGCTTTCGTCCAACACTGCTCGAAAAAACGCTTGTTTTTTCACATCTACCATCCGTGCTTGGCACCATCTTCGTTGCGGCTTTCGCTGGGCCACTTGGGAATTTCCTTTACCTGTACTCAGTGTCACACAATGCCATAGGTGCCTTATATCAAACTTTCATATCGACGAATGCAGAAGAATTCGGACTCGTGGCGGCAGTCCAGTCCAACTGGTATTCCCTAGCAGGCAACGTTCTTTGGTACGTTTTCCTTTTTTATGTAGCTTTCATCATACGTTATCTTGGAATGTGTTTGGTCAAAGCTGAACCAGAGCTGATATCTCTGGCTCCAAACGGAGAAAAGGACGTACGCAGAATTTTCAATATCGTTTCCGAATATTTTCCTCAGCTGGTAATAATGTCCGTCTTCTTATTTGTCTACGCGACATCCGTCCCAGAGCTGGTAGGCAAAGGTGAGCTGACTGTTCTTAGCACTCCAATTTACATTCTCCGTTCTCTCGTTCGTTCCGTGATGTTTGGCTCCATACTGTGGCTATATTGCGCATCTCTACTGGGACTTTATCGATTTGGAAAGCAGAACCTCAAGCTCAAATCTTATCACGAGGATCCAACGCTAGGGACTAGGAAATTAGGGTCCCTGGCCTTTTCATTTTTATCGGCATATTTCTTGGGATTGACTCTTTTTGCGGGGCAGATGATTCTTGGCGGATTAGCAGGCCAGACATCTGTGGTAAACGTGATTTTTATGCTCGTCCTAGTTCCTGTCGGGATAACACTATTCATAGCGCCGTTGGTGAGTACTCACAATAGGCTGCTCGAAGCGAAAAGGGCCGAAATCGCATCGACAAATAAGCTATTGTCAGAACTCATTAGCCGCATCGAAGAAACAGGTGAGAAGGATGACCAGAACATGATCAGGCTATTGACGTTGGAAACTGTAGAAAGGAAACTCATGACTGTTAGGACTTGGCCGATTGAGAACCCACTAATAGGAAAGCTCGCATTGATCACGGCTTCGGTTGCCGCAATGCTGATCGCAAGGCTCATCCAGACTTTTCTACAGATCTGAAGCGTTTGTTTTCCCGCACACATTCTCTCTTTGAGCGCGCGCAACTGAAGCCTTCTCTCCCCGACTACGTGGACGACAGATGCGAAGATCCTGCGAAAACTAGAATGAAAACCCCCGCGTGCGCTTCATGTCTTCCGATATCCCTAGCGAAAGCACGCGATTGCTCGAAGATCTAGTGCACGCTAGTGGACTTGACCTCATTTCGGCTTAATTTCGGTCCAGCCCATCGTGATTCCGCGCGCCACATCTTGGTCCATACACAGCTCATATGGTCTAAGGATGACGAATACGTCTGCAAAGTTGCCAAAAACGTCGAAGGAGCCAGCTCACTCATCGAAACAGGCCTCGAGTATGTCTGTGGCTCTGACGACATCAGACGCTTCAGAAGACACGAATAAAAGAGGTCAATTCCCGCCGACAGTATTGAAATTCATCCCAAAAGGCGGGGACGGGAGTTGAATCCTAGGCGTCATCTAGAAGGAGGTTCGTACTTCGGATAGGTGAGCCTGCTGTGCCTCAATTTGAGGTGCGCTAGAGTCTCCGCCATGCTGAGAGCGGCCTCCGCAGGATCGATCACAGGAATCCCCAGATTGATACTAAGCTTCCTAGCCAGGCCGAAGAGCCCCATGCAGCCAAGAATCAAGACATCCGAGTTGCTGCTCCGCATCAAGTCTCTTGCAGCCTTCTCGGCCAGACGCATCGTCTTCTCCAGATCCTTTCGCAGCTCAAGAACGGGTAACGGAGGCGGCAGTACCGTAGGGTTGCTGCCTAGGTTCATGGCGATTGAGAATGAGGCTTGTCTCGGACCGACTACCGGAATGTCGACAAGCTCTCTGGAAGATTCGAGGCCGGGATCACCGGCACACCAAATTATGGCTGCGTCACTACCCTTGTTCTCAGCTTCCTTAACCAGTCTCAGGATCTCGGGCACGGCGAGATCATGGTCTACGCGCGTCTCGATCGCAGGCGGTCCAGAAACGCTTCTGTAAAACTCTATCACGGTATCAGGCCTTTTGATGGAGTTCAGCACCTTCACTCTTTCAGCGAGGCCATCTTCATTCAAACCGGTGATTGGAACTATTACGGAAATTCTCAAACGGCCTTTCCTCTCGCACTCATGGGGGTGGCCAAATTTGAAAGGATTTCTCTCCCGATTAGGCCAGTGTCGAAGATCTAGACTGCAATCTGACTTTCAACCGACGAGATAGAGCTTCACAAGGAAATTCTAAGTTCTCTATGCGCAGGGACAGCGACAGTGCCAACAAATCTTATACCCCTCCTTTCGAGAGGAACCATTATCGAGGTATTTTCATGATCTGGCTCACAGACGAAGATAAAGAGCTCCTAGCTGAGCTTGAAGGTGAAGTCTCCAAGGAAGAGTTGCAAAGGAACTGGAAGAGCCTCATGGAGCTGACCCCTCTCCCCTCCGGTAGTCAACAAGAGGAAAAGGCCATTCAGTTCCTGAAATCGAAGCTCGAGGAATACGGCCTCAAACCACAGGTGCTCCGATACGAAGCTTACATCAGCGAACCCAAGTTGGCCAGACTCGAGGTACTGTCTCCGGAGATGGTCGAGGTTCAATGCACACCTTACCGTCAGGTAGGGACGACCGGGCCTGAGGGCATAGAAGGCGAAGTCATCTACATAGACCCAGAGCAAATCGGCAGAATAGATTGCCGTGGAAAAATCGTACTGGCGGAGCAGAAGACTTCTGGTGACTGGATGGGGCTTCAAGGCGTACTGTTGTTGAAGCTACAAAATATGGGCGTTAAAGGCCTCATTGTCATCGAACAAGACTCGTTCATGCCGACGATATGCCACCAACGCGCTGACTTCTCCGTTTCGGGAAATCCGACCATCGACAGCATAGACTTAGTCCAGCGGATCTCGGCCATAGTCCACGTGTCTAATAGAGATGGTCAGCGGCTGAAGGTTCTCGCGAAGCAGGGAAACATGCGCGCTCATGTCACCTCCATCGTGGAGACTGGGTGGAAGAAGTTGCCACTCTTGGTCGCCGAGATTAGAGGGGTGAGAGATCCGGAGAAGTTCATGTTGGTGAATGGCCATGTTGATACACCACCTTTCTCACCCGGCGCTGTGGACAACGCCTCTGGTAATGTAGCCATCCTCGAACTGGCGCGCGTCCTCAACGGGCACAGTGAGAAGCTCAAACGGAGCATTCGGTTCGCATTCTGGACTGCTCATGAGATAGGGCGCTATGGTGGTTCAACTTGGTACAATGACGCTTTCTGGCACGAGCTGCGGTATTACTGTACTGCCTTCTTCAACATCGATTCGCCTGGAACTGAGGGAGCCACCACCTACAGAGAGGCCCCTATAGGTGAATTGCAGGAGTTGGTTACTGAAAGCATAGCGTCGGTTGCGGGCGTAAAGGTCGAAGGCTCCCATTGGCCGAGTCGGGCTGGAGACCACAGTTTCTGGGGGACAGGACTTCCTCATGCAAGCACTATCTCAGCTCGTCCCAAGGATCTGTATGATTCCTTTGTGAACTACTCGGGCGGCGGTTGGTGGTGGCACACGCCCTACGAAACCATCGAGCATGGCGATATAGACATCCTTGGCACAGATGTGAAGGTGAACCTCAACTTCATCTTCAAGGTTACGAACTGTCCAGTCCTGCCCATGAACTTCGTCCCATATGCTGACGCCATGCTCAAGATACTTGAAGACCTTCAAGCTGGGGCTGGCAAGATCAGTTTCTATTTCAATATCAATTCAGTCATTGAGAGGGCCAGAGAATTTCGGGAGTTGGCAGAGAGGCTGGAGGGCACTGTGAGGAAGGCGGTGGATGGGGCAGCAACTGATGAGATGCTGGAGGAACTGAACCGGTGCATCATGTGGGTATCGAGACACATCAACCTCGTAGCCCACTCAGACGCAGAAAGGACGGAGCAGATGTCCATGGAAACCTTCGGAGCTACACCATTCCCCCGGATCTATGGAATGCTAAAGCTCGCGGAGATGTCTCTACCACAGTCACCAGAGTTCAAGTTCATGCTGACAAAGCTCCAAAGACAAAAGAACATTGTTGAGGACGCACTCTACCTAGCCAACGAGCTCATAAAGGACACACTGGCGAAGTTTAAAGCCGCCATCTAGATCCCTGATTCACAATGGCCCGTAAATCACATGTTAGCACACGTGGAAGATCCGTTTGGAACCTTTCGGGTGGCTTTGCTCCTTACAGAGCAGTGCAACGTGACATGTAGCCACTGTTGGTTTGGTTGTGGTCCGGACAAGAAGGCTAAGATGGCCTTGGTTGAAGCCGCTGACTACATCGACCAAGCTTTGGAGATCCCGACTGTTGAATGGATCAGTCTCACGGGTGGGGAACCGTTCTTGCTCCCGGAGACACTCCTAGAACTCGTCAGCTACACAGCCAGTAGAGGATTTCACACAGAGTGCGTCACGAATTGCTTCTGGGCAACAACGAAGGAAGAAGCCGAGAGGATATTGAAGAAGCTCGTAGATGTCGGACTCGATGCGATCAACATAAGCGCCGACGATTTCCATCAACGCCACATCCCATTTGATCGAGTCCGCAACTGCTACGAAGCGGCGAAAAAGCTTGGGCTAAAGATAATCATCATGTGCGCCGCAGCAAAATCAAGCAGATTAAGGGTAAAAGAGGTCACTAGGCTGCTAGAAGACAAAGACATCCGAATCATAGGGGCAGGGTCACCAAAGGACCATCCTGTCGCCCTAGCTATCGAGACGGGATTCATTCCGATAGGCAGAGCAATGGAAATCCCAAGAGAAGAGTGGCTCGTCAGCAACGGCTCCTTCGAGGGACCGTGTCGGGCCATTCTCCGCGATGTAGGCATAGCACCTTCGGGGAATGTTCTTCCATGCTGCTCCGCGGCGGCATCAACAGACACAGCTGCGATAGGAAACGTAAAACACAACAAATTGAGGAGGCTCATCGAGGAGGCAAGTCACCGCCCATTGTTCAGAACGCTCAGCGCTGAGGGGCCTGTAGGCCTTCAGAGACTTCTCGGTTCAAAGCGGCGCGACAACTACGTGAATAGGTGCCACTTATGCTATGACTTGCTAACAGATCCATGCCTTGGCCAAGT
>Ga0209314_10000086_pt1 | contig 37476 bp, 34 predicted proteins | sample I19B2metaG_FD_184146 | JGI IMG/M metagenome (GOLD analysis project Ga0209314, IMG submission 184146) | Lake sediment bacterial and archeal communities from Gulf of Boni, Indonesia to study Microbial Dark Matter (Phase II) - ​I19B2 metaG... | ecosystem: Environmental > Aquatic > Freshwater >... | reverse complement strand
GCTCCTCTTCCCCTTGAGGGCATGGAGCCTGTTCAGGGCGTTGATGTAAGCCTTGGCAGAAGCCTCGATGATGTCGGTGGAGGAGCCCCTGCCGGTGACCGTGCGATCCCCTTCCGCCAGCTTGACTGTCACCTCCCCCTGGGCGTCGGTGCCTCCGGTGATGGAGCCGACGTTGTAGCTCTGCAGCTTGGCGGCGCACTTGGTCAGCTTCTTGATCGCCTTCAAGGTGGCGTCCACCGGGCCGTCGCCAAGCTCGGCGGTCCGCAGGGGGGAACCGTCGATCTCCATCTGCACGGTGGCGGTGGCGACTGCGAAGGAGCCGCAGGTGACGGTGATGTGATCCAGCTTGTACTTCTCCTCGGTGCGCATGATCTCCTCGGTCATGATCGCATCCAGGTCCTCGTCGAAGACCTCTTTTTTAAGGTCCGCCAGGGCCTTGAACCGTTCGAAGGACTTGTTCAACTTCTCCTCGTCCAGTTCGTAGCCAAGCTCCTCCAGGCGCTTCTTGAAGGCATGGCGGCCGGAGTGCTTGCCGAGAACAAGGGAGCTGGTCTTCAGCCCCACCGACTCGGGGGTCATGATCTCGTAGGTGGACTTCTCCATGAGCATGCCGTGCTGGTGAATCCCCGACTCGTGGGCAAAGGCGTTGCCGCCGACTATCGCCTTGTTGGGCTGGACCATGATACCGGTGATGGTTGAAAGGAGCCGGCTGGCCGGGGTGAGCTGCTCTGTCACCACGTTGCTACGGAAGGGGAGGATGTCCCGCCTGGTGCGCAGGGCCATGACGAACTCCTCAAGGGAGCAGTTGCCGGCCCGCTCGCCGATGCCGTTGATGGTGCACTCCACCTGCCCAGCCCCTGCCTGGACCGCGGCAATGGAGTTGGCGACCGACAGCCCCAGGTCATTGTGGCAGTGAACGGAGATGATCGCCTTGTCGATGTTGGCGACGTTATCCTTCAGGTACTTGATGATGTTGAAGTATTCGAAGGGAATGGTGTAGCCGACCGTGTCAGGAATGTTGACCGTGGTCGCCCCTGCGTCGATAACCGCGGCCACCACCTCCGCCAGGAAGGGGAGACGGGTGCGAACCGCGTCCTCGCAGGAGAACTCCACGTTGGGGGTGTAGGAACGAGCCCTCTTGACCGCCTTGACCGCCGCCTCCAGGACCCTGGCCGGCTCCATCTTCAGCTTGTACTGCATGTGGATGTCCGAAGTGGCGATGAAGGTGTGAATCCTCCCCCTCTCCCCGGCATACTGCAGCGCCTCCCATGCCCGGTCGATATCCTTGTCGCTGGAGCGGCAGAGGCCGGCGATCTCCGCCCCCTTGATCGTCTGGGCGATCCTCTTGACTGCCTCGAAATCCCCCTCCGAGGCGATGGGGAAGCCGGCCTCGATGACGTCCACGTTCAGCTTCTCCAGCTGCTTGGCGACCCGGAGCTTCTCCTCTATGTTCATGCTGTTGCCCGGCGACTGCTCGCCGTCCCGCAGAGTGGTGTCGAAAATCTTGATCGTCCTGACGGTTTCCTCTGTTGCCATCTCATCCTCCCTTGCTTGGTCGTTTAAGGTCACTTAATTCTTGCAGATACGCGGCTAATTGCCAGCAACAAAAAAGCCTTCGCCCAAAAAAAGGGGCAAAGGCTTGCGTCTTCGCGGTACCACCCTTATTCGCCGTTGCAAACGGCCTCATTAAACCCGTTACGTGGGATGACGTCCGCGGCTACTCTGCATTCACCGCAGCGGCTCCAAGGCGAGTTCATCCGCTCTTTTACCGGTTTGCACCAACCACCGGCTCTCTGGGAAAAGAGTTGGGGACTACTACTCCTCTTCGCTGCCTTTGTAATTTTAATCGATCTTAGAAAAACTTTGCCAATGGTGTCAAGGAGATTTGCTCTGCCATTGCGGAAGTTTTATCCTGGCAAAACTTCTTTCGCCCGAGCAAACGTAAAGCTACTCATCCTCACCCTTCCTGCCACCATGGACCAGCTCCTCGTGCCCCTTGTGCATGGCCTTTTCCAGGCGCCGTCGCCGCGGCCAGGTAATGAGGAAGGTCACCGGACCGGAGAGGATATAGCAGACAAAGAGAGCAAACATCATGATCGCCGGCTCGGCGGCAATGACGATGAGGAGCAGGACAGCCAGCACCAGGAAACCGAAAGGCTGCTTCTTGATCAGCTCCGGGTCCTTGAAGGAGTAGTACTTGATGCTGGAGACCATGAGAAAGGCCAGACAGTAGATGAGGACGAGTATGGCCAGCTTCTTGTATGAGCTCGGCCACCCCATGTGGTGGAAGAAGAGAACCGTGGCGGCAACCATGCTGGCAGCGGCCGGGATGGGGAGACCGACGAAGCGCTTGCTCTCCACGGTATTGACCTGCACATTGAAACGGGCCAGGCGCAGGGCGCCGCAGACCACGAAGAGGAAGGCGGCCAGCCAGCCTAGGCGGCCGAATGGCTTCAACGCCCAGAAGTACATGATCAGCCCCGGGGCGACGCCGAATGCCACCAGGTCGGCCAGGGAGTCGTACTCCACGCCGAACTTGCTGGTGGTGCCGGTGGCCCGTGCCACCTTGCCGTCCAGGCCGTCGAAGATGGCCGAGATTAAGATGCAGATGGCCGCTGTGCGGTAGTCGCCGTTGACCCCGGAAATCATGCCGTAGAAGCCGGCGAAGAGGCTGCCGGTGGTGAAGAGGTTGGGGAGTATGTAGATCCCCTTGCGCATGCTCTCCGAACGCCCTGTCCACTGCTCGTTCATGGCAGAATCCCCAGTACCGTTTCGCCGCAAACGGTCTTTTCGCCAAGTTTTACGCTGATCTCAGACCCCTTGGGGAGGAAGACGTCCAACCTGGAGCCGAAGCGGATCAGTCCGTAGCGCTCCCCCCTGATGAGCATCTCTCCCACCCTCGGGTAACAGACGATCCTGCGGGCGATCAGGCCGGCAACCTGAACCACCACCAGCTTGGCACCTTCGGCGGTCTCTATCACCAGGCCGTTGCGCTCGTTCTCGAATGTCGCCCTCTCGTCCCGAACGTCGAGAAACTTCCCCTTGACGTAGAAGTTGTCCACCACCCTGCCGCTCAATGGGACGCGGTTGATGTGCACGTTGAAGACCGACATGAAGATGCTCACCTTGAGCATCTCCTCGCCGGTGTGCTCCTCCTTCGCCTCCCCAAGGTAGATCACCCTGCCGTCGGCCGGGGCGATCACCCCGTTCTCCACTGAAGGGATCGTGCGGTGGGGGTTGCGGAAGAAAAATACCGTGAAGATGGCCAGCAGACCGGCCAGGAGAGCGACGGCTCCAATCAAGGCGGAGTGCATGCTGGAGGAGATGAAGTAGAGAATGGCGGAGGCGAGGCCGAAGGCGATGATGAATGGAATCCCTTCGACTGCGACCGGAGTGTTCTGGTTACGCATGTAATGATATCCGTTGGCAGTGGCTGGCCACCGCATTTTTTTTAGTGCATCATAACAACAGCAAGGCCGGGTGACAAGGTGCAAAAGCACCCGCCACCCGGCCCGTTCGATCAGCAGCGGAGCATGTCAGTTCTTGCTCTTGTCGACTATCTTCTGGATCCAGGGCATCATGCTGCGCAGCTTCTCCCCAACCTGCTCGATGGGGTGAGCGGCATTCAGCCTGCGGCGGGCCGTCATCTCCGGGTAGTTGGACATCCCCTCGAGGATGAATCGCTTGGCATACTCACCGTTCTGGATGTTCTGCAGGCATACGCGCATCGCCTTGCGGCTCTCGTCGTTAATCACCTGCGGGCCGGTGACGTACTCGCCGTACTCGGCATTATTGGAGATGGAGTAGTTCATGTTGGCAATGCCACCCTCGTACATCAGGTCGACGATCAGCTTCAGCTCGTGGAGGCACTCGAAGTAGGCCATCTCCGGAGCATAGCCGGCCTCAACCAGGGTCTCGAAGCCGGCCTTGACCAGCTCCACGGCTCCGCCGCAGAGGACGGCCTGCTCGCCGAACAGGTCGGTCTCGGTCTCGTCCTTGAAGGTAGTCTCGATGATGCCGGTGCGGCCACCGCCGATGGCACTGGCGTATGAGAGAGCCACCTGAAGGGCCTTGCCCGAGGCGTCCTGGAACACGGCGACCAGGTCGGGGATTCCGCCACCCTTGACGAACTCGGAGCGTACGGTGTGCCCCGGCGCCTTGGGAGCGATCATGATCACGTCCAGATCTGCCCTAGGGACGATCTGGTTGTAGTGGATGGCGAATCCGTGGGCAAAGGCCAGGGTGGCCCCCTTCTTCAGCTTCGGCTCGATCTCGTCGAGGTAGAGGCGGGACTGGAACTCGTCGGGGGTAAGAATCATCACCAGGTCAGCCGATGCCACTGCCTCTGCTGCGGTAGCCACCTTCAGGCCTGAATTCTGAGCCTTTACGGCCGACGGCGAACCGGGCCGCAGAGCCACGGTTACGTCGACGCCGGAATCCTTCAGGTTGCAAGCATGGGCATGCCCCTGGGAGCCGTAGCCGACTATGGTCACCTTCATCCCCTTGATGATGGCGAGATCACAATCACGATCGTAATAAATGTTCATTCGTTTCCTCCATGTGTATTTGATGCTCGATGAGCAGTTATCTTTCAACGGCACAGCAAAAAGCTCCGGATACAAGGCCGCGCAATGAGCGTGGCGTGAGGCGTAGCAGCGCTACGTTGAACGTCACGCGAAGCGGCGCAACGCCGTAGCCGGACTTTTGGCGAAGCCGTTTAGCCTTTCCAGCCTTTGGCGCCGCGTCCTATGGCCACCGTCCCGGTCCTCACCAGCTCCTTCAGCCCCAGGGGGCGGAGGAGCTCCAAAATGGCGTCGATCTTGGTGGGTGAACCGGTAGCCTCGATGGTGTAGGACTTGGGGGTGACGTCGATGATCTTGGCGCGGAAGATGTCGACGATGCGCAGCACCTCAGCCCGGCTATCCTCCTCGGCGGTCACCTTCACCAGGGCCATCTCCCGCTCGATGCCGCTGCCGTCGGTGAAGTCGATCACCTTAATGACATCGATCAGCTTGTTGAGTTGCTTGGATATCTGCTCCAGGATCTGCTCGTCGCCGCTGGTCACCAGGGTAATGCGGGAGATGCAGTCGTCGTTGGTCGGGGCGACGGAGAGGGAGTCGATGTTGAACCCCCTGCCGGAGAAGAGCGCCGCCACCCGGGATAGTACGCCGAATTCGTTTTCAACCAGCACAGAAATCGTATGCTTCATGGAATTGCCTCCACTTAAAACAAGTAAAAAGTAAGAAGTGAGTAGTGAGCAGTCATAAGCCTTTACTGTTCACTATTCACTGTTCACTGCCTCTAGGCGTTCAGAACCATCTCGTTCAGTGATGCTCCTGCCGGGACCATGGGGAGCACCTTCTCCTCCCTGGCGATCTTGAACTCCATGATAACCGGCCCCGGGGTCGCGAAGGCATTCTTGATGGTCTCCTCCACCTCGTCATGCCTGGTGGCCTGGAACCCCTTGGCGCCATAGGCCTCGGCCAGCTTGATGAAGTCTATGGGGAGCTCCATGCAGGTCTGTGAGTAGCGCTTGTCGAAGAATAGCTCCTGCCACTGGCGGACCATGCCGAGGAAGTTGTTGTTGAGGATGACCAGCTTGACCGGCAGCCTGTTCTGCACGATTGTTGCCAGCTCCTGGATGTTCATCTGCACCCCGCCGTCGCCGCAGACGCAGATCACCTGGCGCTCGGGAAATGCAGCCTGGGCCCCCATGGCGGCAGGGAGGCCGTACCCCATGGTGCCGAGACCTCCCGAGCTGAGGAGTGTGCGGGGGGCGTTGAAGGTGAAGAACTGGGCGGTCCACATCTGGTGCTGCCCCACGTCCGTGGCCACGATGGCATCCGGGTTGGAGAGCTCGCGCAGCTTCTCGATGACATACTGGGGTTTTATGGTCAACGCAGCATGTTTGTAGGTCAAGGGGTGCTTGACCTTCCAGGAGGCAATCTCCTCCTTCCAGGGGGCCATGGCCTCCTTCAGCCTGGCGATCTTCTCCCCGTTGGCCTCGGCAACCCTGATCATCCGCTGCAGAATCCCCTTCACGTCGCCGACGATGGGGAGGTCGACCCGGACGTTCTTCTTGATGGAGGTCGGGTCCACGTCGATGTGAATGATCTTTGCATGGGGGGCGAAGGTTGAGAGCTTGCCGGTCACCCGGTCGTCGAAACGGGCGCCGATGGCCACCAGCACATCGGTATTGGTCATGGCCATGTTGGCATAGTAGGTGCCGTGCATCCCCAGCATCCGCAGGGAATTCTCATCGCTTTCCGGAAACGCGCCGAGCCCCATGAGGGTGGTGGTCACCGGAAGCTCAAGCTGGCGGCAGAAGGCGGTCAACTCTTCTGAGGCATTCCCCAGCACCACCCCGCCGCCGACGTAGACAACCGGCTTCTTGGCGCCGAAGATCATCTCCACCGCCCGCTCGATCTGCTTGGGGTGCCCCTCCACGGTCGGCTTGTAGCTGCGCAGTTCGATGCTCTCCGGATAGGAGAACTCGGTCTGAGCAATCTGCACGTCCTTTGGGATATCCACCAGCACAGGACCGGGGCGGCCCGTACGGGCGATGTAGAAGGCCTTCTTCAGGATGGTGGCCAGCTCCCTCACGTCCTTCACCAGGAAGTTGTGCTTGGTGCAGGGACGGGTGATGCCGATGATATCCACCTCCTGGAACGCGTCGTTGCCGATGAGTGCCGTGGGGACCTGGCCGGTGATGATCACCATGGGGATGGAGTCCATGTAGGCGGTGGCGATGCCGGTAACCGTGTTGGTAGCCCCCGGCCCGGAAGTGGCGATGGCCACCCCTACCCTGCCGGTCGCCCGGGCGTAGCCGTCAGCCGCATGCACCCCTGCCTGCTCGTGGCGGGGGAGGATATGGCGGATCTCCTTGAAGTTGTAAAGCTCGTCGTAGATATTGATAACCGTGCCCCCGGGATAGCCGAACACCAGGTCCACCCCCTCCTTCTTGAGGCACTCAAGCAGAATTCTTGCACCGTTCATTTTCATATAAGCCTCCAGAAACGGCTCAGGTCTCAGGTCTCAGGGCTCAGGGGGCAACTGTTTCTGCCTCTCCTTTAGCCTTCAGCCATTCGCCTTAAGCCGGAGTTGTCAATCTGCCGTAGTTACTGCGCCGGTGTGGGCCGAGGTGACGACTTTCGCATACCTGGCCAGCCACCCCCCCTTGATCTTCGGTTCGGGGCGGACCCACTTCGCCTGACGATCTGCCAGGATCTCGTCGCTCACGAGAAGTTCCAGTTTCCGATTGGGGATGTCCAGCCGTATCCTGTCACCCTCCGCCACGAAGGCAATCGGGCCACCCTCGGCTGCCTCGGGTGAGATGTGGCCGATGCAGGGGCCGCGTGTGCCGCCGGAGAAGCGGCCGTCGGTGATCAGGGCCACCGAGTCCCCCAGCCCCATCCCCATGATGGCTGCTGTCGGTGCAAGCATCTCCCGCATACCCGGACCACCCTTGGGCCCCTCGTAGCGAATCACAACCACGTCGCCGGAGACGATCTTCCCCTCCATGATGGCCGCCATGGCCGACTCTTCCGTCTCGAAGCAGCGGGCAGTCCCCTCGAACTGCATCATCGGGGCGGATACGCCGGACTGCTTGACAACCGCCCCCTTCGGCGCAAGGTTGCCGAAGAGGACAGCTATCCCTCCTTCCTTCTTCACGGGGTTGTCCAGGGAGCGGATCACCGTGTCATCGATATTTTCAACGCTGGCGGCCAGCTCCAGGGTAGAGAGGCCGAAGAGAGTCGGGTTGTCCTTGATCTTGTCGCCGAGCTGCTTCAGCACGCCGGCAACCCCGCCGGCCACGTCCAGGTCTTCCATGAAGTGCTCCCCTGCCGGGTTCATGGAGGCAAGCTGGGGGGTCTCCTTGGCCAGGATGTCGAAGGTCTCCAGGGGGAGCTCCACGCCGGCCTCCCTGGCAATGGCGAGCAGATGCAGGACGGTATTTGATGAGCCCCCAAGGGCCAGGTCGACGCGGATGGCGTTCTCGAAAGCCTCCCTTGTCAGGATGGAGCGGGGGGTGACGTTATTCCTTACCAGTTCGACGATCTTCTCCCCCGAGGCGTAGGCGATGCGTCGCTTCAGTGCAGAGACCGCCAGGGCGGTGCCGCAGCGGGGGAGGCTCATACCCAGGGTCTCGGTGAGAATGGCCATTGTATTGGCGGTGAAGAGCCCCTGGCAGGAGCCCATCCCCGGGCAGGCGTTGTCCTCGCAGACCTTCAGCTCCTTCTCGTCGATCACCCCGGCCTTGTAGCGGGCCATGGCCTCGAAGGTGTCGGTGACAAAGGAGTATTTGCGCCCGGCCGAACCGCGGCCGCTCATCATCGGCCCGGCGGTCACCACGATGCAGGGGATGTCCAGTCGGGCGGCGGCCATGAGCATGCCGGGGGTGATCTTGTCGCAGTTGGTGAGGAGGACCAGGCCGTCCAGGCGATGGGCCTCGGCCACCGACTCGACCATGTCGGCGATCAGTTCTCGGGTGGGGAGGGAGTAGTGCATACCCTTGTGCCCCATGGAGATGCCGTCGCAGACCCCTGGTATGCCGAAGAAAAGGGAGTAGCCGCCAGCCGAGTGGACCCCCTTCTCGATGAAGCGCTCCAGGTCGCGCATCCCCACGTGGCCGGGGATGAGGTCGGTAAAACTGGTGGCCACGCCGATGAACGGCTTGTCCATGGCGCTGTCCGGCATGCCGGTCCCCTTGAGCAGTGCCCGGTGGGGTGTCCTTTCCAGCCCTTTTGTTATGGTATCGCTCCGCATATGCTTCTCCATGCTGATGGTGTCGCCGGGGGAAAGTTCGGCCCGGCCGAAAAAATGTCAGGCAGACTAAAACCCGCGTCTTTCAGGCAGGTTAGGTCAATTGAGTGAACGAACAAGATAATACAACTTCACATATACTGTCAACAAATTCGCAACACCGTTATGGAGAGCTAGCGGAGGAGAAACTGGTGCAGGAGTGCCGCGCCAACCCAGACGGCGCACCCCGCGCCGAGGGCGTCGCCGAGGGGGATGCCACGGCGCAGACAGAGCCAAAGAATGCCGAAGAAAAAGAGTGTCGGGACCACACCGAAGAAGACGCCACCCACGTAGGAGGTAAGCGCCTCCTTCTCCCGGGGGTTGTCGAAGTGAAGCCAGAGCAGGACTATTAGGGAGGTGAGGGGCATGGTGGCTATCAGCCCCGCCAGGGGTGGGTGCCGCCGCCCCAGCCAGACGCAGGAGATTATAACCAGATTGGAGATGAGGAGCTTCAGGAAAAAAGTGCGTGTCATCGCCGGCTAAGCTCCGCCTCGGAGAGGCGCAGGTAGCGGGGGAGAAGCTGTGCCGGAGGGGTCCCCCCCCCCCTGGCGAACACCTCCAGTGCCAGCTCCGTCCCGGCTGAGGCTCTGGGATGGTGCAGATCCCCCTCGGCGAACTGGGCTCTCCCCCCCATGATCTCTTCGATCAGCTCCCGGTAGCGGAGGGCGCCGTCCCCGAGAAAAAGGGCGCTCCCCTCGATGCCGCGGAGGAAGAGAGCCGGATCGGCGGCAGCCTCGCTAACCACCGGCTCACGGCCTACCCTGAAATCGTAGACGGCGGCGTAAACTTCCCCCTTGCGGGCGTCGAACATGGGGGAAACCGGGATTTGGCTCTGCCTGGCATTCATGGCAAGGAGGGCGAGGGAGGAGATGGGGACCACGGGCTTGCCCGTGGCCAGCGCAAGCCCCTTCACCATGGCGATGCCAACCCTCAGGCCGGTGAAAGCTCCCGGTCCGACTGTGACGGCGAAAAAATCCATGTCAGCCGGTGTCAATCGGGCTCCTGAAAAGAGGGCGCTGACGGCCGGAGCGAGACGGGCAGCGGTGGTCGGCCCGGCCACCCCACCATCCTGGGCAAGAATTCCGGAGCCGTCTCCGATGGCCATGCTGTAGACCGAGGTGGAGGTGTCGAGGATGAAGAACTTCATGGCCGCCTTACCCCTGCTTGAAGATGTATCGGACGATGTCGTTGTAGAAGGCCAGCACCATCAGGCTCAAAAGGAGCACCAGTCCGACCTGCTGGGCCATCTCCCTGACCCGCATGCTCACAGGCTTGCGGAAGATCAGCTCCCAGGTGAAGAAGAAGAGATGGCCACCGTCGAGAATCGGTACCGGCAGAAGGTTCAGCACCCCAAGGTTGATGGAGAGGAGTGCCATGAATGCCAGGAAGCTAACCCCTCCTGCGGTGGCCTGCTCCCCTGCCATCTTGGCGATCATGATCGGTCCGCCTACCGTGTCCAGGGGGACTACCCGCTCCAGCATCTTGAGGATGGAGACGATGGTCAGATTGATCACCTTCCAGCACTGCTCCCCCCCCCTGATGATGGCCTGGCCCGGGGGGAAACGGTCAGTAACCATCTCGCCCGCGGCGATGACTCCGATGGCCGGGTAGGAGATCTTCTCGCCGAAGAGATTCTTCCCCTGCCTGGTCTCAGGGGTGATGCGGAATAGAATTGTCTCCCCCCCCCTTCTTACGCGAATATCCAGGGGAGCCCCCTTGCTGTCGGCAACCATGGAGGAGAATTCGTCCCAGCGGCTTACATCCCGGCCGTTAACAGCCTCCACCCTGTCGCCAACCATCACCCCGGCTGCTGCAGCCGGCTTGCCGGCGACCACTTCGCCGATCCTGGTGGTGGCTGCGGGGACGCCTATCATGTAGATGGAGATAAAGAGCAGAAGGGCGAAGAGGAGGTTGAAGACCGGGCCGGCGGCGACGATGACGATCCGCTTCAGAGGGTGCTTCCCCATGAAGGAGCGGGGGAGATCCTCATCGCTAAGCTCGGCGTCCGGACTCTCGCCGACCATCTTCACATACCCACCCAGGGGGAAGGCGGAGACCAGGTACTCGGTCTCGCCGAACTGCTTCCCCACAAGCTTGGGGCCGAAGCCGAGGGAGAACTTCTCCACCCCGACTCCGAACAGCTTGGCGAAGAGGAAGTGCCCCAACTCGTGGACGAAAATGAGAAGACCTAGGACGACAACAGCTGAAATGACATAGATCATGCCGGCAAAAGCTCCCTGGTTTTAGTGCGGCTCCAGACGTCCGCCTCAAGCACGTCGGCGATGGAACCGAGATCGTGGGGCAGATGGCTCTCCATCACCCTCTCGATCAGTGCGGCTATGCCGCTGAAGCCGATCCTCCCCTGGAGGAATGCCTCCACGGCGACCTCGTTGGCGGCGTTCATCACAGCCGGCATGCTCTCCCCCTCGGCCAGGGCCCGGTAGGCAAGCCCCAGGCAGGGGAAGCGCTCCATGTCCGGCTTGAAAAAGGTCAGCCCGGAGAGCTCGGTAAGATCCAGGGGCTTCACCCCGCTAGGGACCCGCTCCGGGTAGGTGAGGGCATAGGCGATGGGGGCCTTCATGTCCGGTGTGCCGAGCTGGGCAATGACGCATCCGTCAACGTACTCAACCATGGAGTGGATGATGCTCTGGGGGTGGATGTTGACCGCGATCCGCTCGGCAGGGAGGTCAAAGAGCCACCTGGCCTCGATAACCTCCAGCCCCTTGTTCATCATGGTGGCCGAATCGATGGAGATCTTCTTCCCCATGCTCCAGTTCGGGTGGTTGAGGGCATCGGCCACGGTCACCCGCTGCAGCATCTCCGTCGGGGTATTGAGAAAGGGACCGCCGGAGGCGGTGAGGATGATCCTGGAGATGTCGTGGCTGCGGTGCCCCTCCATGGACTGGAATACGGCGCTGTGCTCGCTGTCCACCGGGTAGAGCCTCACTTCGTGGCGCTCTACCAGATCCATGATGAGATGGCCGGCGGTGACCAGGGTCTCCTTGTTGGCCAGGGCCAGATCTTTGCCGGCCTTGATGGCCGCGGCGGTCGGCACCAGCCCGGCGGCTCCGACTATTGCTGCGACCACCATCTCGGTTTCGGGGAGGGTCGCAGCGGCTATCAGCCCCTCCACGCCGGACATGATCTCGGTGGAGCACCCGGTGGGGAGCATGTCTCGCAGCTCCCCTGCCAGCTCCTCGTTCTGAACGACTGCCAGCCGCGGGGAGAATCTCCGGACCTGCGCTGCCAGCAGCTCGATGTTGGATCCAGCGGTAAGAGCCTCCACCCTGAACCTCTCCCCATGGGCGACGACGATATCAAGGGTGCTGGTGCCGATGGATCCAGTTGAACCGAGTATGGTGAGATGTTTCATATGCAGTGCCCGACGCTATTTTTGGCTGGTGACGTTTCTCTTCCTGTCGTAGCCTACAGCAGGGTGGAGAAGTACCAGATTACCGGTGCGGCGAAGATGATGCTGTCCAGACGGTCAAGGACGCCACCGTGCCCGGGGATGATGTTTCCCGAATCCTTCACGCCGCAGCTCCTCTTGAGGAGGGACTCGAACAGGTCACCCACCTGGCCGAAGATGCCGACCACGACCGCCGCGGCAATGCAGAGGGGGATCCCCAACTGGGGGAAGAAGATGGCGCGGAACAGCAGGGAGCCCACCAGGGAGCCGGCTATCCCCCCCAGCGCCCCTTCTATGCTCTTGTTCGGGCTGACCGCCGGATAGAGCTTGCGTCTCCCCAGCATGGAACCCACGTAATAGGCTGCGCTGTCCCCCGACATGACTATGAACATCATGAGGAAGATCCACTGCACACCCAGGTGGCCGGAGCGGAGCATGACCAGGTAACCGAGGAGCAGCGGCACATAGAGGATGCCGAAGACCATGATGCCGCACTCTGCGGCGACCTGGCGGATATCCTTGAAGCGGAAGAGGTAGTAAGTGGAGGCAGACAGGACGAAGAGTGTGATGGCAACTATGACGTAGTGCCAGCTGCGGAGGTGGAACAGGTAGGTGACTCCGGCGCCGTAGAGGGCCGTGACCACCCCCGGGAGTTCCCTCCCGGGGAGAGCCATGCGGCAGTACTCCAAAAGGCCTATGAAAGCCATCAGGCAGATGAATACGGCAAACAGGAAGGCGCTCCCCTTGAGTAGCAAGAGTATCAGCAGGGGGAGGGCGACAGCGGCGGACAGTAACCGTTTGATGGGCTTTCTCCTTGGGTCAGCTCCTGGCCTTGATCTGGTCGCCTGTCAGGCCGAAGCGGCGCTCGCGCGACTGGAAGTCGGCGATCGCCCTGAGGAGCTCCTGACGATTGAAGTCCGGCCAGTTGATGTCGGTGAAGTAGAGTTCCGCATAGGCAAGCTGCCAGAGGAGAAAGTTGCTGATTCGCATCTCCCCGCTGGTCCTGACAAGCAGATCCGGATCTGGCAGGCCGGCGGTGTACAGATAATCGGCGAAGACGGCTTCGTTAACACTCTCTGCAGACAGCCTCCCGGCAGCGATGTCAGCGGCGACCCGGCCAACCGCATGGAGGATCTCCTGGCGGGAACCGTAGGAGAGGGCCAGGGTCAGGGTCAGGCCGGTGTTGCTTGCGGTAAATGCCATCGCTTCCTCAAGTTCGCGGCTGATCTCCTCCGGCAGGTCACCCCTGTTGCCGATAACGTTGAAGCGGATGTTGTCTCGCATCATCCTCGGCACTTCCGACTGGATGTACTTCTTGAGGAGGTTCATCAGGGCGCTCACCTCCGCCGTGGGGCGAGACCAGTTCTCGGCTGAGAAGGCAAACAGGGTGAGGTAGGCGATCCCCAGCCTGGAGCATTCGGTAACCACCATCCTCACCGTCTCGGCACCCTTGCGGTGCCCCATGAGGCGTGGGAGCATGCGGGCCTTGGCCCACCTGCCGTTGCCATCCATGATTATTGCCAGGTGATGTGGCATTTTCCCGGTGGCGACCGCTGTCACATCAGTCATCTAGGAGGGTCTCCGTTGGTACTCTTCGAATCTGAAACAAAAAATCCCCCGCCGGAGCGGGGGAAATCATTTAAACACAGTGACTTTTCCGAGGCAAGCAAAATAACCTTCCACGGCGCAAGGAGTGAGGGCTAGACCTCCATGACCTCTTTCTCTTTGTGGGCAAGGACCTCGTCCACCTTGGCAACGTGCTTGTCGGTGAGATCCTGCACCTCTTTCTCCCCGCGCTTCAGCTCGTCCTCGGTGATCTTCTTATCCTTCTCCAGCTTCTTCAGCTTGTCTATGGCGTCGCGACGGATATTGCGCAGGGCGATCTTGTCATCCTCGGCCTTGCGGCGCAGGTCCTTGACGATCTCCTTGCGCCGCTCCTCGTTGAGGGCCGGGAGGATGAGACGGATCAGCTTGCCGTCGTTGGAAGGGGTCAGGCCGATGTTGGAGTTCATGATCGCCTTCTCGATGACCGGGATCATCTTGGACTCCCATGGGGAGATGGTGATGGTCCTCGCCTCCGGCACCGCCAGGGTGGCCACGGCGCTTATTGGAGAGGGGTTGCCGTAGTAGTCGACCCTGATGTCGTCAAGCAGGCTGGTGGTAGCCCTTCCCGTGCGGATTTTCTGGTATTCGCGACGCAGGGTATCTATGGTCTTGGCCATGTGCTCCTGCATGTCGTTGATTACGTCTTTGATCATTTCTCATCTCCTTTGACAATGGTTCCAATATCCTCACCGCATACCACCCGCTTGACGTTGCCTGGCACGCCGAGGTCGAAGACGACAATGGGGAGGTTGTTGTCCATGCAGAGGGAGGTGGCGGTGGCATCCATCACCTGCAGCCCCTCCTGGAGCACCTGCAGGTAGCTGAGGGATTTGTAGCGCACTGCGCTCGGATCCTTCTTCGGGTCTGCGGAGTAGACACCGTCCACCTTGGTCCCCTTGAGAATGACGTCGGCGTTGATCTCCATTGCCCGCAGACTGGCTGCGGTGTCGGTGGTGAAGTAGGGGTTGCCGGTGCCGGCACCGAAGATCACCACCCTCCCCTTCTCCAGGTGGCGAACCGCCTTGCGGCGAATGTATGGCTCGGCTACCTCCTGCATGGCGATGGCCGACTGCACCCGGGTATCTACGCCGATCTGCTCCAGGGCGTCCTGCATGGCAAGGGAGTTGATCATCGTTGCCAGCATCCCCATGTAGTCGGCGCTGGCCCTGTCCATCCCCTTGGAGGAGGCAGCCAGGCCGCGGAAGATGTTGCCGCCGCCGATCACCAGGGCAAGCTCCACTCCGCAGGCAACCACGTCCTTAACCTCCTGGGCGATGGCACCTATTACCTGGGGATCGATGCCGTACCCCTGGGAGCCGCCCAAAACCTCCCCCGAGAGTTTAAGTAGTACCCTTTTAAAGCGAAGCTGCTCCATTGATCCTCCAATGGACACTGGCGAATATAGACGCCTGTGCCGGTTCTGCAGGGGAGCGACAGGCATCCCCTGCCCGCCCCACGCGGTGAACTGCTCAAAAAAAAGCCGACCCAGAAGGTCGGCTCTGTTGCTAGTTGCCGGCGGCTGCGGCCACCTCGGCCGCGAAATCGCACTCTTTCTTCTCCAGCCCCTCACCGAGCACGAAGCGGGCAAAGCGGGTAACTGTGACGTCGGCCCCGGCACTCTTGAGGATCTGCTGGATGGTCTTGTCCGGATCCTTGACGAAGTTCTGCTCTAGGAGACAGGCCTCGGCGTAGAACTTGTTCACCTGGCCTTCGATGATCTTCTCGATGATGTTCTCCGGCTTGCCGGTCTCCCTGGCCTTGGCGCGGTAAATATCCTTCTCCCGCTCCAGCACGTCGGAAGCTATCTCCTCGCGGCGAACCGCCTGGGGGGCGGCAGCGGCGATGTGCATGGCCACGTCTTTCGCCAGGGTGGCGAGGTCGCCGGCACCTGCCAGCTCCACCAGGACGCCGATCTTGCCGCCTGCATGGATGTAGAAACCAGCCAGGCCGGCGGATTCGAAGCGGGCGAAACGGCGGATCTGCAGGTTCTCGCCGATAACCGCAATTGCCTCGTTGAGCATGGTCTGCACGGTTTTACCCGGCTCCTTGACGGAATCCTGGGCCATCAGCGCATCCATGTCTGCCGGGGAACCGGCAAGAACCTGGTTGGCCACGTCGGCGACAAAGGCCTGGAACTTGTCGTTCTTGGCAACGAAGTCGGTTTCGCTGTTAACTTCCACCAGTGCACCGCTTTTGCCGTCAGCGGAAACCACTGCGGCGACGAGCCCTTCGGTTGCTGCCCGGCCAGCCTTCTTGGCGGCAGCGGCAAGCCCCTTCTTGCGGAGGAAGTCAACCGCCTTCTCCATGTCACCGCCGGTCTCTTCCAGGGCCTTCTTGCAGTCGAGCATCCCTGCACCGGTGCTCTTGCGGAGCTCATTTACCATTGCTGCTGTAATACTCACCGTATCCTCCTGACAATCGCGGCGTTGCCGCAATTAGGTATGTTTGTTTACCGAACCTGCCGGGGTTACTCCGCGGCAGCCTCTTCCTGGACAGACTCCGCGCTCCCCTCTTCCAGGTCAGCACCTTCGTTGTAGTTCTGCAGCTGCTGATCCCTGGCCTCGCGACCCTCGAGGATCGCATCGGCTATCTTGCTGGTCAGCAGGCGGATGGCGCGGATTGCATCGTCATTGCCCGGGATGACGTAGTCGATCTTGTCCGGGTCGCAGTTGGTGTCGACGATGGCCACAACGGAGAGACCCAGCTTCTTGGCCTCGCACACGGCGATATCCTCGTTCTGGGGATCTACTACGAAAAGGACGCCGGGGAGCTTGCTCATCCCCTTGATGCCGCCCAGGGTCTTCTCCAGCTTCTCACGCTCCTTCTCCAGCTGCAGGCGCTCCTTCTTGGTGTAGGCTTCGATGGAGCCGTCGGCGTTCATGCTGTCCAGCTTCTTCAGGCGCTCGATGCTCTGCTTGACCGTGGTGAAGTTGGTCAGCATGCCACCCAGCCAGCGCTGGTTTACATAGTACATGCCGCAGCGGCTCGCTTCTTCGGCCACCGCGTCCTGACCCTGCTTCTTGGTGCCGACGAAGAGGAAAGTTTCGCCGTTTCTGGCCGCATCGACCACGTAGCTGTAGGCGTTCTTGAAGAGACGCACGGTCTTCTGCAGGTCGATGATATAGATGCCGTTGCGGGCGCCGAATATATACGGCTTCATCTTCGGGTTCCAGCGCTTGGTCTGGTGGCCGAAGTGGACGCCGGCCTCCAGGAGTTCCTTCATGGTAATGCTTGACATGTCTTTTCTCCTTGGTTTGGTTTTTTCCTCCGCTACCCCAAAACCCCGGGATCCCCTTATGGGGACACCCCCCGGAGCAGACGGGAGCGTGCGAAATTTATACAGCGGATTTATATACCACATGAAAGCCGCCGCAGGCAAGGGGGAAAATGATCCGGCCGGACGCCATCCCATCTCCTCGGGTTTACTTCCGCGCCACTCTCATGTATGATGCGCCGATGTTCTCCACCCTCTACCGCTACATAAGCAGAGAGATTCTCTCCCCCCTCCTGCTGGGGCTGGTCACCTTCACCTTCGTCCTCCTCATGGGGAGGATGCTCAAGCTGGCCGACATGGTGGTCAGCAAGGGGGTGTCGCTGACCGACCTCCTACTCCTCATCGCCTACCTCCTCCCCAACTTCGCCATGATAACCATCCCCATGGCGGTGCTCCTGGCGGTGCTCCTGGCATTCAGCCGGCTGTCGGCCGACAGCGAGGTCGTTGCCATGAAGGCTGGCGGCATAAGCCTCTACAGGCTGCTCCCCCCTGCGCTGGCCATAGGCGCCCTTGCCTACGCCGCCGCCACCCTTGTCTCCCTCTACGCCCTCCCCGCCGGCAACGTGGCCTTCAAAAAGCTCCTTTATCATGTAATAGAGGCCAGGCTGAACCTGAACCTCAAGGAGCAGGTATTCAACAGCGCCATCCCGGGGCTGGTGATCTATATCGACCGCAACGACGAAAAGAGCGGCAGGCTCTCGGGGATCATGATCAATGACGAGCGCAACCCGAAGGAGATCTCCACTATCTTCGCCGAAATGGGGAGCATCGCAAGCGACCAGGAGAAGAGGAAAATTACCCTCCACCTGGAGAGGGGGAGCATCCACCAGCCCGGGGAAAAGGGGAAGTACCGGAGGCTGGAGTTCGGCGAGTACGACCTGTCAGTCGACCTCTCCAAGTCGGTGAAGAGCTTCGAGAAGAAGGAGCAGGACATGACCCTTGCCGAAATCCGCGCCAACCTTGGGAGCGGAGGGGTCAGCAGGAAACTTGCTACTGAAATGAAGCTGGAGCTGCAGCGTCGCTTCGCCCTCCCCTTCGCCTGCATCATCTTCGCCATCGTGGCCATCCCCCTGGGGATTCAGAACCGGCGCTCTGGCAAGGCAGCCGGCTTCACCTTCAGCATTGCGGCGATCCTGGTCTACTACATCGTCCAGTCCTTCGGCAGGACCCTGGGGGAGAAGGAGCTGCTCCCCCCGGCCCTGGCGATCTGGCTTCCCAACATCCTCTTCCTCGTTGGCGGGGCCATCCTCTTCAGGCAGGCAGCCATGGAGCGGCGCATAGAGATGCTCGACAGGGGGATCGCCGCTGCTGCCGCCCTTGCCGCCAGAATCGGCTCAAGGAGCTCTTCATGACCATCCTCAGCCGCTACCTGACCAGGACATATCTCGGCATGATCGCTACCTGCCTGAGCGCCTTCATCTCCATCTACCTGGTCATCGACTTCCTGGAGAGGATCGGCAAGTTCAGCCGCGCCGGCGTGCCGCTGCAGGAGACCCTCCTCTACTTTCTCTGCAAGACCCCGGAGATAATCAACCAGACCACCCCAATGGCGGCCCTGATGGGGACCATCCTCACCATGGGTGCCCTCTCCAGGAACAGCGAAATAACCGCCATGCGCAGCAGCGGCATAAGCCTGGTGCGTATCGGCAGGCCGCTGCTCGCCACGGCAGTGTGCATCAGCGCAATACTTCTCTTCATGCAGGAGTTCGTCGTCCCCAGGGCAAACGAGAGGGTCCGCTACATCGACCAGGTCATGGTGCAGAAGAAGGGGACCGAGACCTTTTTCCGCCGCAACAACATCTGGCACAAGAGCGGCAACATGATCATGCAGGCAAAGCTGTTCGACCCAGCATCCCAGACCCTAAAGGGGCTCACCATCTGGGAGATGGGCAATGGGATGGCCCCTGTGGCAACGATCGCCTCCCCCCTCGCCACGCTCCAGGGGGATGAGTGGAGCCTGAAGGATGCCGTCAGGACAGATCTGGGGCAGTCGGGAGAGACGAAGCCCCAGCGGCTCCCCAACCTGAAGCTCGACCTCGACCTGGAGGTCGCCGACCTGAAGGTGGTTGCCAAGTCGGCGGAGGACATGGGGTTCGTCTCCCTCTGGCAGTACTGCCGCTCCCTCGGCGAAGGAGGGTACGACACCTCCCGGTATCGCACCCTGCTCCATGCCAAGATATCCCTCCCCTTCGCCGCCCTGGTGATGGCTTTCCTCGGCATCCCCTTCTCCCTGCGGGAGGGGCGCTCCAGCGGCATCGGCATAGGGATCGGCATCAGCATAGTCATCGGCTTCGCCTACTTCGTCCTCAACGCCCTGCTCCTATCCCTCGGCCAGGCGGGAGCCCTCCCCCCGCTGGTGGCGGCCTGGTCGGCCAACTTGATTTTTGCGGCCAGCGGTTTATGGTTTACACTTACGGTAGACAGCTAAACTATGAATAGGGAGCCTGACAATGAAACGTCTGCTGCTGGCAATCATCCTGTCCCTGACCGCATGGACAGGCGCCTTCGGGGCAAACGAGGAGAACCAGTCCCCGGCGATCCTCAGCATCATCCCCGGCCAGGGGGGGCCGGGAACCACTGTCGTCATTTCCGGCAACGGCTTCAGCGAGCAGACCACCGCCTACCTGGGGACCAACGAAATTGCCACCAGACTTGTCAACCCCAGACAGATAAGCTTCGACATCCCACCCTTGGCAGCCGGCAACTACGCCCTCTATCTCCGCCAGGGGGAGGCTCCCCCGGGCAGGGCGTACTCCTTCACGATCATCCCCCTCAAGCCGGCGGCTAGCTCCATCTCGCCGGAGAGCATCAGCTTCTGCGCCACTGGCCAGGATCGCATCATAACCGTCAGGGGGAAAAACATCCAGGAAGGGGCCCAGCTACTCTTCGACGGGGCAATAATCAGGAGCAGCAGAATCTCCGCCGAAGAGATGACCTTCACCGCACCCAATGTCCCCGGAGGGCTGCACCAGGTGCAGATAAAGAACCCTGAGGAGGCCCTCTCCTCCCCCCTCGGCCTGCTGGTGGTGACCAGGCCGGAGATAAGGAGCGTCTCCCAGGGGGCGGATTACGTCAACCACTACGAGCTGAACATCGAGGGGATAAACTTCCAGCACGGCTCCAGCCTGATTGTGGACGGCAGGAGGATCCAGAGCGGCACCACCATCCCTGGGGAGAGGGACCGCCTGCAGTTCCTCAGCTGCAACCGCCTCGTCTACCAGCGCTACCCCTACGACCCATCCATGAAAAGCTTCCGCATGATCATCACCAACCCGAGCGGCGAAGAGAGCGACCCGGTGAGCGTCAGCGCCCCCTGACCGCGCCGCTAGCCAAACGCGCCAGGTTCTCCCTTGCCTGCTTGTTTGCCGGATCGATGCTCAGCGAACTACGAAATGCCTCGGCAGCCTCCCCCCCTCGCCCCTGCCTGGCCAGGGCGATGCCGAGATTGTTGTAAAGAGGCGCATCGCCCCCAAGGAGCAGCAGCGCCCGGCGGTACTCCCCCTCCGCCATGTCGTAGCGTCCCAAGCCGGCATAGGCGAGGCCGGCATTGCCATGGAGAGTGGCGCTGTCGGGTGCAGTCTCCAAGCCGGCAAGAAACTCCCCCAGCGCCTCGGCGTGGCGCTTATCCCCCAGATAAAGGACACCCAGGTTGTTGCGTGCCACATGGTCCAGCGGGGAGAGTCGCAGCGCCTGCCGGCACTCTGCCTCGGCCTCACCCTTCCTCCCTGCCCGCTGCAGTGCGTGGGCCAGCGCCCCGTGGGTCCGCCCCTTCATGGGGTTTTTCATTGCCGCATCCTGCCAGATTGAGACCTCGCTCTGCCAGGCGCGGTTGCGCTGCCAGGTGGCAACTCCAAGGAGCATGACAATCAGGGCAACAAGCAGTGTGAAGCCCCTACCCCTAGCCCTGCATTGACCACGGCTAAGAAGCTGGCATATTGCCAGGGGGGGGAGGATTGCCACCCCCGCCATTGGGAGGTAGAGGCGGTGCTCGGCCATGGCGTCCCTTAAGGGGACAAGGCCCGACTCCACCGAAAGGGCAAGGGAAAACCAGCCGATGGCGAAAGCAGCCAGAGCTGCCTGACCAGCACATTCACCCCCCTTGCGTGAAAAACGCCAGAGACGGATACCAAGGATGGCGATCCCAGCAAGGAGCAGGAGGGGGAGGAAAACGGCCGGGTCTCCAAGGGAGCTGCGCAGCGCAACGTCGTGATCAAGGCTCTGGCCATAGGGTAGGATGAGGAGGCGCAGATAGGTGGCGACCACCCCGAACTGGGTGAGGAGATACTCCAGGCGCGGCGGGGCGCCAGCCTCGGCAGTATGCTCCGCCAGGGCCCGGGCCAGCCCGGCCGGCGAGCCACCCCAGAAGATGAACATCACGCCGCAGGCAACCGGCAGGGCGAAAAATGCCAGGTGGGGAAGCTCCCGCCTGGTCGTGGAAGGGAAGAAGATCACCCCGTAGAGGAGGAGCAGGGGAGGCAGGATGATTGCGTTCTCCTTGGATAGTATGGCGGCGCCGGCGGCCAGCATGGCGACAAGGTAAAGGGAGCACCTCGCGGCAGGAGTGGATCGAAGGCGGCCGGCTGCATAGGCCAGCAGGGAGATCAGGCAGAAGAAACAGGCAAGGAGGGCATGACGCTGGGTCAGGTAGGTGACCGCCTGGGTCTGCAGCGGGTGGCTGACGAAGAGCAGGGCCGCGGCCAGGGGGATTCGGCGTATCACTGGATCGACAAGCTCCCCCTGGCGGGACAATAGTGGCGTCCCCAGGGTCAGGCGAAGGAGAAGATAAAGGAGCAGGCCGTTTAGCGAGTGGAGCAGCAGGTTGCCCAGATGAAATCCCGGGAGGTAGAGGCCGTGCAAGCGGTAGTTGATGTTGAAGCTCAGATCGGCCAGAATGCGCGGCTTAGGTGTAAAGGCGAATGACCGCACCAGGGGGTTGGCAACGATGCTCTGCACATCGTCCAGGACAAAGGGGACATGAAAAGTGTTGCCGTAGGCCGCAAGAGCCACGGCCAAAATGGCCGTCAGTGGGATGATGGCCCTAAGCAGACCCTTAACTTTCCCCCGTTTTCCCGCCATTGAGCCGCCATGATCCGACAAAACTGACAGTGCCACCACTTACCTCCGCGGCAGGCCGCATCGCCCGCCTCCCCGACAATTGATCCAAAAAACGGCAGGTGGACGTTGGCGAAGAGAGTGCTTAGGGCATATTTCGTCGTAATTCTTAGTAAAATTGAGCGACCACAGCAGATACTGTCCGAACCCGAAGGGTGAGTTTATCTGCTGTAGCTTCCATGAGCTTAGAATTACAGAAATATGGCCTTCACACGAACGAAGCCAATGTTCAACTGCCGAACCCAGGTTGATATCATCTTGTCCGCGGGAGAGCAAACCTTATCCACAGGGCGGCGGCCTTCATGGCGAAGGCCACCGCCAGCGGAAAAATGTAAGATCAGTAGCGGTAGTGCTCAGCTTTATATGGCCCCTCAACCGGGACACCAATGTACTCCGCCTGTGCCTGGGTGAGGGTTGTGAGCTGCACGTTCAGTTTTTTGAGCTGCAGCCTGGCCACCTTCTCGTCCAGATGCTTGGGGAGGGTGTAGACCCCCACCGGATAACGCTCCGGGTTGCAGAAGATCTCGATCTGGGCGATGGTCTGGTTGGCGAATGATGAGGACATGACGTAACTCGGGTGGCCGGTGGCGCACCCCAGGTTCACGAGCCGCCCCTTGGCCAGGAGGATGATCCGGTTACCGCTGGGGAGGACAACATGGTCAACCTGGGGCTTGATCTCCTCCCACTGGTACTGCTCCAGCGCTGCGACCTCGATCTCGTTGTCGAAGTGGCCGATGTTGCAGACAATGGCCTGGTCCTTCATCTTCACCAGGTGGTCGTGGGTGATGACATGGTAGTTGCCGGTGGCGGTGACGAAGATGTCAGCCTTGTCGCAGGCATACTCCATGGTTACCACCCGGTACCCCTCCATGGCCGCCTGCAGTGCGCAGATCGGGTCGATCTCCGTCACCCAGACCTGGGCGGAGAGGGCGCGAAGGGCCTGGGCGCTCCCCTTCCCCACGTCGCCGTAGCCGCAGACGACCGCAATTTTCCCCGCCACCATCACGTCGGTGGCCCGCTTGATGCCGTCCACCAGGGACTCGCGGCAGCCGTAGAGGTTGTCGAACTTGGACTTGGTCACCGAGTCATTGACGTTGATCGCCGGGAAGGCGAGATCTCCCCGCTCGTGCATCTGATAAAGCCGGTGCACGCCGGTGGTAGTCTCCTCGGTGACCCCCCTGATCTCCCTCAGGCGGGTGGAGTACCAGGTCGGCTCCTGCGCCAGCTTCTTCCTGATGGCGGCGAAGAGGATGGTCTCCTCCTCTGAGCCCGGGTTGGACAGGACAGAGCTGTCCTGCTCGGCTTTGGTGCCCAGGTGGAGCAGCAGGGTGGCGTCGCCGCCGTCATCCAGGATCATGTTGGAGAAGCCGCCGTCGGGCCACTCGAAGATGCGATGGGTGTAATCCCAGTACTCCTCCAGGCTCTCCCCCTTGACGGCGAAGACCGCGGTACCGGCGGCGGCGATGGCTGCCGCGGCGTGGTCCTGGGTGGAGAAGATGTTGCACGAGGCCCAGCGGACCTCCGCCCCAAGGGCAGTCAGGGTCTCGATGAGCACCGCGGTCTGGATGGTCATGTGCAGGGAGCCGGTGATACGTGCCCCCTTGAGGGGCTGGGAAGCGGCAAACTCCTCGCGGATGGCCATCAGCCCCGGCATCTCGGTCTCGGCGATTCTGATCTCCTTGCGCCCCCAGTCGGCGAGGGTAAGGTCGGCTACGATGAAATCCTGTGACATGTCTGTTTCTCCTTTGCGTAAATTATACTTCACGTCTGCTGACTGATTAGTTGACGCTCCCCCTTGCCAGCAGCAGCGACTCCTCTCCCGCCCCCCCCGCAATCCGGTGAATGTTTACATCGGCAAACCCGGAACCTGCAAGCCACCGCCTAAGCTCCGCCTCGTCGAAACCGAGCCACTGGTCGGCCAGCTGCTCACGGGCGGCCTCCCGATCGTGGCGGGCCAGGTCGGCGATGAGGAGCAGTCCGCCCGGGGCCAGCACCCGCCGGATTTCCGCCAGCACCCGTGGGGGGTCAGGGGCATGGTGCAGCACCATGTTGAGCAGGAGGCAACCCGCCGTGGCATCGGGAAGGGGCAGATGGGTCATCTCCCCGAGGCGAAGCTCGACTCTGCCGCCGCCGGCCACCGCAACCCGGCGGCGCGCCTCCTCCAGCATGGCCGGTGAGTGGTCCACACCGATCACCCGGTCGGCTCTTGCGGCCAGATCTATCAAGAGCCCCCCCGTGCCGACTCCGATCTCCACCACGGTGTCGCCGGTTGGAACCATCTCCAGCAGCAGCTGACGATACTCCGGAACCGGCAGGAGTGTCCGCGCCAGGTCGTCCCATTGGCGGGCATGGCGGTCAAAGAACTCCTGGCTCCGACTGCGTCGCTCCTCAAGCACCCGCGCCACTGCGGCCAGGTCATGGTGACGCCCGGGCAGGGACGGGAGGGAGTGCTCCACCGCCGGGAGGATGGCGGCGAAGAAAGGGGACTCCCCCCCGACCCGGTAGTAGCTCCAGGTCCCCTGCCTCTTCACCGTCAGAATCCCCGCGTCAACAAGGATCTTCAGGTGCCAGGAGACCTTTGACTGTCCCACCCCGAGGATGGCAGTCAGCTCCTGCACGGTGAATTCGCCGCCGAGGAGGATAGCCACCAGGCGAAGGCGACTCGGGTCAGCCAAGGCTTTTAGCACTTCGAGCATAGATCAATTCCGCCAACACACATAAATCAATATTTATTGATATACCATACAGCCCCTGCCATGGCAAGACGAATAAAAAAACCAAGGCCCGCCGGCAGAGTGCCGGCGGGCCTTGGTTCGCAACATGCTGATTTTCCGGGCTCGCCAGGGCTATCCCTGCTCATCCTCCGCAAACAGCTCGTCGAAGATGGCCTTTACGGTGGTGATTCGATCCGCCTTCCAGGCGTTGGTGCCGCAGAAGACCAGGCCGGTCTCCACATCCCCCCGCTGGGCGCGGTCCAGGGCGGTGACGATGCAGAAGCGCTCGCCCCCCTCCTTGTAGGAGCACTTCTTCAGGCACCCCATGCGGCAGACGGTGTGGTGGTCCAGATCGTACTGGCGGATGTTGTCCTTGTTGTCCAGAATAGCCCTGCCGGGCAAACCTGCCGGGCTCATGATCAGGCCGATATCATCCTTAGTGCAGTTCACGTACTTCATCTTGAAAGCTAGATCGGCGTCGCACTCCTCTGTGCAGACGAAGCGGCTGGCCATCTGCACCCCGTCCGCCCCCTGCTCAAGGGCATTCAGCAGGTCTGCCCGATCCCAGATCCCTCCGGCGGCGATCACCGGGATGTTGGCCTCCGGAAACTCGCTCTTGAGATACTCCTTGATCTCCCTGATGGTGGCGTACTGGTCGTACTGACCGGTGCCGATCAGCTCCATCTTCTCACCCAGGTGCCCCCCGGCAGTGTCAGGGTCCTCACAGACGATGGCGTCCGGAAGGCGGCCATACCCCTTGTCCCACTTGCGCACGATCAGCTGGGCCGCACGCAGGGATGATACGATGGGAACGAGGGCCACCTCAGGGGCGTGGGCAGTAAGGCCCGGGAGGGTAAGTGGGAGACCGGCGCCGCAGACGATCACCTTGGCCCCACCATCGATGGCCGCTGCCACCAGCTGCTCGAAGTCGGCCAGGGCTACCATAACATTGACGCCGATGATCCCGTCGGGGGCGATCTCATAGGCCTTCTTCAGCTCCGCCTTGAACGCCTCGGGCTCGGCCTGGAAGTAGTTCCTGCCGTCGTAGAACTCGCTGTTCAGGGCGATCCCGGCGGCCGCCACCAGCCCGACCCCGCCGCACTTGGCCACGTGGCCGGCAAGGGAGCCGGCGGAGATCCGCACCCCCATACCCCCCTGGATGAGTGGATACTTGACTGTGTAGCGGCCTATCTGCAGCGGCTTGATCATGGTCATGGCAACTCTCCGTCACGGTTTCATTAATTTGTAAACAGTATCAGATCGGGAGAAAATCATGTGTAATAGAAATGTAAAAGCTTGCGCTACAGGCGAACAATATCGCTATTACCGATAGCAGCAATCTGTTCCATGAAAATAATCAATTTGACCTTGAGCGCTTCTTGCTTAATAATCTGGCGCCTCCCGAACTCAGCATTTAATGAAAGGAATCGCCATGCATAGAGTCAGCGCGCTCCTTTGCGCCTTAATCCTCTTCGTCGCCGTCTCCGCCAAGGCGGGAGAGTACCGCTATGTCTCCACCAACAGCTTCAAGTGGTGGCTGGAGTCCAACAAACAGATGTTCATCGTCGACATCCAACCACCGGCCGACTACAGCCGCAGGCACTTCAGGGGGGCATTGGAAACCAACGCCTTCCCGGTGAAGAGCGAAGATGACAAGAAAAAGCTCGACGTGATCCTGGGTAAAATAGGTTCCGCCCGTGACGACATCGTCATCGTCTGCCCCAGGGGTGGTGGTGGAGCCAGGAACACCTACGACTACCTGAAATCCAGGGGGGTTGACGAGAAGCGGATGTACATCCTTGAGAAGGGGGCCGAAGGCTGGCCCTGGCCGACCCTGACCGTCACCGGTCGCTGAAACAACAGGAGCAAAAGATGATTCTGAAACGATTTATCGCAGCCGCAACCATGATCACTCTACTCGCCGCGCCAGCCGCCTGGGGTAAGAGCCGGGGTGGATTGGTCAGCGTCGACATCGACCTGACCGCCCAGGATGGGGGGAAGGAGACCAGGCTCTGGCTCCCCTACCCGGTAACCGACGAGAACCAGACAATAACCGGCATCAAGGTTACGGGTGACTACGCCGAATCGGCGGTCTACACCGACCGGACTAACGGCACCCCCATCCTCTATGCCAGTTGGCCGAAAGGGGTCAATAGCCGCAAACTAACCTTCACCTTTAACGCCGAGCGCCAGGAGGTTATCCGCCGCGACTTCCCGACAAAGGAGACAAACTGGGATCCGGCGGAGTACCGCCAGTACATGGGGGCAACAAGCCTGGGTCCGGTGGACGGCGAGGTGAAGAGGCTGGCCGACCGGATAACCAAAGGGAAGCTGACGGTGCTGGAGAAGGCCAGGGCCATCTACGACTGGACATGCGAGAACAGCTACCGCAACCCGAACACCAGGGGGTGCGGCAAGGGTGACGTCTGCCAACTACTCCAGGATCCCGGTGGCAAGTGTACCGACATATCATCCCTCTTTGTAGCCCTCTGCCGCGCCGCCGGGGTACCTGCCAGGGAGATATTCGGCATCCGCCTGGGGAAGAAGGAGACGGAGGAGATCACCACCTGGCAGCACTGCTGGGCAGAGTTCTACCTCCCCGGTTACGGCTGGGTGCCGGTGGATCCGGCCGACGTGCGCAAGGCGATGCTGGTGGAGAAACTGGAGCTAAAGGACGCCAAGACAAGGGAGTACCGCGACTACTTCTGGGGGGGGATCGACCCCTACCGCATCAGGATTGCAACCGGCCGCGACATCGTCCTCAACCCGCCCCAGGCCGGTGCCCCCCTGAACACCTTCGGCTACCCATACGCCGAAGTGGGTGGGAATCCGGTGGACTTCTACGACCCCAAAAAGTTCCGCTACACCATCAGCTTCAGGGAGAAGTAATCCTTCGCTGCTGTGAAAAGCAACCATTGAAACGGATAAAGGCGGCCCATAGGCCGCCTTTATCCGTTTCTGCAGGAGCAACGCCCCCACATGTCAGCTCTGGCGACGGGCTACTGCGAAGATAGAGGTGCCTATGGGCAGGGGGACGCGGCGGAGGAAGCGGTTCTCCCATGTACCGAGCCGGGTGAGGAGAGAGTTGAGCGGACGCTGCGGGGCGGTTACGTCGGAGCGGACCTCCGGCGGCATGGTGCCGGCAGCTAAGAAGCGGCGGACAAGGCGAAGAAGGGCGATGGGGGGGAAGAGAAGGGCCAGGCGGTAGCTGGCCAGCTCCACGGACAAACCGGCCCCCTTTAGCAGGTCGACCACCTCCCGCCTGGTATAACGCTTTCTGGTCAGTACGGCGATGTCGTGGCTGCTGCGCAGGGATTCAAAGGCCACCAGGTTGAGCATCAGGATCCCCCCCGGCCTCAAGGCCCTGGAGAAGGAGGCGACCACCGCGGCGTCGTCAACCACCCATTGGTGGTAGAGAGTATCTATGGAGGTGATTATGTCGAAGCTGTCAGCCGGCAATTCCAGTGCGTTCAGGTCGGCCCGGAAAACATCGATCCCCCGCTCCCGAGTGAGAGCCAGGGCCTCGTCGCTGATGTCGCAGCCGCTCACTTTGCCGAAGGGGGTCAGCAGCTGGCAGAGCCTGCCGGTTCCGCAACCGGCATCGAGGATGCGAAGCCCCCTACCCCTTCTCAGCCGCTCCTCTGCCACCAGCCTGGCGATCAGGTCGTGGAGGGTGACGTACCACCAGTGATAATCCTCGACTTCAAACATCTGCCTGTATTCGCGGGGGTTCAACGGGGGGGCCTCCTCAACGGTTGGCAAAGAAGTCGCGCACGGCTGATATGACAGTCTCCCCGTGCTCCGGGGGGAGGGACGAGTAGATGGGGAGGGAAAGGATCTCGCCGGCAAGCCGCTCGGTGACCGGCAGGCTCCCCGGCCTGCAGCCGAGGAAGGAGTACCCCTCCATGAGGTGGATCGGATGTGGGTAGTTGATGCGCGTCTCGATCCCCCGGCTGGCGAGGAACTCCTGCAGCTCGTCCCTGCGGGAGGTACGGACGGTGTAGAGGTAGTATCGATGGTCCCTCCCGGGGCGTACGGACGGGAGGAGAAGGTCTCCCACCCCCTCCAGCCCTGCATTATAGCGGCCGGCGATCGCCACCCTCCCGGCAACCTCCTCCTCAAGCGTCTGCATGCGGTATGCGAGGATAGCCGCCTGAACCTCGTCCAGGCGGGAGTTGTACCCCTCCTCCAGGGAGTAGTATCCCCCCTCCATGCCGTAGAAGCGCAGCCGCCGCAGGCGGGCTGCCAGTTCCGGCGAGGAGGTTACGACCATGCCGCCGTCGCCGAATGCGCCGAGCAGCTTGGTGGGGTAGAAGGAGAAGGCCCCCATGACTCCAAAACTACCCACTCTCCTGCCGGCATACGAGGCGCCGGTTGCCTGGGCGCAGTCCTCGACGACAGCCAGGCCGTGGCGTCCGGCTACCTCGCCGATGGCCCCCATGTCGGCTGCCTGTCCGCAGAGATGCACCGGCAGGATGCAGCGGCTGCGTGGGGTTATGACCTGCTCCAGCAGAGCGGCATCCATTAGGTAGCTGTCCGCCTCCACGTCGACAAAGAGCGGCCTTGCTCCCGTGGCCCTAATGGCCGCCACGGTTGGCACGGCGGTGTTGGCCACGGTGATCACCTCGTCCCCTTCCCCAATGCCCAGGGCCTTCAGGGCGATGAAGAGGGCATCGGTACAGGAGTTCACCCCCACGCCGAATCCCGCTCCGCACCAGGAGGAGAACCCCTCCTCGAAGCGGCGCACGCTGTCGCCTAGGATGAGCCTCCCCGAGGAGAATACCCGGTCGACAACGGCCAGGATCTCTCCCCGGTGCCGTTCGTATTCAGGCAGGTACTCCCAGTACCTGACAACAGTCCCGCCACTAGCCATGACACCCCTCCTCCATCTCCCTGGCCAGCCGGGCAAGAAGCCTTGACCGCCTGTGGAAAAAACCGTAATCCCCCCCGGCCGCGACCTGCGCGGCAACATCATCGATCATCCTGCTGAAGTGGTCGCAGGGTGGAACAGTCACCATGTCGGATTTCCCATTAGTTACCACCCTGATCCTGCCGGCAAGGTCCGCCGGAGTGGTGAAGGCCCGCTCCAGGTGAACCGACCCCTCCTCGCCGACCAGCTCGTAAAAGCACTGGTAGTGGCAACCGAAGGCTATGGAGAAGGAGAACATCTCCCCCCTGCCGGTGACCGCGGTGCCGTCCGCCGAGAGGACAAGCCCATCTCGCCTCGTCGTATGTCCCCTGAACTCCCACAGATCATCGCCGAGATGGTAGAGCGCGGCCCCCAGGGGGTAGCGGGCCTGGTCATGAATAGATCCCCCCCCTTGCTCCGGGTCGAGGCGAAAGTCACCCCCCTTGGGGAAAGGGATGGTGAAGACCCCTCTCAGGCTCCTCACCCGACCGATCCCGCCGGAGGAGACGATATCCCTGACAACGGCATGCTGGGGGTGGTGGAGGTACATGAGGTTCTCGTAGAGCAGCCTGCCGCTCTCCTCGGCAACAGCCAGCATCCGCTCCACCGATTCGGGTGAGAGCCCCAGGGGCTTTTCGCAGATGACGTGCTTACCAGCACGCAGCGCCCTGATGCTCCACTCCTCGTGGAGATGATTGGGGAGGGAGATGTAGACCAGGTCTACTCCGGCGGAGGCGAGCAGCTCATCATGGGAGAGGATCGCCACTGCCGGGGAGGGGGCGCAAGAAGCCCCCTTCTCCGCTGAACTGCTGGAAATCGCGGTCAACGAGACAGCACTGCAGCAAGCCAGAGCCGGAATGAATTTTCTCCGGGCGATGTCCGAACAGCCTAGCACCCCCACCCTCAGGGGGGGGAAAGAGCAAGCTCCACCCATTACCCACCCCCCGAAAGAGGCGGGATCTCATAGACGACAACCCCGGCGCTGTTCGGATCGACGAAAAGGAAAACAGGCTTCAAACCATTGATCCTCTTGTCCGGGTCGGTCATCACGTACTCTCCGTAAGGGACTTCCTGACTGACCAGCGGCTCGAATATCTCTCTCCCCAGGGCCGGCCTGTTGGCGTGGAGAAACCCGTCGGCGACGAAATAGCGGGCTCCCGCCTCGGCACCTGCCTGGAGAGCGCTCTCCAGCCCCACACCGGCAGGGATGTTGACCCACTCCCGCTCCGCATAGAAGGCGATGCGCGCCCAGCGGGTCATGATCTTCCCCGGCGGCAGATTCTCTTTCAGCACAAGGCCGATATGCTTTTCGTCCCTCCTGCCGTTGTCCATGGAGTAGTGGTAGGCCGAGTCCGGGACATCCGCTCTCACCTGGGGGATGAAGAGAGCCAGGGAGTAACATGCCGCTAGCGCCACCGCCGGCCGGAACATGCCGGAGGTAGACTCTCCCCCCCCAGGATTTCCCCGGGAGACAACTCCGAGCAGTTTCCCCTCGATAATTAGCAGGCCATTGGCGCCCCAGAGGAACAGGTAGGGGAGGTAGGGGTCGGCGTAACCACCCACGTAGTAGAAAACGATCAGGACTGCGAATGGTGCCAAAGCAGAGAGGATGAAGCCGTTTTTGGCCACCATGCGCCGGGAGAAACCGGAAGAGAGGAATCCGACCGCAGATAGCACCCAGAACCAGGGGGGGAGGATGGTCCGCCAGGTTTCGGCCAGGTTCCTGGCGATGTTATGCGGCAGGAAACCAGGATAATCGCGGATGATCTCCAGATACCCCTTGGGTTCATAGCCCGGGGCGTAGTTCAAGTCCGGCAGGTTGAGGTAGTAGCTCAGGGCGTCGTTCAGGGCACTGTCGGTCTTGGCCGACAACTGCCACTCCCCGGTGAGGTTATGCACCAGCAACATGTTGAAGAGGAAGGGGACGAGAAAAGCGGCGACATAGGCTACTGGAACCCGACGATCTGACAGGATATCGCGGTAGCAGAGCAGCAGGGGGAGCGGGAGCGTCACAAAGAGCAGAATACCCTCCGGCCGGGTCAGGTATGCCACCCCGAGGCACGCGCCAGCCAATCCCCCCCTGACCGGGGTCGGCCGGCTGAACATGCGCCACACCAGATAGATGCCGCTAAGCTGGAGGAGGTTGTAGCTTGCCTGGGTCATGACCTCGCACGAAGAGGAGACCAGCGGCGGCCAGACCACTGCCACCAGCGCGGCGCAGAGGGCCACGCGCCTGGAGAAGAGATCTCTCCCCAGGAGGTAAAGAGGGACAACGAGGAGGGAGCCGCAGACCAGGGAGACAAGCCGGCCGGCCAGTTCGAAGTCACCCACGAGCCTGCTGGCCATCCAGACGAGGAGTGGGTAGAAGCCGCTGAAGCCGATGCCCGACAACTCCCCCTGACTGACAGCCCGGGCGGCTGAGACATAGCCGGTGCCGTCGGTGGAGATGACATGGCAGAAGCGGAGGGAATAAACCCTCACGGCGGCAGCCAGGAGAACCAGAAGAACCATGACAAGCCAATCCGGCTTCTCCCGACAGAACCAGTCCGGCATCTTCAGCCTGCTTCCGCCAAACTGCCGCAACATATGGCTGGAGCATTCACCAAAGGGAACTCTCTTGTCCGCCGTCATTGCCCCCCCCTCACAGCAGCAGCGACAGGACGCTGCGTGCGCAGGAGTTCACCATCTCCCCCATGTGCACGAAGAAGCGCAGCTCACTCTGGGATAGCCAGCGGAAATCCGGGGGGAGCTCAGGCTCGACCCCGGGGGGGAGCTCCAGGACGCGATGATGGTGAGCCTCGCGAAAAAAGCGGGCACCCTCCTCGCTCTGCAGGCTCTCAAGAACCAGGGGGAAACTATCCTGAGAGCGGAACTCGTCGAAGAGGAAAGGCTTTGGTAGCCTGGCATTGCCGATGTAGTTGCCGGGGGTGAACTGGACTGTCGGCCCAAGCTGAACCAGGCTGCGGTTGCCCGGCTCCGCCTTGGCCTGCATGAGGAAGAAGCGCTCCCCGTCTTTCATGCGCGTCAGCAGGCCGATCACCCCTGTGCCAGGGTTGTCCAGGATGGGCTGCTGCCAGGAGGCGATCTCACGGCTCCCGGATTCAACCTCCAGGCCGATTACCCTGAAGAAGCGCCCCTCCTCGTGGGAAAAGGTGCCATCCCTGTCCATCCCCCACTCCTTCAGCCCGCTCAAGGGGCGCCTGGCCACGAGAAAGTGGTTGGCCGCCTTGCGGTCGTCGAGCCACTGAACCGTATCCCTGATCGAAGCGCCCCAGGAGGAGATCCCCCGTGAGCCGCTCTCCTCGCCGTCGATGACCAGGGAGGAGAGAATGCTCCTGGTGCAGGCATGGACCAGGTTGTCCCTGGCCATAAGCCCTGCTATCTGCCTGGCGGTCAGCCAGATGAACCCATCGGGGAGCTCAGCCAGGTCATGGTCGTCAACCTGGACGATCATGTTGCGGTTGGACTTGAAGAGGAAGCGGCCTCCATCCTCGGTCTGCAGCTTGGCATAGATCACCCTCCCCCGGCCCCCGCCGAGAAAATAGTCGAGAAATGCCGGCGGCGAACCGCCATGGACAAGGGTGTAGTTGCTGTATGTCGCCTGCACTGTCGGGGAGAGCTGCACCGAGTTGATGTTCCCCGGCTCCTCCTTCGCCTGGAGACAGAAGTGCATCATACCCCGGATCCTCTTGGCCAGGATGCCGAGAATGCCTATCTCCGCCTGGTCAATGAACGGCTGGTCCCACTCCAGCTCTCCCGCCCGGGTTCGATGTCGCACATAGGCGCCGGTGATGGAGAAGAACCTGCCGCTGTCGTGGCGGATATTCCCCGTCTCCTCCTCCACCTGCCAGCCGTTCATCCCCATAAGCGAGCGGGTTCCCACCTTCAGATCGGCGGCGGCGAGACGGGCATCGATCCACCTCTCCACCTTCTTGTCCGTATGGAGGGAGAGCTTCAACCTGCGAGAGCGGATGACCTCCAGCCGCATATCCCTGTCGAGCCCCGTCAGCTCTTCCCGCCAGCCGCAGATCAAACTCCGTTCACTCTTTTTACTCATTACTTTGCGCTCTTATTTCCTCGACAACAGTGCCGGCCACACTCCTGAGCATCACCTCTTCGCTCCTACGCTTGGCAGACAGCCTCTCCCTGACGACGAACTGGGGATCCCTGCTCAGGGCGAGATAGATCCGCCCGATGTATTCGCCGACGACGCTGATGGCCAGCATCTGTACGCCGCGGAAGAAGGCGGTTACCGAGGTCAGTGTCTCCAGATCGGTCAGTTCGCCATAGCTGGGGATGAAGGCATCGAATACCACGTCAGCCCCCATGTAGACACCGTACACTGCCAGGACAGTCCCGAGGATGCCGATAATCCTCAGGGGGATGAGGGAGTAGCTGACCACCATGTTCCCCCAGAGGGAGACGAGCTTGGTGAAAGTGTAGCCGGAGCGGCCGTGCATCCGTTCGTCGTGGCGCACGGAGAGCCGGCCGATATTGGCGGTGCTGCGCAGGATTATGGCGTCGATGTAGGGGTCGGGCCCGGTGTACCTGATGATCTCGCTTACGAGGAAACGGTTCATGATCTTGAAACTGGAGAGGTAGAGGTCTGCGGGCTTGTGCAGGATGATGTTGGCCATCCGGTCGTTCACCATGCTCCCCATGTTGCGCAGCATGCTGTCATTTTTCACGGCATAGTCGGAGTAGACCACGTCATACCCCTTCTCGATCTCCTCCACCAGGCGGCCGATCTCCTCAGGCGGGTTCTGGAAATCGTCATCCATGACGACGCACAGCTCGCCGCTTGCGCTGTTCAAGCCGGCCATGACCGCATTATGCTCGCCGAAGTTGCGCGCCAGCTTTATGTAGGTGATGATTTGGGGATAACTTTCATGAAGGCGTCGACAGATCAGGTCCGAGCTGTCCCTGCTGTAGTCGTTCACCAGGACAATCTCCAGGTCGAACCTGGCAGAGTACAGGTCGATCAGGGTATTGCAGAGAGACTCGATCGTCTTCGCCGCGTTGTACACGGGTATTACCACTGATAGAGCGAGCATTGCCTACCTCATCATTTCCTGGGGTTACGCATCCCTGGGGAACAAGCCGCGGGGTACGCTCGTGCCGGATCAATGCCGCTAAGAAAAGTGGCGCTGGCAGTGATCCGGATGCGGGAAAAACTTACTAATGATCAGGCAGATGCGGGGGGAGCGCGGGACGATCTTGGCAGCTGGGCTGCGGGCGGGAAGCTGGCGAGTTCGAGCGCTACGCACGGGACCAGGGTCGCTGGGAGAGAAATGACATGCGCCGGCGGGAGGATGGCGGCAAAGGGGTGGTAATCCTTGAGCACCTGCTTGCAGGCCTTGATCTGGTTCTGCACGATCGCCCTGGGGCGGGGCTTGGGCTTGCCGTGGGAAGAAGAGCAGCCGCTCGACCACGGCAACCTCACCCCGAGGGCGACTAGACCCAGGGTGAGCAGGGCAATGACGAAGCCTATACTCTTTCTGTTGACCAGGGGGAAGAACAAGCCTAACTCCAGAACCGTGATACAGATATACGGTTAGAATATGTTTATCGCCCACAATTAGTCAAGCAAGTTTACGCCGGCCGCGGCCGAAAACGCCCAGCGGGAGCGGGAAGACGTGGGCGGAATAGAGGAGCAGAGGGGAGTTCATGGGATGATGAAATGGGAAAAAGGTCGTTGCAAGGGGCGGCGACTGATGTTAAAGAGGGTGTATGCGCCGGATCAAGTCCCTCGTCAACCCGATCATCATCCTCATAGTCGTCCAGATCGTCTGGATCGGCCTGGTGGTCTTCTGGACCCTCTGGTTCCTCGGCCGGCACGACGAGCTGCGGGAGCTGGCCAGGCAGTACCGGCCGGAGCTGGTCCCGCCGCACATCGACTGGAGCGTGCTGACCATCGGCATGGTGCTCCTCGCCACCATGCTCGTCGGGCTGTACGTCATCTTCATCTACTGGCGCAGGGAGGCGCGCCGCTACGCGGAGCAGAAGACCTTCATCTCCCAGATCACCCACGAGCTCAAGTCCCCCCTGGCCTCGATCCAGCTCCACCTGGAGACCATCCGCCTGCGTCGGCCGCCGGCGGAGAGACTGGAGCGATTCCTCGACACCATGCTCTCCGACACCGAGCGGCTCAACAACCTGATCAGCAACTTCCTCCTGGCCGCCAAGCTGGAGCAGCGGATCGGCGACAACCACTTCACCAGCGTCGATCTGAGCCAGTTCGTCGCCGGCTGCGTTGACGACTTCCGCAGGCAGCTGCAGGACGACAGCTCCCTGACCACGGAGATTGAGCCGGGGATAAGGGCAGAGATCGAGACAGAGAGTATGCAGATGGTGGTGAGAAACCTCCTGGAGAACGCCTTCCTCTACAGCGCCGCTTCCCCGGAGGTCCGCCTTAGCCTGAAAAGGAGCGGCAGGCGGTGCCTTCTCACGGTGAGCGACAACGGCCGGGGGATACCGAGGGGGGAGCTGAAGAACATATTCCGCATGTTCTACCGGGTGAGGAGCAGCGGCGAAACCATCAAGGGTACGGGACTGGGGCTGTACATAGTCAAGTCGGTGGCCAGGAGACACAAGGGGAAGGTTACGGTGAGGAGCGATGGACCGGGCAAGGGGAGCAGCTTCAGCGTCATCCTCCCCATAGCTGGCGGTAACTAGGGAGGCACCATGGACAAGCCCCACATCCTCCTGGTGGAGGACGAGATCCACCTGGCCCGCGGCATCTGCTTCAACCTGGAGCAGGAGGATTTCCGCGTCAGCCACGTGGAGAGCGGCGAGGAGGCCATAAAGCTCCTGGAGTACGACCGTTTCGCCCTGATCATCCTCGACGTCATGCTGCCGGGGATGGACGGTTTCGCCCTCTGCCGCAGGGTGAGGGAGTCGGACGAGCGGGTCCCCATCCTCATGCTCACCGCCCGCTCCGAGGAGGGGGACCGGGTGACCGGCCTGGCCAGCGGCGCCGACGACTACCTGACCAAGCCCTTCAGTCTGGGCGAATTCCTCCTCCGTGTCCGGGGGATGCTGCGCCGCTCCTCCTGGTACACGCCGGAGCCGGTGGAAGAGGGGTACAGGTTCGGCGACAATGAGGTTTACCTCCTCTCCTACCGGGCCAGGACCGCCCAGGGGGAGATCGACCTAACCGACCTGGAGGTGCGCATGCTCACCCTCCTCTTCCAGAGGGAGGGGGAGACGGTCAGCCGCGGGGAGCTTCTGGAGCAGGTCTGGGGGTATTCCACCGACACGGAGACCCGCACCCTGGACAACTTCATCGTCCGCCTGCGCAAGTACTTCGAGCCCGACCCGGCCAACCCGGTCTATTTCCAGACGGTGCGTGGGATCGGCTACCGCTTCAGCCGCAAGAGGCAGTGAACAGTAAACAGTGGGTAGTAAGTAGTGAACGGCAATGGGCCGGGAGCTGACAGCTCCCGGCCCATTCTCACTTCTCACTTCTCACTTCTCACTTCTCACTGCCTTACACCCCTGCACGCTCCCGCAGTGCGTCGACCTTGTCGGTCCGCTCCCAGGTGAACTCGGGGAGCTCACGGCCGAAGTGGCCATAGGCCGCGGTCTTCCTGTAGATCGGGCGTAGCAGGTCGAGCTGCTCGATGATCGCCCTGGGGCGGAGGTCAAAGAC
>Ga0209314_10000084_pt1 | contig 37557 bp, 33 predicted proteins | sample I19B2metaG_FD_184146 | JGI IMG/M metagenome (GOLD analysis project Ga0209314, IMG submission 184146) | Lake sediment bacterial and archeal communities from Gulf of Boni, Indonesia to study Microbial Dark Matter (Phase II) - ​I19B2 metaG... | ecosystem: Environmental > Aquatic > Freshwater >... | reverse complement strand
GTCATCCCCGTCCCGGCGGGCGCGGGGCTGGGGGTGGACTACGACGGCTCCAAGTCCAGCTACTTCTCCTCTGTCAACTACACCATCGACGAGTATGCCAACGACGTCATATACCAGATCAAGAACATCTGCGATGACGCAGGCGTCCCCTGTCCCAACATAATCTCCGAGTCGGGGCGGGCTACCGTCGCCCACTACTCTGTGCTGGTGACCAACGTCCTCAACACCAACACCCAGAGGCTCACCCCCGATTTCGAGGAAGAGATCGCCACCGCCGAGAAGCTCGCCCCAACGGTCAGGAAACTACTGGATATCCACAAGAGCATCGATCGCTATAGCTTGCGGGAGGACTACCACGACACCCAGCAGCTGATCCAGGAAGCCGTCTCCCTCTTCAACCTCGGCTACCTGACCCTTCAGGAGAGGGCCATGGCAGAGTGGCTCTACGGCAAGATCATCAAGAAAATCAATGCAATAGTGGAGAAGACCAAGCCGATCCCCGAGGAGCTGCAGAATTTCCAGCTCGCCCTGCGCCAGACCTATTTCGCCAACTTCTCCCTTTTTCAGTCGATCCCCGACTCCTGGGCCATCGACCAGCTCTTCCCCATTGTCCCCATCCAGCGGCTCAACCAGAAGCCGGAGGTGATCGCCTCCATCGCCGACATTACCTGCGACTCGGACGGCGAGATCACCAGCTTCGTGGGGGAGAATGGCCGGGCCAAGTTCCTCCCCCTGCACAAGATCCGCAAGGACGAGGACTACTACATCGGCTTTTTCCTCATCGGCGCCTATCAGGAGATCCTGGGGGACCTGCACAACCTCTTCGGCGACACCAACGCGGTGCACATCACCTTCAACAAGAAGACCGGCTACATGATCGACACGGTCATCAACGGCGACGCCTGCTGGGAGAGCCTCAAATATGTCCAGTACAAGGGGCCGGAGATCCTCAAAAGGGTCCGGGAGCACCTGGAGAAGGGGGTGGCCCAGCGCAAGGTCTCCATCGAGGAGAGCAGCCACTTCATCGAGCTCCTCGACAGGACCCTCCTCGGCTACACCTACCTGGGGGAGTGACCTTCAGGGGGACTCAGCCCAGTCCGAGGCCGGCGATCCTTGCCCCGCAACTGGCGCATGCGCCCGCCTCCAGGGAGCTGGCGACGATGCTGTAGCCGTAGCGTTCGATCACCACCCCCCCGCAGCCGGGACATATGGTGTTCTCCCCCCCCTCGCCGGGTACGTTCCCTTCGTAGACGTACCTGAGCCCGCTGGCCAGGCCGATCTCCCGCGCCATCCTCAGGGTGGCCACCGGTGTCCTACCCCTGTCGGTCAGCTTGTAGGTGGGGTAGAACTGGCTCACATGCCATGGAGTATCAGGGCCCAGGTTTTGGCAGATGAAGTCGGCGATCCCTCTCAGCTCCCCTTCAGTATCGTTGAGCCCGGGTATTATCAGGGTGGTGATCTCCAGCCATACGCCGAGCCTTCGGTACTCCACCAGGCTCTCCAGTACCCCGGAAAGCCTGGCGCCGACTATGTCCCGGTAGAACGATTCGGAAAATCCTTTAAGGTCGATGTTGGCCGCGTCAAGGAACGGCGCGATCCTTGCCAGGGGCTCGGGGGAGATGTAGCCGTTGCTGACGAACACGTTCATGAGCCCCTGCTGTTTTGCCAGAACGGCCGTATCCAGGGCGAACTCGTAGAAGATTGTCGGCTCGGTATAAGTGTAGGCTATGGAGCGTGCTCCGCTCCTGAGCGCTCCTTGCACAATCTCCTCCGGCTTGCGCGGTGCGCCGGGGATGGCCATCTCCTGGTCAACCTGGGATATGCTGTAGTTCTGGCAGTGGCGGCAGCGGAAGTTGCACCCCACGGTGGCTATGGAGTAGCTCCTGCTCCCCGGCAGGACGTGGAAGAGCGGTTTCTTCTCGATGGGGTCCAGGTGCTCGGCCACCACCTTGCCGTACACCAGGGAGTAGAGAGTCCCCCCCCGATTCTCCCTGACCCTGCAGATGCCGCGATTGCCGTCGGCAATCAGGCAGTGGTGGCGGCAGAGTCCGCATCTGACCTTTTGGTCGCTCTCTTTCGTGTAGAACATCGCCACTTTCATGGGGCCTCCGTAGGGGTTAGCATCTTTGCCAGAATCGATTCTGGCTGCTCTACAAAGGATAGCAGGAAAATGTCTGGAAAAAAGCCGCCGAGGGCAGCCTGTGGCCACTGACCTTATCTTTGTCTATGGTACCCTGCGCCGCTGCGCATCAGGCGGGACTCACCCCCTTCTGGGTGGGAGTGTCTGTCTGGGCGAGGCGGAGTGGCCCGGGCTTCTCTATTTCGTGGACGGCTACCCCGGGGCGGTTGCCGCCGGGAGCAGCCGGACCATGGTTTTAGGGGAGCTGTATCGCATGGAAGATGCCGGGTCAATCCTGTCCGCACTTGACGCCTACGAAGAGTGTGGCCCGGAGTATGGTGAGGATGGTGAGTACGCCAGGGTAGTCACCCGGGTGACCCTGATGGACGGCAGTTGCCACGATGCCTGGATCTACCTCTACAACCGTCCCGTGGCTGGGCTTTTGCGGATAGAGTCGGGAGATTACAGCAGCTATAACCAGGGAGCAGAGTGATGTCCAGGGAGAAGGCGCCGGTAACCCAGGCGGTGAGAATGTTGCGCTCAGCAGGGGCGGAGTTCAGCGAGCACCTCTACCAGTACGAAGATAAGGGGGGTACGCGGGTCTCGGCCCGGGAGCTGGGGGTCGACGAGCACTGGGTGGTGAAAACCCTGGTTATGGAGGACGAGCGGAGGAACCCCATGGTTGTTCTGATGCACGGCGACCGCCAGGTATCGACAAAGGAACTCGCCCGGACAATAGGGGTGAAGGCCGTCTCCCCATGTTCACCGGAGGTTGCCAGCCGCCACAGCGGTTACCTGGTGGGGGGGACCTCCCCCTTCGGCATGCGCAAGGCCATGCCGGTCTACATGGAGGAGAGCATCCTCGACCTCCCAAGGATATACCTTAACGGAGGCAAGCGCGGTTTCCTCGTGGGGTTGGATCCGGCCGAGGCGGTTCGCCTGCTGCGGCCGGTTCTGGTGACGGTCGGGATCGAAGAGTAGGGCACTGAAAGACGAACGGCCCGCCGGTTAAGGCGGGCCGTTCGTCTTCTGACTATATGAGGGGGCTACTCTATGGAGAATTCCCCATCTTCGATGATGACTTCATACTTGTATCCGCCGCCGAAATCCTTGTCCTTGTGGAGGGTTCCGCTGACCAGTACAACCTCCCCCTCCGCAGGGATTGACTTGGAGGTCACCACCAGGTTGAAGTCGCCGCTGGCATGGGATCCCGAGCCGTCACGCAGGTGGATCCAGTTCCTGCTCATGATGTTGCTCGATACCTTGACAACCTTCCCCCTGACGACAACCTTCTTCTTGTTCAGCTTGGCCTTGTTGCGGTAGAGCTCTGCAATGGTGTAGGCGTTCTTGCCGCTGGCCTTCTTCACCTTGACCTTGACGTCCGGGGAGACGGTCCCCTTGCTCCCGGGCGACTTGCCGCCGATCTCCTTCCCCTCCTTGCCACCCTTGCCGCTTGTCGCCAGTTCGGTGAAGTAGATCTTGTCGAAGGTCCGCTTCAGGGTCTTGCTCTCGAAGTTGTGCATCGCCATGCCTGGGTTGAAGGTCTGCTGCGAGCCGATGGGGATCTGCGCGGCGGTGATCGCCAGCCAGATCCTGCTGCCATCCTTCTTCCTCAGCTCCACATAGGTGTAGCCGCCGCTGTTGATGGACTGCAGCACCTTCCCCACGTGGGGACCCTCCTCCTTGGCCGGGGCGGGGATGGTGGCATTGTCGTTGGTTCCCAGCATGATCGGCTCGGTGCCTGCGCCGTGTCCTGCTGGCGGCATTGCCAGCGCAATGGTTGCGGTCATGGCAATTGCGGCGGTAATGAATCCGGCTGCAGCAATACGCATGGTGATGCTCCTTTCGCGATTATTATGAAGCAACTCATATATAGAGAATAGCCCCGCACATGTCAAACCCCATCTCGGCAACAGTGTTGGGCAAACTCTGCCGTATGTGCTAATATCCCCCCACCATCAACCGAGGTGATCCATGGGACAGAGCAGGGCAGTCACTGTGAAGAACGTTTGCCAGATACTTCTCAAGAAGGGGCTGATAAGCCAGGAGCAGCTGGAGGTGGTACTTTCCAGGGCCGACTCCCAGGCGGCCAGGCTGCACAGCCACCAGCAGGCGGGGTACTCGCGCCGCTTTTTCCAGGCGGCCGAACAGATCTCTCCGGCGGAGGTGATCTCCTCATTCAACCTGGAGATCCCTGGGACGGGGAGGATCCTGACCGAGGATGCCATAACCGAGACCATTGCCCAGGCGGTGGGGATGGAGTACGTCAAGATCGATCCCCTGAAGATGGATCTCAGCCTGGTAACCGAGCATGTCAGCCGGGCATTCGCCCTGAAGAACCTGGTGGTCCCCATTGCCGAGCGGGACGGTAGCATACTCTTCGCCCAGGCGGACCCTTTCAACAATCAGGCGATCGAAGACCTGCGCCAGAGCCGGAATCTCCGGATCCACCAGGTGCTGGCGTCGCGCAGCGACATCCTCAAGATACTGCGGGAGTTCTTCGGCTTTCGCGCCTCTGTCCTGGCCGCCCAGAGCCAGGTTGCCGCCGGCGCGGACCTGGCCAATCTGGAGCAGTTCGTGCAGATGCGCGGCCAGATGGAGGTCGAGGGGAGCGACAAGCATATCATCTCCGCGGTGGAGTTCCTTCTCCAGTATGCCTTTGACCAGAGGGCCAGCGACATCCATATCGAGCCGAAAAGGGACAAGTCACTCATTCGTCTCCGGGTTGACGGGGTGCTGCACAACATCCACACCGTTCCAAAGCAGCTGCACCCCCCCATGGTATCCAGGATCAAGCTCCTCGCCAGGCTGGACCTGGCGGAGAAGCGCCGCCCCCAGGACGGCAGGATCAAGACCAGCCACAAGGGGAAGGAGGTCGAGCTGCGGGTATCCACCCTGCCGGTTGCCTTCGGAGAGAAGGTGGTGATCCGCATCTTCGACCCGGAGATCCTCATGCAGGATCTGGACAGCATCGGCTTCTACCCCCGGGAGTACCAGCTCTACCGCTCCTTCATCAGCAAGCCCAACGGCATCATCTTGGTCACCGGTCCGACGGGGAGCGGCAAGACGACCACCCTCTACTCCTCGCTACGGGCCCTATCCTCCCCGGAGGTGAATATCGTCACCGTCGAGGACCCCATCGAGATGGTCATGGAGGAGTTCAATCAGGTGGGGGTGCAGAGCGCCATCGGCGTCGGTTTTGCAACGGTGCTGCGCAATATCCTCCGCCAGGATCCGGACATCATCATGATCGGCGAGATCCGTGACCGGGAGACTGCGGAGAACGCCGTGCAGGCGGCTCTCACCGGCCACCTGGTCCTCTCCACCCTGCACACCAACGATGCCCCCTCCTCCGTCACCCGGCTCCTTGACCTGGGGGTGCCGTCATTTCTCATAACCTCCACTGTCGTGGGGATAATCGCCCAGAGACTGGTGCGGACGATCTGCAGGGAGTGCAGGCGGGAGCGGCTGCTTACTCCGGAGGAGATAGCCTACCTGCAGCTGGAGCGGGGAGAGGTGGCCGTCTGGGAGGGGGCCGGCTGCGGCGAATGCCGGGGGACCGGTTACAGGGGGAGGACCGGCATATTCGAGCTGCTGGACTTCAGCGACAGCGTCAAGGCGGCCATTTCGGACAAGATGGATCTGGCGGCACTCTACGACGTGGCAAGGGCCGACGGCATGGTGAGCCTGCGCCAGGTGGCAATCAGGAAGATGCTGGAAGGGGTTACGACCTACGAGGAGGTGCTGGCGATCACCGGTTGATTCCGGTCTCTGTCGCAGGCTACCCTTTTTGCTTGCGCAGGCCGGTCGCATCGGGCAGTATGGCTGACATGAGTGAGAAATTCTTTGTTACATCCGCCCGCGGACTGGAGGAGCTGGTGGCCGGTGAGCTGGCCGGCCTGGGGATCTCCGCTGCCAGGGTGGAAAAGGGTGGGGTCTCTTTTCAGGGGGAGATGATGGACGGCTGCCGCGCCTGCCTCTGGTTGCGGACTGCGAGCCGGGTGCTGCTGCTATTGGCAGAGTTCCCCTGCTCCTCCCCCCAGGAGCTGTACGATGGGGTGAGGGGGATTGACTGGAACCGCTACCTGCTGCCGGAGATGACCCTGGCCGTTGACTCCGTGCTGCGCGACTCGACCATGACCCACTCGGGCTTCGTTGCCCTGAAGAGCAAGGATGCCATCGTCGATGCGGTCAGGGACCGTCGCGGCCGTAGGCCAAGCGTTGATACCAGGAGCCCGGACCTGCGGGTCAATGTTCATCTGGTGAAGAACCGCTGCAGCGTCAGCCTGGACATGGCCGGTGAGCCCCTTGACCGGCGGGGGTATCGCCTGGACAGGAACAAGGCGCCGCTGCGGGAGAACCTGGCCGCCGCCCTGGTGGCTTTCAGCGGCTGGGATGGGGAGACCCCTTTCTACGACCCGATGTGCGGCTCCGGGACCATCGTCATCGAGGCGGCCCTGCTTGCCTCCCGCACGGCTCCGGGGCTTCTGCGGGAGCGTTTCGGCTTCCAGAGCTGGCCTGGGCATGACCCGGGCGCCTGGCGAGCCCTGTTGGCCGAGGCCGGGGAGCTGCGCCGCCGGGAGCTCGGGGTGAGAGTGCGCGGCCTGGACCGCTCGCCGGGTGCCATCGACATGGCCAGGCAGAACGCCACCCGTGCCGGTGTGCAGCGGCTGGTCTCCTTTAATCCGGGGGAGTTCGGGACGTTCTCCCCCGCCTCCTCGCCGGCGATGATCATCTTCAACCCCCCCTACGGGGAGCGGATGGGTGAGATAGAGGAGCTGGCCGGCCTCTACCGTACCATGGGGGACGTCCTCAAGCAGCGCTGTGCAGGCTCGACGGCTTTCATCCTCTGCGGTAACAGTGAGCTGGCGAAGCAGGTGGGGCTGAAGGCCACCAGGCGCATACCCGTCTGGAACGGGCCGCTGGAGTGTCGCCTGATGAAGTACGAACTCTACTGATGGGCAAAAAGCTTGACATGGCAACGTGTCAGCATTTATGATGGACTTTCGCTTTACGGGCCTATAGCTCAGTTGGTTAGAGCTACCGGCTCATAACCGGTAGGTCCCAGGTTCGAGTCCTGGTGGGCCCACCATCTTTCTCAGTTTAACGTGGAGATGCCCATAAAGCGCTTTACGTCGGAAAAATCCCAGAAGAGGGGGAAAAAGAGTGCATACCACCCGGATGCACTCTTTTTCTTTTAGAGCCATGCAGAAGGCAAAGCTTTCGGATCTTATCGGAATAATTAATAAAATCGCCCCACCTGGACTTGCGGAAGATTGGGACAACGTGGGCCTTCAGGTTGGGGACCCTGCGGCTGAGGTGGGAAGGGTGATGGTTGCCCTGGACCCCTGCCCGGTTGCCGTAGAAGAAGCGATCCTGAACTCCTGCCAACTCCTCCTTACCCATCACCCCCTGATCTTCAAACCCCTGAAAAGGATCTCCACTGCCGACGAGGCAGGAAAGCTCATCCACCGCTCCATCGCCGCCAACCTGGCCATACTCTCCATGCACACCAACTACGACATCGCCGCTAACGGGATCAACGATCTCCTCGCCAGCCGCCTAGGCATGCAGGGTTGCAGGCCGCTGAAGGTGACTGGACGGAGCGAACTCCTCAAGCTGGTGGTCTACGTCCCCCTTTCCCACCAGGACCGGGTCATGAACGCCATCCTCCCCCATGGCGCCAGGCAGGGGAGGTATGCCGACTGCTCCTTCCGCAGCAGCGGCCTGGGGACCTTCACCCCCCTGGAGGGGGCAGAGCCGTTCATCGGCAGCATGGGGGTTCGGGAGACCGTGGAGGAGTGCCGCCTGGAGGTTATGGTGCGCAGGGGGGAGCTGCAGCCCGCCCTGAAGGCGCTGCGGGGAGCTCATCCGTACGAGGAGCCGGCATACGACCTGGTCCCCCTGCACAATGAGGGTGATGTATACGGCCTGGGGAGGATCGGCGAACTGCAGGAGCCCATGCCGCTGGATGGGTTTGCGGAGATGGTCAAGTCAAGTCTGGGGGTGCACTCCCTGCGGATAGTCGGCGCACATGGCAAGCCGGTCTCCCGCGTAGGGGTCTGCGGCGGAAGCGGCGCTTCTCTGCTGCGGGACGCTGCCCGGCAGGGTGCCGATGTCTTTGTCACCGGCGACATAAAGTACCACGAGGCGCGCGAGGCGCAGTCCCTTGGAATCGCCCTGATCGACGCCGGGCACTTTGCCACCGAGAGGCTGATGGTCGAGGGTATGGCGGTCAGTCTGGGCGAAGAGCTTGCCCGCCGCCGCCTGGATGTGGCGGTCTTGCCGTGTACAGCGGAGAGAGAACCATTTCTGGTTATCTGAAGTAATTAAAAGCATGGGAGGATAGAGTCGTGCGAGAAAAGCTGATGCTGTTGGAAGACCTGCAGGAGTTGGACCTCAAGGCAGACGGGACTCAGGCCAGGATCCAGGATGCACTGGGCGAGGTGGAGGCGCTGGATAGCCGTCTCCAGGAGGCGCGCGCCGCCATCGAGGCCAAACAGGGGGAGCTGGCAGCTGTCGAAGGGGAGCGCGGGCTCCTGGAGGAGAACCTTGCCACGGAGAACGGCAACATGACCCGCTCCGAGGCTAACCTGAAGGGGATAACCACCCAGAAGGAGTATCAGGCGGTAAACAAGGAGATCGCCTCCGCCAGGAAGCTCATCGCCGAACTGGAGGAGCAGATCCTGCAGAAGAGTGTCAGGTGCGAGGAGCTAAATGGCGAACTGGCAGCAATGGTGAGTGATATCTCCTCCCTGGAGGAGAATGTCTCAACTCAGAAGGTGGATGTTCTCGCCCGAATTACGGCCGAGGAGACCACTGCCGCTGCCGACGAGAAGGCGAGGGTGGAGCTGCTGAGGTCGATCCCCGCCGGCATGCTGAAGCGCTACGAGAAGCTGCGCGAGGTGCGCCGAGGAGTGGCGGTGGTGGAAGCTCGCGACGGCGGCTGCATGGGGTGCAATATGCACATCCCCCCCCAGATGTACAACAATCTCTTCCGCAGCGAGGAGCTGATCACCTGCCCACACTGCCAGAGGATTCTTGTGCTGCACCAGGGTGGCCAGGAGTAGGAAGAGTCGAGGTGCGAGGTGCGGGGTGCTAGGCTCTTATTCTGATTTTCTCGAACCTTTAAACTCGTACCTTGGTCCTTTTTTGGTTTGGTTGAAGCAGGCCAGGCAGCCGCCGCCTCTAGCGAGGGGGAGGAAAGTCCGGGCTCCGCAGGGCATGGTGCTGGATAACGTCCAGCGGGGGTAACCCCAGGGATAGTGCCACAGAGAGAAGTCCGCCTGCCGAAGCTTTTGCGAAGACAGGTAAGGGTGAAAGGGTGAGGTAAGAGCTCACCGGGTCCGGCGGTGACGTCGGATGCCAGGTAAACCCCACCAGGAGCAAGGCCGAATAGGGGAGCGTCAAGGACGGCCCGTCCGTGCTCCCGGGTTGGCTGCTTGAGACCGTCGGCAACGGCGGTCCTAGATGAATGGCTGCCGCCCGCCTTGCGGGTAACCGCAGGCGGGAACAGAACCCGGCTTACGGCCTGCTTCGACCAATTTTTCCGGGAGAGAGTGTGACGCAGCAAGAGGGTTGGCTGGCGGCGGTTTCAGCTGCCAGCGAAGAGTACCGTCAGCTCCCCCCTCATCTGTCAATCAGGGTGGGGGAGTTGGTTGCCGAAATATATCTTCTCAAGGAGTCGTTCCAGCGGATCGCCGCAAAGGTGGATGCGGACGGCGCCTGCGCCAGGTGCGGCGGCCTCTGCTGTCGCCACGGCAAGCACCACTTCAGCGCGGTTGACCTGCTCGCATATCTGGCAACCGGGCGGGAGCTGTTCACTCCTGATTTCGCCCACCAGATATGCCCATATCTCTCCTTCCGGGGGTGCCTGATGGAGCCGGGTCTGCGCCCCTTCAACTGCATCATCTTCCTCTGCGATCAGCTGGAGGGTCAGCTCTGCGAAGAGGCCAGGGGTGAGCTGCTCACGCTTGAGCAGGAGCTGCGCCGCCTATATCTCTGTCTGGAGCTACTCCTCGGCAACCGCTTTGCCAACGGCCTGCTCATAACCTGGGAGCGGGCCGTCAGCAGCGGCAAGGGGCTTTTCAACTACTGAACCTGAGGTGACGATGGCAACGATCAACGATCTAGTGCTGGTACACGTGGATAACAAGCCCGGATTCTATGCCCGGATAGAGGATATCTCCCCCGATGTGAAGAAGGGGTGGTGGCATGTCAAGCTGCTGGTGCTCACCTTCCCGCTGCAGGTCTACTCCTGGATCCTGGACGACAGCCAGGTTGCCGGGGCACCTTTTACCATGGGTGGGACGCCGCTCATGGTGGAGAAGGTGGAGTCGCCGGTGATCCGCGAGGAGCCGGCCGATCCCCAGGCCGCTCCGACTCCTGGGGATGAGTCTGCTCACTCCGCCAGATCCAAGGTCGTCTCCCTCCTCGACAGGAAGAAGGAGAAGGAGCGGAGCTGAAACCTTTGCCATATTTTTTCCGTCGGGCCTCCCATCAGGGGGCCCGTTTTTTTTCGCCTTTGCCACTTTTTCCCACCAGTTCGGCCGGGGGGCAAAATGGGAAAAAGTTTATGCATAACAGGCATTTTAACTTGACACTCCCATTGCTCGTCTTTATAGTTTTCCCACAAAGTGGAAAAAAGTGGGAAATGGTGGCGAGTGGTGGCAAAGTTCAGGGGGGTATATCCCACAACCATAGATGGCAAGGGGCGCACGAGCCTGCCGGCCAGGTTCAGGGAGACCCTTGTGGAGAGCTTCGGCGACGACCGCTTTTTCCTCACCAATTCCGCTCCGGTTGATCTCGGCGGGGGTGAGTACAGCTCCGGCCTCCTCATCTTCCCCTACCGGGAGTTCTTTACCTTCGAGGAGAATTTTCTAAGCAGCAGGGGACTCACCTCGGCACAGCGAGAGAGCATAATCAACATCATCATCAACCCTGCGGTGGAGATGTCAGTCGACAAGGTCGGCAGATTCCTTGTGCCACCCCACCTGCGCAAGGGGGCGCTGCTGGAGAGGGATATCCTCTTCGTGGCGGCCATGGACAAGATAAAGATCTGGAGCCACTCCGAGTGGGACAGGGTCCAGATCCAGAACATCAGGAACTTCCCCTCTGGCAGCGAGGCTGCCGCGGAATTGGGGCTGTAGTGTCCGGCTTCGAGCATCTTTCCGTGATGCCGGCGGAGGTCCTGGAGTACCTGGCCCCCAGACCTGGCGGTACCTATCTGGACGGCACCCTTGGCGGAGGGGGGCATGCGTCCCTGATTCTCGAAGCCTGCGGGCCCGACGGCAGGCTGTTCGGGTTCGACCGGGATATGACGGCGATCGGCGCCGCTTCCGCCCGACTTGCAACCTTCGCTGACAGGTTCAGGGCCCTTTGCGGCAACTTCGCCGACATGGAGGGGGTCCTGGGCTCCATTGGCGTAGCTTCAATAGACGGCTTCATCCTTGACCTCGGCGTCTCATCCCATCAGCTGGATACCGCCGAGCGCGGTTTCAGTTTCCAGAAGGATGCACCCCTGGACATGCGCATGGACAGGGGGAGGGGGGAGACCGCCGCCGACCTGGTGAACAGGCTCTCCCACGGCGAGCTGGCCAGGATCATCAGGGAGTACGGCGAGGACCGCTGGGCCGGGAGGATTGCCTCCCGTATCTGCGAGGCACGTGAAACAGGGGAGATCTCGGGGACGCTGCATCTGGCGGAAATCGTCAAGGGGGCGATCCCGCGCAAGGCTTGGGAGGAGAGGATCCACCCCGCCACGCGCACATTCCAGGCGCTGCGCATCGTGGTCAACGACGAGCTGGGTAGCCTGGAGATAGGCCTGGCTGCCGCGGTGAGGTTGCTAAGGCCGGGAGGGCGGGGGGTTGTCATCTCCTTTCACTCCCTGGAGGACAGGATAGTAAAGCAGATGTTCCGCCGGCTCTCAACAGGGTGCATCTGCCCCAAGGAGCTGCCGGTCTGCAGCTGTGGCCACCGGCCAGAAGTCAGGGTCCTCACCTCCAGGCCAGTGCTGGCCACAGAGGATGAAGTGGCGCAAAACCCCCGTTCCCGCAGCGCCAAGCTGCGGGCGGTAGAGAAACTTTGACAGCAGCCGCGGCCGGTCGTGGCGGCTTTTTCGTCGTGTAGATGCAACAAGGAGGAGATCATGGCCAATTTGCGGGCAACAATGGACAAGGTAACCGATCCCAGACGTCTGGATGGGGTTACCGAGCATAAGGGCGATGTCTTTGTCTGGATGATCTGCATCATAGCCATAGTCAGCACCGTTGCGGTGTTCCATGTCTGGTCCAGGGTGAAGGTGGTCGACCTCAACCTGGCCGTGGGGGAGCTGCGCCGGGAGCTAAAGGAGCAGGAGCAGGAGCAGAACCGCCTCAAGCTGGAGGTTGCCTCCCTGAAGATTCCTGCCAGGATAGAGTCGCTGGCAAAGGGTGAGCTGGGTCTGTCGCTCCCCACCGAGCAGCAGGTGGTGCAGGTAAGGTGAGGGATGAGCGGGAAAAGTGGACGCGGCTCAGGATCCGCGCCATCGGGGTGGTGTTCGTCCTCCTCCTGACGGTGACGGTCGCCCGCGCCTTCTACCTGCAGATCTATGAACAGGAACGCTTTTCCAGCCTTGCTGAGAAGCAGCACCTCAAGGTAGTACAGCTCACCCCCTCCCGAGGAGCAATATACGACGCAACAAACTCGGCCCTGGCGGTTTCAGTGGAGATGGACTCCCTCTATGCCGAGCCGCGCAATATCGAGGATATCCCCGCAACCGCTGCCCAGCTCTCCCCCATTCTCGGCATACCCAGGGAGCAACTGGAGAAGAAGATGCAGGGGAGCAAGGGGTTCGTCTGGCTGCAGAGGCGGCTGACTCCAGAGGTCGCCGCAGCGGTACGCAAGCTGGAGATTGATGGCCTCGCCTTTGTCAAGGAGCCGAAGAGGTTCTACCCCAATGCGGAGATAGGGAGCCACGTTGTCGGCTTCACCGGGCTCGATCCCGAAGGTCTTGAGGGGGTGGAGAAGAAGCTGGACAGCATCCTTCTGGGGAACACCGGCTACATGGTGACGGAAAGGGATGCCCTGGGGCGGGACATAGGGACCCGCGGGGTGATGAAGCAGGATGCCTCCAGCGGCCAGAGCGTGGCCCTGACCATTGACAAGAACATCCAGTACATCACCGAGAAGGAGCTGGCCGCAGCAGTGGAGAGTAGCCGCGCCAAGGGGGGGATCGCCATCGTCATGGAGCCGGGGAGCGGCAAGATCCTGGCAATGGCCAACTACCCCACCTTCAACCCCAACGCCGTGGCCAAGGCTTCTCCCGCTGCTCTGCGCAACAAGGCGATTACCGACAGTTTCGAGCCTGGCTCGACCATGAAGGTCTTCCTCATCGCCGCCGCCCTGGAGGAGAAGGTCGTCTCCCCCCAGGACTGGTTCAACTGCGAGAACGGTGTCTACACCATCGGCGGCAGGACGATCCACGACACCCACAAGTACGGGCGTCTCTCCGTCGGTGACATCCTCAAATACTCCAGCAACATCGGATCGGCCAAGATCGGCAGCAGGCTAGGGCCGGAGCGCCTCTACTCATACCTGCGCAACTTCGGCTTCGGCGCCAGAAGCAACGTGGACCTCCCCGGAGAGGTCTCAGGCTACATGCGCAACAAGAGCCAGTGGTACGGGGTGGATCTGGCAACCATCTCCTTTGGCCAGGGTATCTCGGTGAGCTCCCTGCAGCTTGTAACAGCCATATCGGCAGTCGCCAACGGCGGCAACCTGATGCAGCCCTATGTCGTGGAGAAGATTCTTGATGACAAGGGTAACACGGTCAAGCAGTTCACCCCGGTAAGCAGGCAGAGGGTGATTTCAGCCGAGACTGCCAAGGCGGTTGCCAAGATGATGGAGGGGGTTGCCGCCGAGGGGGGGACTGGGACCAGCGCTTCCGTGGACGGCTTCAAAGTGGCTGGCAAGACCGGGACTGCCCAGAAGGCCGACCCCGTGACCAGGGGGTACTCTATCGACAAGCGCACCGCCTCCTTCGTGGGTTTCGTGCCTGCAGAGCAGCCGAAGCTGGCAATCCTTGTGGTGGTGGACGAGCCGAAAACCAGCCCCTACGGCGGTGTCGTCGCAGCGCCGGCCTTCAGCGCCATTGCCAAGCAGAGCCTCTGTTACCTGCGGGTTTCCCCCACCCAGCCCCTGAAGAGCAAGTCCGGGGTGGTGGAGGGGAAGAAGAGTGAGCCGGCAAAGGCCGAAGCGATTGACGTCGCCGCAGAGGAAGTTCCCCAGGAGAGCGTCTCCGCTGGCGGCATTGTCATGGCCAACTTCCACGGGCTGAGCATGCGCCAGGCGCTGCAGCTCATGGAGAAGAGGGGGCTGAACGTGCGCCTCATCGGTAGCGGCAGGGTGGTGGAGCAGAATCCTCCGCCGGGGAGGGCAATCAGCCCGGCGGATCAGGTGTGGGTAAGGCTGGCGCCGTCAGCCTGAGACCACGCATTGGACGGGGAGAGGACGGGATATATGAAACTATCGCAACTTGCAAGCTGCATCGATTACAGTGGCATCAACATGGAATCCGATCCGCAGATCGTCTCCCTCTGCCACGACTCCCGCCTTGCAGGGCCTGGAGCCCTTTTCTTTGCCCTCAGGGGGGCGGTTACCGACGGGCACAAATACTTGGCTGCCGCGGCTGAGAGGGGTGTGGCCGGCGTAGTCGTAGAGGATGGGGCAGCCGTACCATCGGGGATCCCCGCCGTGGTGGTGGCTGACGCCAGGCTGGCAATGGCGCGCATTGCCGCTCTCTTCTGCGGCGATCCGACCGCCGCCCTCCCCCTGGTGGGGATTACCGGCACCAACGGCAAGACCACCACCACCTATCTGGTGGAGGCGATCATGGCTGCCGCCGGAATGCCGCCGGCGGTACTCGGCACTATCAGCTACCGCTTCGGCGATACAGTATTCGATTCATCCCACACCACCCCCGAGTCCACCGAGCTGCAGGGGGCCCTGCGGACCCTTGCCGACAGGGGGGCCATGGGGTTCGTCATGGAGGTCTCGTCACACTCCCTGGAGCAGAAGCGTGTCGACGGCTGCCATTTCGACGTGGGGATCTTCACCAACCTGACCCGGGACCACCTGGACTACCACGGCAGCATGGAGCAGTACCTGCAGGCCAAGAGCCGCTTCTTCAGCGAACTACTCCGACCGGACGGGGTAAAGGGGAGACGCAGGGCGGTCATCAACCTTGACGACCCCTCCGCAGCAGGCATTGTTTCCCTGGCTGCCTGCCCGGTGATCACCTACGCCATCGGGCAGCAGGCAGATGTCAGGCCGCTTCGCTTCAGTTCGACAATGAGCGGCATCAGCGGCGTGATCAGCACCCCTATGGGGGAGCTGTCAATTACCTCCCGCCTTCTGGGGCGCTTCAACCTGGCCAACATCCTGGCCGCGGTTGCCGCCGGCGTAGCCCTGGAGCTCCCCCTTGAGGCGATCGGCAGCGGGATTGCATCCCACACCACCGTCCCGGGGAGGCTGGAGAGGGTCGAAAACAGCCGCGGGGTGACCTGCCTTGTGGATTATGCCCACACCGGCGATGCCTTGGCCAACGTCCTCTCGACCATAGCAGAGATAGCCACCGCCAGGATCATCACCGTATTCGGCTGCGGCGGGGACAGGGACAAGGGTAAGAGGCCGATCATGGGGAGGATTGCAGTCGAAGGCTCCGACCTGGCGATCGTCACCTCGGACAATCCGCGCACCGAGGATCCTGCGGCTATCCTTGCCCAGATCCGCGAGGGGATCGTGGTTCCGGAGCTGGCCGGTAATTTGTACGAGTATTCGCCAGAGGAGCTGGACGCAGGCTTCGAGCGCAAGGGGTTTGTCACGGTTGCCGACAGAAGGCAGGCGATCCGCCTGGCCGTCAGGCTGGCAAAGCCCGGGGACCTGCTTCTGCTTGCCGGCAAGGGTCATGAGGATTACCAGATCATCGGCACGACCAAGCACCACTTCGATGACCGGGAGGAGGCCTCCCGGGCTTTTGCGGAGATATCCCCTTGATGTTCGAAATCGCAGAGATAGCGGCGGTTACCGGGGGGAGGGTGATAGGCGGCTTCCAGGGAGCTGTCAGCGGGGTCTCCACCGATTCACGCAGCGTGGCAGCCGGGGAGCTTTTCGTCCCCCTGGCAGGTGAGCGTTTCGACGGTCATGACTTCATCGCCTCCCTTAGCGCCGCTGGTGTGTCTGTCTCCCTTGCCTCCGAGGGGTGGCTGGCGTCACACGAAGCTGGCGGCGTCCCCTGCTGCATAGCCGTGGCGGACACCCTGCGTGCCCTGGGTGACCTGGCAGCGGCCTACCGGAAGAGGTTCCGGCTAACCATGTTCGGAGTCACCGGCAGCAACGGCAAGACGACCACCAAGGAGATGCTGGCCGCCATCATGGCCACCACCGGCGAGGGGCTGAAGACATCGGGCAACCTGAACAATCTCATCGGCCTTCCCCAGATGCTTTTCAGGCTCGCCCCTTCCCACCTTTGGGCGGTGCTGGAGATGGGGATGAGCGAGTTCGGGGAGATTGACCGGCTGGCGGAGATCGCAGCCCCTTCCATCGGCGTGATCACCAATGCCTATCCTGCCCACCTGGCCACCCTGGGTAGCGTTGCCGGCGTTGCCAGGGCCAAGGGGGAGCTGTTTCTCCGTCTTCCGCTGGGGGGGACGGCGGTGTATAATGCGGATGATCCGCTAATCGCCGCCTGCAGATCGCCCCAAGGGGTGAAGCGGATCGGTTTCGGCCTGCACGGCGCGGATGTGACCGCCAGCGCCATAAGGAACATGGGGAAGGATGGTCAGGAGTTCACCCTGGAGATCTTCGGCGCCAAGGCAGAAGTGGTGCTGCATGCCTTCGGCAGGCACAACATCTACAATGCCCTGGCAGCCGCAGCCGCAGCCACTGCCGCCGGCATCCCGCTTGAGGGGATTGTCGCCGGCCTCGGCGCTTTCACCCCCTATGACAAGCGCTTCAAGTTGGAGGATTTGGGGGTTGTAGTGCTCATTGATGACAGCTACAATGCCAATCCGGCATCGGTAGCCGCCGCCCTGCTCACCCTGAGGGAGCTGAAAGGGGAGAAGCGTGGCATAGCTGTCATTGGCGATATGCTCGAACTTGGCGGGGAGAGCGAGTCCGCCCACCGGGATGTGGGGCAGCTCGCCGCAACCTGCGTGGATCGCCTCTACCTCTACGGGGGGCTGGCCCGCGTATCGGCCCGGGCCGCGCTGGATGCGGGTATGTCGCCTGACGAGGTGGTGGTGGCCGATTCCCGCGAAGAGATAGTAGCCGACATCATCAGGGATCACCTGGATGGCGACTACATAATGGTCAAGGGGTCCAGGGGGATGCGCATGGACCTGGTAGCCGGCGCCCTGAGGGAAAATTTTTCCGGCCGTGAGTACGCCGGAGGGAGAGCCTGATGCTCTATCACCTTTTTTACCCGCTGGCAGCGGATGTAAAACTTTTCAATGTCTTCAAGTATCTGAGCTTCCGCTCCATCTATGCCATGATAACCGCCCTGCTGGTGGCGTTTCTCATCGGCCCGTGGCTGATCAGGAAGCTTGAGGGGTTGCAGGCCCGCCAGGTCATCAGGACCGACGGCCCGGAGTCGCACCTGAAGAAGCAGGGGACGCCGACCATGGGTGGGGTGCTGATCCTTGCCTCCATAATCGTCCCTACCCTTCTCTGGGCGGATCTTACCAACACCTTCATCTGGCTCGCCCTGTTCATCATCGCCGGCTACGGCCTGCTCGGCTTCGTGGACGACTACAAGAAGGTGGTGGAGAAGAATCCCAAGGGGCTGACCCCGAGGCAGAAGATGTTCTGGCAGATCCTTCTTGCCGGGGTGGTGGCCGTCACCCTCTACGCCATACCGGGGTATTCCGAGCAGCTCTACTTCCCTCTTTTCAAGCGGCTGCACCCCGACCTTGGGCTGCTCTACATCCCCTTTGCCGTCTTGGTCATCGTCGGAGCCAGCAATGCGGTCAACCTGACTGACGGCCTGGACGGGCTGGCCATAGGGCCGGTATCCATAAATGCGGCAACCTATCTGATCTTCGCCTACATAGCGGGCAACTCCAAACTCTCCGCCTACCTGCAGATACCATACGTCCCCGGTACCGGCGAGCTGGCCATCCTCTGCGGCGCCATGGTGGGGGCCGGGCTCGGCTTCCTCTGGTACAACTCCTATCCGGCCGAGGTCTTCATGGGCGACGTCGGTTCCCTCTCCCTTGGGGGGGGACTGGGAACCCTGGCGGTGCTGACCAAGCAGGAGTTCCTCCTGGTGATAGTCGGCGGCATCTTCGTCATCGAGGCCCTGTCGGTCATCTTCCAGGTCGGCTCCTACAAGTACCGTGGCAAGAGGATATTCCGCATGGCGCCGATCCACCACCATTTCGAGCTGAAAGGTGTGGCCGAGCCGAAGATAATAGTCCGCTTCTGGATCATCACCATTATTCTCGCCCTGGTGGCCCTCTCCACCCTGAAGATGAGGTAGTTTCATGGAATTGGCAGGAAAGAAAATCCTCGTCGTCGGCCTGGCCAGGACCGGCGTTGCCTGCGCCCGCTTCCTTGCCCGCTCCGGGGCAATGGTCACGGTGACCGACATGCGCGACGCCGCGGCGCTTGAGCCCCAGCTGGCAGAGCTCTCCGGCCTGGAGATCCGCTACGTCCTCGGCCGCCATGAAGAGGTCGACTTTACCTTAGCCGAGCTGATAGTAGTCTCCCCGGGGGTACCCCAGGAGCATCCGCTCCTCCTGGCAGCCAGGGGGGCGGGGGTGGAGGTGGTCAGCGAAATAGAGCTGGCCAGCCGCTTCATCAGCTCCCCCATGGTGGCCATCACCGGGACCAACGGCAAGACGACCACCACCACCATCGCCGGCGAGCTCTTCCGGGCGAGCGGCTTTGCCACCTACGTGGGTGGCAATATCGGAGACCCCCTCATCGAACTGGTGGAGTCGGGGGAGAAGGTCGACAGGGTGGTGGTGGAGATCAGCTCCTTCCAGATGGAGTGGGTGGAGTGCTTCAGGCCGATGGTGGCGGCCCTGCTCAACCTGAGCGAGGACCACCTGGACCGCTATGCCACGTTCCAGGATTACATCGACTCCAAGCTGCGCATCTTCTCCGGCCAGACGGAAGAGGACTTCGCCGTGCTCAATGCCGACGACCCCATGGTGTGGCAGCATGCATCAACCCTGCGCGCCAGGGTATTCCCCTTCAGCCGCAAAATGGAGCTGGGTGAGGGGATCTTCTGTCTAGGGGATGTCATCGTCTTTCGCCACGACGGGGTGGAGGCGGAGTTCCCTGTCGAAGGTTTCCGCCTAAAGGGGGTGCACAACCTGGAGAACATCATGGCTGCCCTTGCCTGCGGCCTTCTCCTCGGCTGCCGCCCGGGGGAGAGCCTTGCGGCGGTGAGGGGTTTCGAGTCCCTGCACCACCGCATGGAGTTCGTCCGCAGCGTGGGGGGGGTGGGGTACTACGAGGACAGCAAGGCGACCAACGTGGGGAGTGTGGTCAAGGCCCTGGAGAGCTTCAGGGACATCACCCTCATCGCCGGCGGCAAGGACAAGGGTGGCTCCTATGCACCCCTTGAACCCCTGGTGCGTGAACGGGTGCGCCACCTGATCCTCATCGGCGAGGCGGCGGAGAGGATGGAGGCGGAGCTGGGGAGCCTCACCGACACCCGCAGGGCCGCAACCATGGAGGATGCGGTGCGGCTGGCAGCTGAGATATCCGCACCAGGGGGGACGGTGCTCATGTCCCCCGCCTGCTCCAGCTTCGACATGTTCCGCGACTATGAGGAGCGGGCGCAGCGCTTCATTGCCGCTGTCATGGAGCTGCAAGGCTAAGAGCGTCCCAGGCGGCGGCCAGGCCCGCTGCCAGCGTGGAAGATCCCTATGTTTAAAAGACTCGAAGGATACGATCTCGTAATTCTGACCATGGTGGTCGCCCTCACCTGTTTCGGGGTGGTGATGGTCTACTCCGCCTCCTCGATCATGGCGGCCAAGCGCTTCCACGACAGCTTCTTCTTCCTCAAGCGCCAGGGGCTCTACGCCACGCTCGGCTTCGGCCTGATGTACGCCACCATGCGCACCGACTACCATGTCTGGAAGAAGGCGGCAGTCCCCATCCTCCTCGTCTGCCTCCTCTCCCTGGTGCTGGTATTCGTCCCCGGAGTAGGCGGCAATGTCAAGGGGGCGACCCGCTGGATAAGGCTCCCAGGTTTCAACTTCCAGCCCGCCGAGCTGGCCAAGCTGGCGCTGATCATCTTCATGGCCTACTCCCTCGACAGGAAGCAGGAGCAGATCCGCTGGTTCAAGGGGCTGGTCCCCTACATGATCGTGCTGCTGCTCATGATCGGCCTGCTCATGATCCAGCCGGACATGGGGTCATCCATGACCCTGGCAGGGGTGGCCATGGTAATGCTCTTTGCCGCAGGGATGCGGGTCTCCCACGTCATATCCATTTTGATGTTCTCCGCACCGTTCGTCTACTATGCCATTAGGCACAAGGAGTACCGCTGGAGGCGGATCATGTCGTTCCTCAACCCTTGGGCAGATCCTAGCAACACGGGCTTCCAGATCATCCAGTCGTGGCTGGCTTTCGGCACCGGAGGGGTCGGCGGGCAGGGGCTGGGGGAGGGGAAGCAGAAGCTGTTCTACCTCCCCGAGGCCCACACCGACTTCATCCTCTCGGTGATCGGCGAGGAGTTGGGGTTCATCGGCACTGTGACGGTAGCAGCCATGTTCTTCCTCCTGGTGCACCGCAGCATACGGGTGGCGATCCATGCCGAGGACAACTTCGGCCGCTTCCTCGCCTTCGGCATAGCCGTTCTCCTCGGGGTTGAGGCATTCGTCAACATAGCAGTGGTCATGGGGCTTCTCCCCACAAAGGGTCTGGCGCTCCCCTTCATCAGCTACGGCGGCAGCTCCCTAATCCTCAGCCTGGTGGCGGTGGGGATTCTTCTCAACATTTCAAGCAGGATGCGGGGGGTGCCGTGAAACTTCTCATTGCCGGTGGTGGTACCGGGGGGCATCTTTTCCCGGGGATAGCAGTAGCCGAGGAGTTCCTCGGCCGCGATCCGTCCAACGAGGTCCTCTTCGTCGGCACGGAGCGCGGGGTGGAGGCCAGGGTGCTCCCATCCCTGGGGTATCGGCTGGAAATGATATCCGCCAGCGGAGTAAGGGGGAGGGGGAGCCTGGGGGTGGTCAAGGGTGCTGCCGCCTTCCTCTACGGCTACTCCCAGTCACGGCAGATACTCAAGTCCTTTGCCCCTGACCTGGTGCTAGGCGTTGGCGGATATGCTTCGGCCCCCCTGCTCATGGCCGCCAGGGGGATGGTCATCCCCATCTTCGTCCACGAGCAGAACGCCTATCCCGGCATGGCCAACAAGCTCCTCTCCCGCTTTGCCAGCGAGGTCTACATCTCTCTGGAAGAGGCAGGCCGCTTCCTGCCGGAGGGGCGAACCGTGCTCACCGGCAACCCCCTGCGCCGGCAGATACTAGATATTGTGGCGCAGGCAAATCCCCCCTCAATCCCCCCTTTGACAAAGGGGGGAAGCGAGCAAGGCGAACAGGGGGGATTCCATCTCCTGGTGTTCGGCGGAAGCCTGGGAGCCCACAGCATCAACATGGCCATGACCGCGGCTGCGCCGCTTCTGGCGGCACAACTGGGAAGCAGGCTGAGCATCACCCACCAGACCGGTGAAAAGGACCGGGACGAGGTTGCCGCTGCCTATGCAGCCGCTGGTGTCAGTGCAGAGGTGGTCCCGTTCATCAATGACATGGCAGCTGCCTATCGCCGGGCAGACCTGGTTGTCTGCCGGGCCGGGGCAACCACCATCGCCGAGGTGACAGCCTGCGGCAAGCCGTGCCTCTTCATACCCTATCCCCATGCCACGGATGACCATCAGCGGCGCAACGCCGAGGCGCTGCTGAAGAAGGGGGCCGGGGAGATGCTCCTGGAGAGGGAGCTTGTCCCTGGCCACCTGGCGGAGACTGTGGTGCAGCTCCTTACGGACAGGGAGCGGCTGGCCGAGCTGGGGAGCAACGCGCGCGCCCTCGGCCGGGTAGATGCGGGGATCGTCATCGTGGACAGGATGCTGGAAAAACAGGCTAAGGGCTAAGGGCTGAAGGGGAAGGCTGAAGGGGGAGAGTCTTATGCCCTGAGCCCTGAGCTCTCAGCCCCGAACCAAAGGGGTTAACTAATGTACGGTAAAATAGAGAAAATACATTTCGTCGGTATCGGCGGCATCGGCATGAGCGGCATCGCCGAGGTGCTCCTCAATCTGGGTTACAAGGTCTCAGGGTCGGACCTGCGCCCCTCGGAGATCACCGAGCGCCTCGCCTCCCTGGGGGCTGAGATCGGCATCGGCCACAAGGCCGAAAACCTCAAGGACGTGGATGTGGTGGTCATCTCATCGGCGGTGAATGACGAGAACCCGGAGGTGGTGGAGGCTGGGCGGCTGCATGTGCCGGTCATCCCCAGGGCGGAGATGCTCGCCGAGCTGATGCGGATGAAGTACGGCATCGCCATAGCAGGCACCCACGGCAAGACCACGACGACCTCCATGGCCGCCTCCATCCTCGGTCATGCGGGGATAGACCCGACCATCGTCATCGGTGGCAAGCTGAATGCCATCGGCACCAATGCTCGCCTGGGGCAGGGGCAGTTCCTCGTTGCCGAGGCGGACGAATCCGACGGCTCCTTCCTCGTCCTCTCCCCCACCATCGCCGTTGTGACCAACATCGACGCCGACCATCTGGACCATTACTCCGGGATCGAGGAGATCAAGGAGACCTTCGTCGAGTTCATCAACAAGGTCCCCTTCTACGGACTGGCCGTCCTCTGCCTGGATGACAGGAACATCCGCGAGATCCTCCCCAAGGTGAAGAAGCGCTACACCACCTACGGCTTCTCCTCCCAGGCAGACATCAGGGCGACCCACGTGCGTCATGACGGCTTCACCACCTCCTTCGTCGCCCACTACAAGGGGTACCGCCTGGGTGAGATATCCTTCCGCATGCCGGGCGCCCACAACGTCCTCAATGCCATGGCATGCATAGCCGTGGCGCTTGAGCTGGATGTCCCCTTCAGCGCGATTCAGGAGGGGTTTGCCAAGTTCGGCGGCGTGGGGAGACGCTTCACAGTCAAGGGGGAGCCGGCCGGGATCATGGTGGTTGACGACTACGGCCACCATCCGGTGGAGATCAGGGCAACCCTTGCCGCCGCCCGTCAGGGGTGGCCCGAAAGAAGGATCGTCGCCGTCTTCCAGCCCCATCGTTACACCCGGACCTCCGAGCTGTTCGACGAGTTCGTCACCGCTTTCTACGATGCCGATCTCCTCGTGCTGACCGATGTCTACGCCGCCGGTGAGCAGCCCATAGCCGGGGCCACCGCCGAGAGGCTGGCGGCTGAGGTCCGTCGCCATGGGCAGAAGGATGTGACCTGGATCTCTGACCGTGAGAAGATCCCCGCCCACCTGGCTGATCTGTTGCGGGAGGGGGATATCGTAATCACCCTGGGGGCCGGGAACATCTGGCAGCAGGGTGAGGCCCTGATCAAGCTGCTGGCGGGGGGGGGGCAGGGGTAGGCCATGGCTGGGATCGGCGAAGATATACGCGTCTTTTTCCGCGGCGAGCTCCTCCTTGACGAGCCCATGAGCCGGCATACCTCCCTGAAGGTAGGTGGTCCGGCGGAGCTGTTCGCCACTCCGGCCGACACGGATGATCTGCAGCAACTCCTGGCGTGGCTCCGGTCCAGGGGGCTCCCCTGGCTGGTGGTCGGCAAGGGGTACAATCTCCTTGTGCGGGACGGCGGCATCAGGGGGGCGGTCGTCTCCCTGGAGAGGCTGGACTCCCTGGAACTGGTCGGCGATGGAGTGGTTAGGGCAGGGGCAGGGGCCGACAACCTGGAGCTGGTCCGCTTCGCCCTGGAGCATGGCCTGGGTGGGATCGCCTTCATCTCCGGCATCCCGGGGACCATCGGCGGGGCGATCCGGATGAACGCCGGCGCCTACGGCGAGGGTATCCTGGAGAGGGTGGAGCGCATCGTCATCCTGCGCGGCGGTGAGGTCATGGAGTTCTGCGTGGAGCAGCTGGATTACGGCTACCGTCGCCTTGATCTGCAGGAGGGGGACGTGATCCTAGGAGCAGCTTTTCGTCTGGAGGAGCGAGACCAGGCGGAGACCGAGGAGGCGATCCGCCGCGACCTGGAGCTAAGGCGCAGCAAGCACAACGTTGGCCACCCCAGTGCCGGTTCCTTCTTCAAGAACCCCCCCGGCCAGGCGGCCTGGCGTCTCATCGATGCAGCAGGGCTGCGCGGGGAGAGGGTCGGGGGGGCACAGGTATCCACGGTGCACAGCAACTTCCTCGTCAATGCAGGCGGGGCTACGGCCGGTGATTTCCTCCGTCTTGCCGCCAGAGTCAAGGAGGGTGTGCTGGGGACAACTGGGATACTCCTGGAGGAAGAGGTGCGCATCGTCGGCGAGGATTGCTGCCATAGCGAGTGTGAGGTGAGAGGATGACGTCTGCTGAACTGAAAACCAGAAGAATCGGGGTGCTCATGGGTGGGCTCTCCGCCGAGCGGGAGGTCTCCCTGAAGAGCGGGGCAGCGGTGCACCGCGCCCTTTTGCAGCGCGGCTATGATGCCGTTGCCATAGACCTGGGGAGGGATATTGTTGCCAGGCTGGCCGAGGAGCGGGTGGAGGTGGCCTTCGTCTGTCTCCATGGACGCTACGGCGAGGACGGGGCTGTCCAGGGGGTGCTGGAGATGCTGGCCATCCCGTACACCGGCTCGGGTGTCCTGGCCAGCGCCCTGGCAATGGACAAGGTGTTTGCCAAGAAGGTCTTCGCCGCCTCCGGACTGACCATCACCCCCCATCTGGTGGTCAGTCGTGGGGAAAAGGTTGACAGCGCATCGCTCCCCTTCCCCCTGCCGGTGGTGGTCAAGCCTTCCCGGGAGGGGTCGTCGGTGGGGGTCAGCATTGTCCGCACCGACGAAGAGCTCCCGGAAAAGCTGGAGATCGCCTTCTCCTACGACCGTGAGGTGCTCATCGAAAAGTACGTCAAGGGGCGGGAACTCCAGGTGGGGATCCTGGACGGCAAGGCCATCGGTGCCATCGAGATAGTGCCGAAGAAGGAGTTCTACGATTTCGAGGCCAAGTACACCGACGGCATGGCCACCCACATCATGCCGGCCCCAATGGCCGAAGAGGAGTACGGGGCCCTGCTCTCCCTCGGGGAGAAGGCCCACCGTGCCCTCGGCTGTTCCGGTTACAGCCGGGTGGACTTCATCGTCACACCCGATGGTGAGAGCTACCTGCTGGAGGTCAACACCCTGCCGGGTATGACCGCCCTCAGCCTTCTGCCGGAGATCGCCCAGTACGCGGGGATATGCTTCCCCGAACTGGTGGAGAGGATCGCCCTGACAGCATCCCTGAAGATCTGATTTGCGGGGGGGGCGTGGTTTCGGTGTTGGGGGGGTAATGTCCCCTCCTGATCCAATATGTTGTGAAAAAACAGTCAAGGCAACACAATTTATGCTATTAAATGGAATTAAAATATGCTATTGATCTTAGCGGAAGATAGCCTGTCCGTCAGGCAGGTATTTTCAGGTGCGGGCGCCGGGAGAATATGCGCGAACTTAGCCTGAACAACCAGAAACCGGTCACCAGGAACCGCTTCAAGAAGGAGCGGCGCAAGGTCGACCTGCGCGGTTTTTTCAAGAAGTGCGTCCGCCTGGTGAGCGTGCTCGTCGTCGCGGCCATGGTTGTCCTGGTTGTCTGCGAGCTCTACGGTTTCCTCGCCAGGACAACCTTCCTTAACCTGGAGAGGATCGAGGTCAGCGGGCTCAAGAAGCTGAAGCGCGAAGAGCTGCTTGCCGCAGCAGCGGTCAAGCCGGGTGACGACCTTCTCTCCATGCGCCTCTCCCGCATGGGGGAGCAGCTGGCGAAGAACCCCTGGATCGAGAGCGTCAAGGTGCGCAGGACCTTCCCCCACTCCCTCTCCATCGCCATCGTCGAGCGGGAACCGGTGGGGATAGTCAGCATGGGGTACCTCTACTACCTGGACGCCAAGGGTGAAATCTTCAAGCCGCTCCAGGAGGGGGACAGCCTCGACTTCCCGGTTATCACCGGGTTTTCCGAGGAGGACATCCTCCGGGATCCGGCGGGCTCCAAGCAGACGCTCAAGTCCATGCTAGGATTGCTGGAGCAGCTGCGCGGCAACAGGGGTGGGATCACAGTTGCCGACATCTCCGAGCTGCACTATGACAAGGGGTTTGGCTTCACCCTCTTCACCATGAGCAGGGGGCTCCCCATCAGGCTAGGCACGGATGGTTTCCAGGAGAAGCTGGACCGCCTCGCCCGCGTTTACGGCGAGTTGCAGAACCAGATCTCCGGCCTTGAGTACATCGATCTGGATTACAGCGACAGGATAGTTGTGAAGAAAAGCTGATGAATAGGCGGCGGCCTTTGGCCTGCCGGGTGAATAAAGGACGTTGCGGGGGTACAAATGTCTGCCAGAAGGGACAATCTCATTGTCGGTCTTGATATCGGCACTACCAAAATATGCGCCATTGTCGGTAACCTGACCGAGGACGGCATCGACATTGTAGGTATCGGCTCCAGCCCCTCCCACGGACTGCGCAAGGGCGTGGTCATCAACATCGACAGCACGGTGCAGTCGATCCGCAAGGCCATAGAAGAGGCCGAGCTGATGGCCGGGTGCGAGATCAAGACGGTCTTCGCCGGCATCGCCGGCGGCCACATCAAGGGGATCAACTCCCAGGGTGTCATTGCCATCAAGAACCGGGAGGTCTCCAACGAGGATGTGAAGCGGGTCATAGAGGCTGCCAAGGCGATTGCCATCCCCATGGACCGCGAGGTGATCCACATCCTCCCCCAGGAGTTCATCATCGACGACCAGGACGGTATCCGCGAACCCCTGGGGATGAGCGGTGTCCGCCTTGAAGCCAAGGTGCATATCGTCACCGGCGCGGCGGCCAGCGCCCAGAATATCGTCAAGTCCTGCAACCGCGCCGGCCTGGACGTCTCCGACATCGTCCTGGAGCAGCTCGCCTCCTCCGAGGCGGTCCTCTCCCCCGAGGAGAAGGAGCTGGGGGTGGCCCTGGTGGACATCGGCGGCGGCACCACCGACGTTGCCATCTTCGTCGACGGCGCCATCAAGCATACCTCGGTCCTCTCCCTCGGCGGCCACCAGATAACCAACGACATCGCCGTCGGGCTGCGCACCCCCATGGCCGAGGCTGAGAAGATCAAGCACAAGTATGGCTGCTGTCTCGCCTCCATGGTGGGGAAGGACGAGACCATCGAGGTCCCCAGCGTCGGCGGCCGCAAGCCCCGCATCCTCTCACGCCAGCTCCTGGCCGAGATCCTGGAGCCCCGGGTGGAGGAGATCTTCACCCTGGTGAACAGGGAGATCGTCAAGTCCGGCTACGAGGACATGATCGCCTCCGGTGTGGTCATCACCGGTGGCAGCACCATCCTGGAGGGGATGCCCGAGCTGGCCGAGCAGATCTTCAACCTGCCGGTGCGACGCGGCGTGCCCCAGAAGATCGGCGGCCTGGTGGACGTGGTCAACTCGCCGGTTTACGCCACCGGCGTCGGCCTGGTGATCTACGGCAGCAGGCATATGGAGGTGGCCAGCCACTTCCCCACCACCCAGAGCGACGACTCGCTCTTCAGGAAGGTGAGCAAGAGGATGAAGGAGTGGTTCGGAGAATTCTTCTAAAGCAACGCCACATTTGAGCGCTCGCGGCGTTGCTGCGTCGCCGGGCTCCAGGGAGTACGCCTGCGGGCCCGACTCCTCGCTGCCTGGCGATCATCTCAAATCTGACGTTGCAGGGATATTTGGTTCTGTAGGCAGACTACATTCAATTTCATAAACAAAGACCGGAAAAGGGGGTACGGCATGCAGTTTGAGTTTGATCAGAGTTTCGAGCCGGCGGCGAAGATCAAGGTGGTCGGGGTTGGCGGCGGCGGCAGCAACGCAGTCAACACCATGATCGACAAGCAGGTGCACCATGTGGAGTTCATCGTCGCCAACACCGACGCCCAGGCCCTGCGCCACTCCAAGGCGCCCACCAAGATGCAGCTCGGCTCCCAGCTCACCAAGGGGCTCGGTGCCGGGGCAGACCCGGGGGTCGGTCGCGACGCGGCCCTTGAGGATCGTGCCAGGCTGGCCGAGACTCTGAATGGGGCGGACATGGTCTTCGTGGCCGCCGGCATGGGTGGCGGCACCGGCACCGGTGCGGCGCCGGTCATCGCCGACGTGGCCAAGGAGATCGGCGCCCTGACCGTGGGTGTGGTCACCAAGCCCTTCAGCCGCGAGGGGAAGCAGCGGATGGCCAAGGCAGAGGAGGGTATTCGCGAGCTGAAGAAGCACGTGGACTCCCTGATCGTCGTCCCCAATGACCGACTCCTCGGCCTCGCCGGGAAGAACACCTCCATCCTCGATGCCTTCAAGCCCTCCGACGACGTGCTCCGCCAGGCGGTGCAGGGGATCTCGGACCTGATCACCACCACCGGTATGATCAACGTCGACTTCGCAGACGTCAAGGCGATCATGAGCGTGCGCGGCATGGCCATGATGGGTATCGGCATGTCGAGCGGCGACAACCGTGCCGCCGAGGCGGCCACCGCGGCCATCTCCAGCCCGCTGCTGGAGGACATCGACATCTCCGGCGCCAAGGGTGTGCTGGTGAACATCTGCGGCTCCTCCAGCATGACCATGGATGAGTACGAGATCGTCAGCCGGATCATCCACGAGAAGGTGCACGAGGACGCCAATATCATCATCGGTCTCCTCGTCGACGAGAACCTGGGAGAGAACCTGAAGGTGACCGCCATCGCCACCGGCTTCGGCGACCGTTTCGACAAGGAGAAGGAGCGTATCGAGCGGGAGAAGGTGACCAAGCTGCAGAGCCCGGCGCGCAGCGAATGGGACCGCCCGACATTCGAGAGGAACCGCGAGGAGGCCCAGCGCCGTACCCAGGCGACCCGCCAGCCCAGCTTCCTCATGGACGACGAGGACCAGTACGACATCCCCACCTTCCTGCGCAAGTCGGTGGACTGACAGTTTCAATCCCCGGCCCCCCTCCCCCCTCCTATAGGGGGGGCCGGGTCTTTTTCTCTCCCCCTGGCAGATAGTTGTCATGTCCTGGAAAATCAAGGCAAATCTGAAGAAGAGGCTGGAAACCGAGTCCGGCGGAACCGTTACCAGGCGGGGCGCCGGGCTGCGGGTCTGCCTCGTCTACCCCAGCCGTTACCGGATCGCCATGAGCAACCTGGGGTTCATGGCGGTGCACTCACTGATCAACTCCATCCCCGGCATGCTCTGCGAGCGGGCCTTTCTCCCTGACCCGGAAGAGATGCGGGAGTACGAGCAGTCCCGCACCCCCCTCCTCTCCCTGGAGAGCCAGCAGCCGGTTGCTGACTTCGACGTCATCGCCTTCTCCGTATCATTCGAGAGTGACTACCTGAACCTCCCCCGAATCTTGTGCCTTGCCGGCCTTCCATGCTACTCCAGGGAGCGGAGCGAGCGCCAGCCGCTGATCATGGCCGGCGGCGCCGCCATTTTCCTCAACCCCGAGCCGGTGGCCGACCTCCTCGACATCGCCTGCCTGGGTGAGGCCGAGGCTTTCCTGGAGGAGCTGCTCGGCAGCGTTGCCGCTGCCATCTCCCTCCCCAGGGGTGAACTCCTGCGGAGGCTCTCCTCCATCCCCGGGGTGTACGTCCCCTCCCTGCGCAACCCTGGGGACGGCACCAGGGTGGTCCGCCAGTACCTTGCCTCCCTGGACTCAGCCATCGTTGCCACCACCATCGCCACCCCGGAGACCGAGTTTTCCGACCTGCACCTGGTTGAGCTCTCCCGCGGCTGCCCGCGGGGGTGCCGCTTCTGCGCCGCCGGCTACATCTACCTCCCCTACAGGCAGCGCTCGGTGGAGACGATCATCACCCGGGTGGACGAGGCCATCGCCGCCCATCGCAAGATCGGCCTGGTGGCCGCGGCGGTGGGGGACTACCGGGGGATAGGGACCATCTGCCGCCACATTCTGGAGCTGGGGGGGAGCGTCTCCGTCTCTTCCCTGCGCATCGACGGCCTGGACGAGGCGATGATCGACGTGCTGGTCGCCTCGGGTCACAAGACCGCCACCCTCGCCCCGGAGGGGGGGTCCCAGCGCCTGCGGGACATGATCAGGAAGGGGATAAGCGAGGAGCAGATCCTGGAAGCCTGCCAGCGGCTGGTGGGTCGGGACATCCTCAATCTCAAGCTCTACTTCATCATCGGCCTCCCCACGGAAACAGACGATGACATCCGCGAGCTGCTGGAGCTGGTGGAGAAGATCAGGGTGCTGGTGCTGGAGAGGGCGAGGCAGAACAAGCGGATCGGCGAGATCGTCCTCTCCGTCAACCCCTTCATCCCCAAGCCATTCACCCCCTTCCAGTGGTGCGGCATGCTGGAGCAGAAGGAGCTGGAGAGGCGCCTGGCCCTGCTGCAGAAGGGGGTGAGGCGCATGCCCAACGTATCGATCCAGGCGGAGAGCGTCAGGGAGGCAGTTCTCCAGGCGATCCTCTCCCGCGGGGAGCGGAGCCTGGCCCCTCTCCTCGTGCGGAGCGCCGAGCTGGGGAGCTGGCGGCGGGCCGCGAAGGAGCTTGGGGTCGACGTAGCTGCCCTGGCCACCAGGGAGCTGTCCTTGGATGTCGAGCTGCCGTGGGATTTCATCTCCTCCCCCGGCGGTGATATCCTGCGGCGCGAGTACCGGCTCGCCTTCCCCCATCGGCAGGATGGGGGCTCCTGAACAGTCTGCCGGCAGCAGCGCGCCACCAAATTGTTGACGTTTCATGGTGCAGTTAAAATAAGTTGCATTTAATAATGCAAATAGTTATCCTATGCCGGTTGTAGATTTCTCCAGCACAGGTATGCCGTGATCCACCCCCACCAGCCACAGAAAGAGTACTTTGCCGAGCTGTTGCAGCTGCTCGGCTCCGCCACCATGGACCATCAGCTGATCTCCGGCGTGGATGCCCTTGCCTCGGAGCACGGCAACTGCGTCTACAAGGAGATCCTGGGGCTTCTGGTGGGGAAGCGTTTCGGCTCGGAACTCTCCGGCCGCTACTGGCGAGAGGCCGTCGAACACTCCCGTCTGATCTTCAACCCCGAATATGCCGGCCGCGCTTTCCGCCCGGCACTCCTGGACTACCTCTGCAACGTGGCCGGGGTCTTCAACGACCCGCGAATCATCGAGGCCGACTACCTGCACAACATTACCCGCTCCTCGGTCACCGACGGACTCACCGGTCTCTACAACCAGACCTACTTCAAGGATGTCCTTGCCAGCACCATCGCCAACCAGAGGCGCAGCTCCGACCAGAGTTTCGCTCTGCTCCTCCTGGACCTTGACCGATTCAAGCAGTACAACGACCGCTGCGGGCACCTCCTCGGCGACGAGGCCCTGAGGCTCTGTGCCGGGCTGATCTCCGGAGTTCTCAGGGATGGTGACATGGCTGCCAGGTACGGCGGTGAGGAGTTCGCCCTGCTCCTTGCGGGGGTGGACAGGCATGGTGCCCACGCCGTGGCGGAGAGGATTCGCGAGGAGGTTGAGAAATGCCACTTCCCGGGGGAGGATCTCCTGGAGGGGGGGAGGCTCACCATCAGCGGTGGCATCGCCGTCTTCCCGGAAAGCGGGGAGACAGCCGAGGATTTGATCGGGGAGGCGGACGCCGAGCTCTACCGGGCGAAAGAGAGGCGCAACACCATCTACAACAAGAGGTCAGACCGGAGGAGGAACAGCCGCCGTCCGGTGCGCACCCTGGTGGAGTACGCCTCCTTCGATGGCGCCCTCTTCCGCCCGGCACTCTCCACCGACATCAGCGAGGGGGGGATGGGGCTGGGGTGCGAAAACCTGCTCCCGGAGGGGACGAGCCTCTCCATCCGCCTCACCCGCCCTTTCTGGCCGAAAAACCTGCACCTTACAGCCACCGTGCGCCAGGTACGGCGCAAGAACGAGCTGGTCTGCGTGGGGCTGGAGTTCGAAGAGCCCCTCGACTCCCTGGAGGAGCTCATCTCGTGCCGGCAACGGTATCCGTCAGCCTCACCCTAAGGGATTCTCCGCCCCACAATTTTTCATCCGAGACGTCGGAATGCAGATGCCTTGATGACCGCGTAGAGCGTGGCCCCCGGGGAGATCTCCAGCTCCGCCGCCGCCCCACCCGCGATCTCCGCCACCAGCTCCATGCCGCCGAAGTCCAGTAGCACGCCGGTGCGCGGTCCCGATGGGAGGGTACGTAGCACCCTGGCGGGGAGGAGGTTGCGGGCGCTGATGGCCCTTGGGTGCTCCCTGCAGAGGATGATGTCCCTCGAAGATAGCTCGTAGAGCGCCTCCCCGTCATGGGTCGGCTCCCCGGTCAGCTGCAGATTGACATTCCCCCAGGGGTAGTGGAGGATGCCGTCCCTCCTGAAGGGGGGGGGGAGGCGGAGGAGGTTGATGAACCCCACGTGGCTCCCCCCCATCCGCTGCAGCGCCAGCTCCTTGGGGTGAATCGGAGGTGAGGCGCTCCCGCGGGAGGTGGGGAGAACCCTGTCGGTGAGGAGGCGCATCTCCACGAGGGAGTGGGAGATGTAGATGTAGGGGATGCGGAACTGCTCGCCAATCCCCCGCAGGTAGGGGATGATCTGGAAGCGCAGGTCGTCGTCCAGGGCGGAGAGGGGCTCGTCCATCACCAGCAGGCGAGGGTTGGCGAGGATGGCCCGCCCCAGGGCGACCCGCTGCCTCTCCCCGCCGGAGAGGTGGGCTACCTCGCGCCTAAGCAGGCTCCCAAGCCCCAGGGCTTCCACAACCCCCTCGGGGGGGATGGCCCTGAGCGCCGCCGGGGTGCGGCGATAGCCGTAGAGGAGGTTCTCCTCCACCTTCAGGTGGGGGAAGAGGTTGGCTGACTGGAAGACCATGGCGATGCGGCGCCTCTCTGGCGGCAGGTCGATGCCGGCGTCGCTGTCGAAGAGGGTCTCGCCGTCGAGGACGATCCTCCCCCTGTCGGGTTTCTCCAGCCCGGCGATCATGGCCGCCAGGGTGGACTTGCCGCTGCCGGAAGGGCCGAAGATGCCGAGCCTTTCGCCGCTGAGGGTTTCATCCATGGCGAGGGTGAATCCGGGGTGGCTCTTCTCCAGTGAGATTGATAGTTCCATTTACCCCCTCCCTTTCCTGCCGAGCCGCTCGTGGAGGATGAGCACGGCAACGGAGATGGCCACGGAGACGGCGCAGAGGGCCGCGGCCAAGGGTTCGCCGCCGGGTGAGGCGGCGTAGTCGTAGATCGCCATGGGGATGGTTCTGGTCACCCCGGGGATGTTGCCGGCGACTATGACAGTGGCGCCGAACTCCCCCAGGCCGCGGGCGAACATCAGGGAGGAGCCGGCGATGATCCCCCTCCTGGAGAGGGGGAGGATCACCGAGAGGATGGTGTCGTGCCAGGTGGCGCCAAGGGTGCGTGATGCCTGGATGAGGCGAAGGTCGATGGCCTCCATGGCGATGCGCATGGAGCGGACCATGAGGGGGAAGCCGACAACCGCGCAGGCGATTACCGCCCCCCTCCAGGTGAAGACGATCCTCACCCCCAGATGCTCCAGGAGGGGGGAGAGCCACCCCTTGCTGCCGAGGAGGAGCAGGAGGAGATAGCCAACCACCACCGGCGGCAGGGTGAGGGGGAGGTTGACCACCGCCTCCATGAGGAGCTTGCCGCGGAAACTGACGAATGTGGAGAGGTAGGCCACGGCAAAGGCGAAGGGGAGGGAGAGGAGTACCGCGGTCAGGGCGATCTTCAGGGAGAGCCCTATGGCCAGGTAGTCGGCCGGGTCGAGGATGATCATGGTTTTACTTCGGAATGGATCTTCATGGCGCCACCAACGGGTCGAAACCGTGGCGCGCCATGATCACTCTGGCGGCGCTCCCCTGCAGATAGGCGTGGAAGGCGGCGGCCTCCCGGTTCAGCGCCCCGGAACTGGTCAGCCCCATCTGGTAGGTGATCCGCGGGTAGAGCTCCCGGGGGACGGCGAACTTGACTATCACCCCCCTCGCCAGGAGGGCGTCGCTGCGGTAGACGAAGGCGCCGTCCACCTCCCCCCGCTCCGCGTACTTCAGGCATTCGCGCACATCCCTGGCCATGACCAGCCTCTTCTCCAGGAGCTTTTCGACCCCGCCGCGGCGCAGGGCCTCCAGGGCATACTCCCCGGCCGGGACGCTCTTCGGGCTGCCGATGGCGATCCGCTCCAGGGAGTCCAGCTCCTGCAGGGAGGCTACCCTCTTCTCCCGCGGGGCGACGAATACCAGGGAGTTGTGGGCGAGCACCGATATTGACGAAGGTACCAGCACCCTTTTCCCCTGGAGGTAGGAGACCCACTCGGGCGTGGCGGAGATGAAGATGTCGGCGGCGGCGCCGCTTTCGATCTGCCTGGCAAGGCTCCCGGAGGCGCCGAAGTTCCTGCTGACCCTGCACCCCGGGTTCTTCCTGGCGAAGCCGTCTGCCAGCTCGCCGACCACCTCCCGCAGGCTGGCGGCGGCAAAGAGCCTGATCTCTCCCGCGCCGGCGGTGGAGACGGCGCAGATGGCGATTGCCATGGCAACGAGCAGATTCTTCATGGGGGAGCTCCTTTCCGTTGCTGACTGCTCCGCATCGAAGCGGTAACAACGGTCACCATCCATAAGCCGTGCCAACTATGTACCACAGATTGCAACGCCGCGGAAACAGAAGATTTATCACCCGCTGGGGGGTAGCAGCTCAAGGGAGGGGTGGCTGTTTTCAAGGCAGCTGCCGCTGATCGGGGCAGAAACGGCGATCCCCGGTGGGTGCAGGTTTTTTTACAGCTGTAAATAATTTTTACACATCCCGCAATCCCTTGCCTGGCAAGGGTTTGTGGTTGCCATGGAGTGAAGTTGTAAAGAAACTTTACACATTCACCCTGTTTTGTTAGATGCGGTTAAAGTTTTCACCCGGGGTAAGCTGTCGATATCACGGGACAAGGTGAAAAAAAGTCGCAGGTGAGAATTGGCACCACTTGTGCTTTAATTAAGGGCGCGGCCTGCATTGCTTCCATTCGGTTAGAGTCTGAAAATATTGTCATTGCCGCCAAGGGAAATTTACTGACTACAGGTGAGTGGGCTGGCGTTGGCTTTGCCGGCGACGGAGATCACCGAGGAGATAGGGTTTATGGCGGAGCATGTACTATTCGTGGATGACAGCAGGGTGACCATCAACATGATCAGGGAGTTCTTCTCCGGGGAGGAGATCGTCCTCCATTCGGCGGCCAGCGCCGAGGAGGCGCTGCAGCTGGTGCGCCGGCACGAGATAGCCGTGGTGGTCTCGGACAACATCATGCCCGGCATGAGCGGGGTACAGTTCCTCTCCCTGCTGAAGGGGATCTCCCCCGACACGGTGAAGATCCTCATGTCCGCCTTCGCAGACCTGACCAGCGCTCTGGAGGCGATCAACACCAGCGAGGTCTTCCGCTTCGTCCTCAAGCCGTTGCGCGCCGAGGAGATCCTCCGGGCTGTCAACGAGGGGCTGCGCCGCTACCGGACCAAGATGGCCATGCGCAAGGAGGACGAGGATGTGCTCCTCTCCCTGGCCCAGACCATAGAGCTGAAGGACCCATCCACCCGTGGCCACTGCGACCGGGTGGGGGTCTACGCCGTCCGCCTGGCAGAGCTCCTGGAGCTGCCGCGCAGCGTGCAGCGGGAGATCAAGTACGGCAGCTGGCTGCACGACTGCGGCAAGATCGGCGTGGCGGAGAGCATCCTCAACGGCCCCGGCCCCTTAAGCGACGACGAGTACAGCCATGTCAAGCAGCACTCCCAGTGGGGGGCCGACGTGGCCGCCAAGGCCAACCTCTCCCAGATAGTGCTCAACATCGTCCGCCACCACCACGAGCGCTACGACGGCACGGGGTACCCGGACGGCCTGAAGGGGGAGGCGATCCCACTGGAGGCGCGCATCGTCGCCGTGGCCGACGTCTACGACGCCCTGGTAACCGACCGCCCCTACCGCCGCGGTTTCACCCTCCCCGTTGCCTGCCGCATCCTTGAGGACATGCGCGGCGCCGAGCTCGACCCCCAGATAGTAGACCTCTTCCTGGACGGAGTCTGCCGCCGGCAGGGGGGGGGAGGGTGGTGGCCGCCACGGGCGTAAAGGTTGCTCCACCCCCAGGCTTAAGGGGGTGGAACGCATGAGGGTTCGGACGCCAGCAGGCACCGCTGCCCGAAGGCTCCTCGTCGCCATCTTCCTGGTGCTCCTCTCCTGGAGCCTCGCCGCTGCCGCCTCCTCGGTCTGGCGGGCCAGGAAGGGGGGCGAGGTGATCTGCCTGGGGGGGACCTTCCACCTGCTGCGCCAGGTGGACTACCCCCTGCCAACCGAGTTCGAGCGGGCCTTCGACTCCTCTGACCTGATCCTCTTCGAGACCGACATCGCCAAGCTGCAGGAGCCGGCCACCCGGTCAAGGCTCCTGGCCAGGGCTATCTACGAAAACGGCGACACAATCGACCGCCACCTCTCCCCCGCAACCTACGCCACCCTGAAGGAGCAGTGCGCTGCCAACTCCATCCCCCTGGAGTCCATGCGCCGCATGAGGCCCTCCTTCCTCATTCTCACCCTGACCATGATGGAGCTGCAGCGCCTTGGGGTTACGGAGGAGGGGGTGGACCAGCACTTCCACTCCAGGGCAGTGAAGGGGAAGAAGATGATCGGGGCGCTGGAGACGGTGGAGGAGCAGCTGGATTTCCTCGTCACCATGGCCGACGGCAACGAGGACCAGTTCGTCCGCCACTCCCTCCGGGAGCTGAAAGGGGCGAGGGAGGAGTTCGGTCGCCTCGCCGGGGCCTGGCGCAGCGGGGACGCCGCCGGGCTGGAGGAGCTCCTCACCGGGCGGATGAAGAGGGAGCAGCCAATCCTCTACCGCCGGCTGATCAGCGAGCGCAACCGTGCCTGGCTCCCCGGGATCGTCGCCAGGCGTAAACCAGGCCAGACCAGCTTCGTCCTGGTCGGCGCAGCACACCTGGTGGGGGAGGACGGGATCATCGAGGCGCTGAAGAAGATGGGGTACGTGGTGGAGAAGCTCTGATGGGGCTGGCGCCCCTTTCGGCGGGAGACGCAAATATGATTGGCATCGATCTTACGCCAAGCGTCCCCCCTACTTGAAAAAGGGGGGACGGGGGGGATTTGCTGCAACGCTGTCAAAGAGAAATCCCCCTTTTTCAAGGGGGACTTGCGATGTAACAGCTATCGGCGCAAGAGCAGTGCTAATCGGAAACGCAACTTGAGGAGGAAATTCGATGAACATCGTCTGCCTGCTGGGCAGCCCCAGGGAGAACGGCAACAGCGCCACATTAGCCCGGCGCGTCATGGAGAGCGCCGC
>Ga0209314_10000082_pt1 | contig 37939 bp, 42 predicted proteins | sample I19B2metaG_FD_184146 | JGI IMG/M metagenome (GOLD analysis project Ga0209314, IMG submission 184146) | Lake sediment bacterial and archeal communities from Gulf of Boni, Indonesia to study Microbial Dark Matter (Phase II) - ​I19B2 metaG... | ecosystem: Environmental > Aquatic > Freshwater >... | reverse complement strand
TCCGATAAGTCCGAAGAGTATGGAGGAAGCTGAAGGGGTGGGTCAATTTGGACGCCGATTTAGGCTATAGGTGGGTCATTTTTGCACGCCGATTCACAATGAAGGATGAGAAGAGCTCTCTGTACACTCGACGGGCAGATATACGACGCTGCCGATTTCAATCAAGATGCAGATTTTGAGGCCAAGAGAAATGACTTGGTTTGCACCATCTGCGAAGGTTCCGCTTATTATCGATCAATTACCAGAAATGGTCGCGCTGCATGCTTCGGTGCACATCATGAGGACGACTGTTTGTTTGCAACAGTAAGGAACGCCGATGGGGATGGCAATGGAAGAACTGTAACCAACCTGTTCACCACTGGCCAACGGATAATTGTCAACTTAAACACAGGGGCAACTGCTGCTGGCAACAATTTACCTCAATCAGCTGTAGTTGCTGGCCAGGGTACTCAAAGAGGGAATAACACCGGCGGAACAACACCTCGCGCCGTAACGTATCGCTCAAAGCGGAAGCTGTTGCGGGCGCTCATGGATTCAGCCGTTTTTCGTACATCAGTTCAACCCATTGAAGTACCTGGTCAGGGGACCTCGACCGTTGCTGAGTTCTTTGTGAAATTCACCGATGTAACTCACGCCCATCGTGACACCTATCATGGCTATTGGGGGATCATTACATCTGTACGTCCGGATGGGAATACCCTCTGGTTCAATACAGGATCACCAAGGACAGTGAGCATCTTCCTGGATTCTCAATTCAAGGATGAATTTTTACAGCGTTATCCCGTTACGAGGGATTACGGTGAGCTGGCAGGAGCTCATATGCTGGTATTCGGCACTGTGACAAGATCGACTGCGACGGGAAAACTCTTCATCCCGATTCCAGATCTCAATCATTTCTGCTTAATTTTCCCCTGACGAATGCACACTCACAGGAGAGGAGTTCAGCTTCTCTCCTGTGTTTCGGAAATAACATGAATACCCTATCAAAAGAACTCAATAACTCCCGCCTCTTTGACCCGTACCGCTGGAGCACTTCTCCTGAAGTAAAAGCAACTTGTGACGAGCTGAAATCGTTACTCGATCTCAATGATAAACGCTACGATTCTTATGTGGTGATGGTACTACTGGACCTGTACTGTTCCTGGCGGACAGACCCAGCGCAGTATATCAGCTTTTCCAGAGACAAGAACAGATACGGTCAAAACAGCCGCTACGCCAGCATCCAGGTCGGCTACAGGGCCATGGTTAAACTGACCAACCGATTACGCGACGAAGGCTACATCGATTACGTAAGGGGAGTCTGTTACCGAGATCCGGTAACGGGCACACCGTATCTCGGCTATACCTCCCGAATGAGGGCCACCAAAAAACTGATACGTTTGATCGTCAAGAACAGGGTCAAACTCTCCATGATCTCCCGACACCCGAATGAACAGGTTATCAAGATCAGAACCGAGAAAGATGAAAATGATATCGCACGGGACATAAAAGATTTTGAAGCTCCTAGAGATGTTGCTCGTTCAGGAAAAATACTGACAGCGTATAATCACCTGTTGCAAAAGTCCTATATCGACATTGCTGATGATTTGGTGACGAACGATGAATTGCAGCAAAGCGAAATCAGTGAATACTCGATTGACCTCTCGAAGAAAAGGGTATACCGGGTTTTCAGCAATGGTGACTGGAAACAGGGTGGCCGTATTTACGGAGCATGGTGGCACGGATGTCCCAAGGAGTTACGGAAATACATTCTGATCGATGGGGAGCCAGTGGTTGAGCTGGACTTCTCAGCGATCCACGTGCAACTTCTTTATGCCCACCTCGGGGAAAACTTCCTGGACGAAGAATCGGACGCCTACACTGTTGAAGGACATGATTTTCGAAGCGCAATGAAAGTAGTGATGATGTCGGCAATCAATGCTCAAGCCAAAGATGGTGTTGACGGAGAAACCAGAGCCGTCCAGGCGACATGGGACACGTTGGTAAGCAGTAAGAAGCTGAATAAGGATCGTAAAGAGTACGGCATTTTTTCATACGAGGCTCTTTACGACATGCTTGAAGCCATCAAGGATCGGCACCCCAGAATTGCCAAATTTCTTACTTCAGGGGAAGGAATCAAGCTTCAGAGGGAGGATTCGGATATTGCCATTGAAATCATCAGGCAGCATACGGAGATGCATGTTCCGATCCTTACGGTACATGACAGCTTCATCGTACCGAAATCATTTTCACGATTTACTGTGGACATAATGAATCAGGCATTTGGCGCACAGGTAGCCAAGTATCTTGGTCGAACATTTGCCAGTGAGGCTGAGACGATCAACGCTATTACCGGTGAGATAATAGTTAACGATACAAGCAAGAACATGAATGTCAGTGGGCTAATCAAATCAGCATTCAAAGAAGAAGAACTACAGGGGGTATATGACCTAATTAGGCGGAGAGTCTCCTCTCCTCAAAAGAGGAGACAGTTCAATTGGAACAGGAATAGATATCAATTTACCAAGATAAACAGAGTTCTCTGACTATGCGGAATAAAGGTACTAGCGGGATCAATTCCAATCAGCGGAAAGCTCTCCTCCTATACACCCATAACTCATCCCACAAGTCTCGTGAACAGGCTTGTATCAAGGATCTAGCTTGCACGGAGTATTCCCAACCGAGGCCAATATTGGCACATACCATGGCTATTGGGGAATGATTCCTGATGCCAGAAGGGATGCAAATGGAACGCTCTGGTTCAATTCAGGAGGGCGCGAAGATGTCAATATTCTTCTGGACCAGGAACATATTGAAGGTTCTTATCAGAGGTTCAGTATTGATGATGAAGAAGATATCGCTGGTGCATATTTGCTCGTATTCGGAGAGCTGGCAACGGCAAGATCAGGCAAAGGATATGTTGTTATAACCGATCCAAGTCGTGTTGCGCTACGGCTGGCGAGATAGACCGTTAATGGCCCCATGGTAAGCCCGTCGTGGGGCTTTTCTTTCATTTATGAGCGGGTTTCTATCGCATTTAGTAACAAGTTGCAATTTTATTTTTTTAATGGCAATCGTGACATGACCATGGTATAAAAGGTTCACTTTATAAATGAAATGACATGATATGATCTTCTCTCCACTGTGTAATATCATAAGTCGTAAATTTTCCCGCCTCCTATTCTGGATAGCATTAACCCTCGTTTTATCCACGCATGATCTCTACGCTGAACAATTCAAGGCTACTGGCACTCTAGATGTCTACTTCTCCCCAAACGGTGGAGCTACAGAAGCCATCATCAAAGAGATTGACTTAGCCAAGAAAGAAATCCTGATTCAAGCTTATTCCTTTACATCTAAGCCGATAGCCAAGGCTCTAGTAGGTGCTCGTAAGAGAGGAATTAAGATCGAGGCTGTTCTTGACAAGAGCCAGCGCAAAGAGAAATACACCTCTGCTGACTTTGTAGCTCATGCAGGAATCTCCACCTATATCGATTCATCTCACGCCATTGCTCACAACAAGATTATCATAATTGACAGGAACACTTTGATAACTGGGAGCTTCAACTTTACCAAAGCTGCTGAAGAGAAGAATGCTGAGAATATGTTGATTATAAAGGGTAATAGGTCCTTGGTGGATAGGTACATCAGTAATTTTGAAGAACATAAGAAACATGCTGAGGGATATCTAGGGAAGTGAACCATCTATAAGTAAGGACAATAAATGGTGAAAGTAAAGGTGTATTGGGAAGACTCTGGAAAGCCTGCTAAAAGCAGAAAATTTCACTAACAGGCCGTTGAATTTCGCCCTTATTTGATGCCAGCTCGATCTTCCGATCGTTTTTTCGAGTTTGCTTTGCTTGTCAGTTACTGCTTTTCCCGGATTTATAGCTCTTTTTTAATCCAATATGTTGCCATGTTGCCTGTTTTCAGGGGTAATTCCCCTTGTCAGGTGACTCCCAGTCCCAGGTTTTTCATCCGAACCAGGTTGTAGGCGGCTGCGTGTAGGTCAAGTTGCATGGCGATCTTCTCTATGCCCCGGTACATCGTCTTGCGTAACCGGCCAACTGTCTTCATCCAGCCGAAGCCTTCTTCGATCCGTTTCCTGATCTTCTGGCTGAGGGTGTAGTTCGGATGATTGGTGGTTCTGCCGTCGATGGCCGACTTTCTGTTGCTGGTGTTCTGTGCTACGTGAGGTGTGACTCTGAGCCGGCGCAGTTCTCTGACGAATGGTTCCGTATCGTAGCCTTTGTCGCCGCCCAAGGTGATCCGGCGGGTAGTCCTGGGTAGTTGCTGCACCATTGCCTTTGCCGCTTCGCGTTCGCCGGAACCGGATGCCGTTGTTACCTTGGTTCTGATTATGAGGCCGCTGCGATTCTCCATCAGGGTGTGCCCCTGGTAGCAAAGCTTGGCTTCCTTGGTCTTCCCCTTGCGGTAGAGCCGGGCATCGGGATCGGTGCTGGAGCTATGAGTTTCGTTGGTAAGCTTCTTTCCCTTGAAGTCCACGGTCTCGTTTCTGCCGCCTCCACTGGCAGAAGGTGGCCCATCCTTGGGCTTGAAGCTCTTGATGGAGGCCCAGGCTTCAATGAGGGTACCGTCAACGGTGAAGTGCTCGCGGGACAACAGGCGTTTGCGTTCTGCCTGGGCCAGTATCCGGGACAGGAACTCCGCGTCAACATCGGAACCGATCAACCGTTCGCTGTTCTTGGTAAAGCTGGAATGGTCCCAGACCTTCTCTTCCAGGCTCATGCCGAGGAACCAGCGGAACAGGAAGTTGTAGTGGATCTGTTCCACCAACTGCCGGTTGCTACGAATTGAGTAGAGAATCATCAACAGTTGGGCCTTCAGGAGCTTCTCCGGCGGAATCGACGACCTGCCGGTCGTGGCATACATGCTGTCAAAGAGCTTGTCCATCCCTGCCAGGGCTGCATCGGCCATCTTACGGATGGCCCGCAGAGGATGATCCTTCGGGACAAAGGACTCAGGTGTCACATACGTGAAGAGTGCTTCTGTGTTGCTGTCGAAACCGCGCATAACTTTCCTCAATGATTGCAAAGTGTTATGCACGATAACCTATCACGAAATGGCTGTTTTCTCTATTTCAATTTCAACAGCCTGCTAAGTTTTGGCGGGCTTTTTCATCTATTGAGTTCGATGCCGTTTTCAATGAATGCAGAAGTAACAATCTTGATGGAGGTTTCAAGTATGGCTGTAACCTTGGTAAAGGGAGGCAATATTTCTCTAACTAGAACTGCCCCGGAACTGAAAAACGTCCTTATAGGTTTAGGTTGGGATGCTAGAAGCACGGATGGAGAGGACTTTGACCTAGACGCAAGCATGTTCATGCTTAGCGACAATGGAAAGGTTCGAAACGACAGCGATTTCATCTTCTATAACCAACTCAATTCAACATGTGGTTCAGTTGAGCATACCGGTGACAACAGAACTGGTGATGGTGACGGAGATGATGAGCAACTTAAAGTGTACCTTGATAGAGTGCCCTCCGCTATCAACCGCTTGGCTGTCACAGTGACAATCCATGACGCTATATCCAGAAGGCAGAATTTTGGGCAGGTTTCGGATGCGTTTATTCGCATTGTCAATATGGATAATGATGTTGAGATTGCACGTTTTGACTTATCAGAAGATTACAACACGGAAACAGCAATGATTTTTGGTGAGATTTATCGTCATAATGGCGAGTGGAAATTCAAGGCTGTTGGCCAAGGCTTTAGTGGCGGACTTGAGACAATGTGCGGTCAGTATGGAGTTGATGTTGCTTAAATTTTATCGCTAGAGGTATTTCATGAAAATAATCGTCAATCTAATTGCAGCAATAGGTTTCATTTTGATGTTTGGAAATATTTCAGGAAAATTCACAACTTTTTCATATGCAGGGTCAATTGTCCTAATAATTGCTGGTCTGATTGCGAAATTTGGAATCCCTGCAAAAAAATAAAAAAAGGAGATTACTAATGCGTCGTTTACCGGTTTATCTTGTTCTTGATACTTCAGGTTCTATGCACGGGGAAGCAATCGAAGCTGTAAAGAATGGCGTTCAGGTGCTCGTTTCCACACTGCGCCAAGACCCCTATGCTCTTGAAACAGCATATTTGAGCGTTATCACTTTTGACAGCACTGCTCAGCAATTGGTTCCGCTCACCGAACTTGGTTCGTTCCAGCAGCCAAATATTCAAGCTTCCGGGACAACAGCTCTTGGAGAAGCCCTGAGTTTGCTTGCTAATAAAATAGATAGCGAAGTTGCCAAGACTACTGCTTATCAAAAGGGTGACTGGAAACCTCTTGTGTTCTTGATGACTGACGGTTCTCCAACTGATGATTGGCAGAAGGGGTTGACCGCAATTAAGAATGTGAAAACCGGGATGATTGTAGCATGTGCAGCTGGCCCGAATGTTGACACCAGCATCCTAAAGCAAATCACTGAGGTGGTTGTTCAGCTTGATACCGCTGACTCTGCAACTATCAAGGCATTCTTTAAATGGGTATCAGCAAGCGTTTCATCGGGTAGCCAGAAAGTTGAAAACGGTTTGGGCGAAGCTGCAACTTTAAAAGACCTGCCCCCTCCGCCGCCTGAAGTTAATCTTGTAATCTAATCCCTCATGGAGCAAACCCATGTCTATTAGCCTTAAAAAAGGACAAGGCGTCAGCCTTAAGAAATCTGAAAACGAGCTGTCCGAAGTGACAATCGGGCTCGGCTGGGACGTTAACGATGAGGGTGGTGGTGGTTTTTTTGGCAAGCTTCTTGGTAAGAAGCCAGAAGAATACGACCTTGATGCCGTAGCGTTCTTGCTTAACGACAATGGAAAGGTAAGTGATTTAGGGGATGTTGGCCCTCAAGGAGGAGCTACGCTTGTTAATGGTGATGTGATTTTCTTTAATAGCATGCGCCATAAGACGGGAGCAATCTGGTTAACCGGAGATAACCGTACAGGTGCTGGCGATGGTGATGATGAGCAGATAATAGTCAAGCTCGAACAGCTTCCTCAGCAATACAAAAAGGTTCTTTTTGTTGTGCAGATTTACGAGGGTATCGCTAAGAACCAGAATTTCTCAAGAATCAAGAATGCCTTTATCCGTGCTGTAGACAAAAAGAACAAGGAAATGTGTCGTTTCGACCTTTCCGGCGACCCTACATACGCAAACTGCCGTTCGTTGGTATTTGCCGAGTTGGAGCGCCAAGGTTCGGAATGGAAGTTCAACGCTATCGGCAGGCCTTATCCAGGTGATAGTTTCGTTGGAATTTTGAAGGAGTACCTACAATGAGCCGAAGATTGCCGGTTTTTCTCCTATTGGATACATCTGGGTCTATGAGAGGAGAACCAATACAGGCTGTGAATAACGGTCTTCAGGTGCTGGTAAGTGCTTTGAGGCAAGATCCATATGCTTTGGAATCAGTCTGTATCAGCCTCATTACCTTCGATATTGAGGCAAATGAACTGTTCTCCCTTACCCCCCTCGACCAAGTTCAGATACCGGAGATTACTGTCCCGCAGGCAGGAGCGACTTTTCTAGGTGCCGCCCTTGAATTGCTGGTTGACCGGGTTGATAGGGATGTAATTCGCACTACAGACGATATGAAGGGGGACTGGCGTCCACTTCTTTTTATCATGACGGATGGAAGCCCTTCAGACCTTCAAGCTTACAGGGAAGCAATTCCTAAAATCAAGCACCGCAACTTCGGGAACATTGTTGCTTGCGCTGCTGGCCCAAAAGCTAAATGTGAGATGCTGAAAGAGCTTACCGATAATGTCGTTTGCATGGACACAATGGATAGCGCGGGATTGTCCCAGTTTTTTAAATGGGTATCGGCAAGTGTTGCTGCTGGTAGCAGTAGTGCAGGTGTTGCCGCTCCTACTACGCTACCACCACCTCCTCCAGAGGTGCATGTAGTTATCTAGCAAATTTGTGGGGTTGCCATGTCAATTACACTTGTTAAAAACCAGAATCCACAACAGAACCAACAGTCAAATCCGCAGTCAAACCCACCACATTCAAACCATCCTTCTCAGGTTCCAGGTGGAGATGTAGACGCTTTCCGTATTCGTGTAACCAATCAAATATTCGATGGTTATTGTGATGAAAAGACCCGAGCGGATTTGTTGCGGCAAGCAACAACCGATTGTGGCATTTCTCCCGAAAAGGCAGTTGTAATTATTGATATGGAGTTGGAAAGCAAAGGTTGCGTGAATGAAAAGAAGCTGCTTGCCGAACTTGAGGCAATGTTGAAGCAGTTCACCGATAAGGACAAGAAGCTTGACCCGAAAGAGCGTGAGGATGCAATGCAGTATGTCTGTAAGGCTCGTTCAGGTTATTCCAAAGGACTGGCATACGATGTTGCAGAGCGGTATATCATCAATTTTTGCCGATCCAATAGTGTAAAAGTCAAAACTGGTTTATTTAAATGGGCAATCCCATAACAAATTAATATATATGGAGGCAATATGAATCAGGCAGACCAACAATGGTTGGAGAATCGCGTTCAGGCTTCGGTTGACGACGATTTCTATCTCGACAGAGACGAAGAGAAAAGAATTAAGGAAGAAGGTACTGCAAGGGGTATATCCATAAAGGATATCGAAATTATTATTCGTACTGAACTGGATAAGTCCGGCTCGGTTTGCGAACGTGTTCTTCTAGATGAGTTGGAGCGTTTGCTTCACCAGTTCACGGATAACGATAAGGAACTCGACAACAAAGAAGAGCGTGATGCCCTTGATAAGGTTTTGAAGGCAGCTCCTGGGAAAAAGAAGGGGCTTGACCCGAGGGTAGCTGAAGAATACGTCGCCGCATTTTGTAAAGTAAACGGAGTAAAACGCACTACGGACAGCAAGGGCAAGACCATGCCTATTATAATTGCTGTGGTCATTGTTCTTGCAATAGCCGGTTTTTTCGGGATTTCAAAGAAATCTCCAGCCAGTTTTGGAGCGGGGATTACCGTAAAGTTGAAGGACAATGACCGTACAGAAATTGACGACATGCTGAGGCGCGCCGAATCCTACGTCGAAAAAGCTCAATATACCGACCCACCTGAAAAATCAGCGAAGGCTTGTTTAGATTCTATTCGTCAAATTGACCCAAGTGGACAATATAAAGGCAAAGAAGTTAAGGCACTAGCCAGCCAGATTGTGGGTCACTACATTTCACTTGCCGACAAAAGGTTTGCTGCTGGTGATAAAACTGGAACAGTCAAATGGGTTGAGCGTGCAAAATTACTTAACGCAGATACCGAAACAATTCGGGATAAAGAACGAGAGTATGGTTTGATAAAAAACGAAAAATAATCTGTTTGAAATGATTAATCAATAAACCTCTTCTACGCTATTTGGATCTATTGATTGGGAAGAAGTTAGTGCAAGAGTGAATAAATTACCTGTCTCGCATTTCTAACATATTTTTATTGAAAGGAATATACCATGCGTCGCCTACCAGTGTTTTTTGTTCTTGATTGCTCTGAATCCATGGCTGGGGACAATTTGAAGAAAATGGAAGATGGTATTGGAATGATAATCCGAGACCTCCGTCAAGACCCCCATGCTTTGGAAACTGCTTTTTTGAGCGTCATCGCTTTTGCCGGAATCGCAAGAACTATTGCTCCGTTAGTCGAAGTGTATTCCTTCTATCCTCCCAAATTACCTATCGGTAGCGGCACCAGTTTAGGTTCCGCAATAACCGAGCTTATGAAGCAAATCGATGCACAGGTAGTCAAGACAACAGCCGAGCAAAAGGGTGACTGGAAACCAATCATCTATCTTTTCACCGATGGTAAGCCGACAGACAAAGTTGACCCAGCAGTAGATGAATGGAGGTCGAAATATGCCAACAAAGCGAATCTTATCGCAGTGGCAATGGGTAAATATGCTGATGTCCCGACCCTAAGAAAGCTGACAGAAACCGTTCTCATATTTGACGACCAGAACGAGGGCGATTTCAAAAAATTCATATCATGGCTGTCTGCATCGGTTTCGTCTCAGAGCAAGAGCGTAAACGAGGGACTGGGCGATAATCTCAATCTTTCCCGGATTGACAGTAATGTCATTTCTCTCTTGAAGCCAGGAGATGCACCACCGCCCCCACCGTCTGACCATGATTGCGTTGTATTGACTGGTAGATGTAACAAGAACAGCAAGCCTTACATCATGAAATACGATCGGCTTCGTCATATCATCCCCATCAAGGAAGAGATGAGGCGATTCAATCATTTCGAACTCACTGGTTGCTACCCGGTAACTGAAGAATATTTCGAGTGGTCAGCTCCCGAAGCAACTAACCTGAAAATCAGCACGGATGAACTTGTTGGGACCCCCGGATGCCCTCATTGCGGTAACTTGTCCGCTTTTGCCATGTGCGGTTGTGGGAAACTTATGTGTATTAATGGACCTGGCACTGTTACATGTCCTTGGTGTAAGTCCAATGTCACCTTCTCTCCTGGTGGAGGAGAGGGTGGATTTAATGTCCAGCGTGGCAGAGGTTAACTATGCAAATAGATAATGAAAAATATCAACTACAAAAGAATGATTGTATTAAGCGTCTTTTTGAACCTGACGGGTTGCTATATGACTCTTTATGCATGTTACCAGAAGACAAACGAATAGGATTCGTAAAGAATTTTGTGTCAATAGATAAAGTTCAAAATGCTGTTGATAATTTTTTCTGTAGCATGAATAGACAATATAAGATAGCTGCTGAGCCTATCGAGCATGTGCAAGTAAATAATGTATCAGATGATGTTTTATCAAGCGCAAACGATGGTGTAGTCATCAGTTCAGCAGATGATAACCTGTCAACTTTAGATTCAGTCAGTACTGAACAGGCGTCAAAACCTCTTGATATTGCTATTAGTGCTATGTCAGACATAGTAAATCTCGACAATGATTCAATTGTACCCATGGTTCAACACACACAAAACCACTCAAACACCCTTGAAAATGCTTCTCTTCTTCAATCTGCGCAATTGAAACCTGGCGAGATACCTGCAACAGTAGCAACAACACCCAAACTTACCCCGGTTCCAGAAGCATCTAAAACATCTTTTACGATGTCTGCGAATGGGAAAGCAAATGAAGAATACCGTGGAAAAATCCAAGGAAGAAATACCAACGGCAAGTGCGCCTTAATTAGACAGGTTGATATTCCCGCTGACCTAGGACTTTCATTTGACGCTGAAACTTGTGAAGTGTTTGGAACCCCAATGCAAGCGGGAGAATTTGAATTAAAGGTACACTTCCAATTTGAACCATGTTTGCCATCTGACCCGACACCAGTTGGTACCTGCCAATTAATTGTTAATCCCGACCCAAAAACCCTTTGGAAGAATCTGGATTCCGATAGAAGTGATAAATACTGGAAAGAAGATGCGGATACGGTTTTCCTTCTAGGCAATGATGGATTGGCAATGATTGTCGCAAGTAAACGTGGTCGTTCTCACGCTCACGCGGGAACATTCAGGGATGATGACTTTAAGGTTGAACAAGATGTTTTGAGCGGATGGAGAATCATGACCGTTGCTGATGGGGCTGGTAGTGCCAAAAAATCAAGAGAAGGCTCCAAGATAGCAACCAGAATCGCCAACGAATCGGTTCTAAAGGGCTTAAAGGGTGAGAGAGGCGACAAACTTAAAGAAGCCCTAGTTGCTTATAACTCAGATCCTTCAAAAGGTGACAGGCCGGTTAAGGAAGAGTTGTATTACTTGTTTGGTAATGCCGCAAGGGAAGCCGTTCACGCTATCAATACCGTAGCAACAATCGAGGGGGTACCGTTTAAGGAGTTCTCGACTACCTTAATCATTACTGTGCATAAGAAATTTGAATTTGGGCATTTTGTAGGGGCTTACTGGGTAGGTGACGGTGGCGCTGGTATTTACTTGGAGGGACAGGATTTGACTGTTCTAGGTAAAGCCGATAGCGGTGAATTTGCTGGTCAGACGCGCTTTCTTGATTTTGCTATGGTTGAACCCACTGAAATCATGAATCGAATCCGTTTCAAAGTAGTGAAGGATTTTACCGCTGTTCTGGCAATGACTGATGGGATAACCGACCCTAAATTCGAAACGGATGCAAATATTGAAAACAGCCAGATGTGGGATGTTCTCTGGTCAGAGCTGGAACCTATAACCACAGCGGCAAAACCAAACGAAGCTCTGCTTGATTGGCTTGATTTCTGGAGTGCAGGCAACCATGATGACAGAACCATTGGTATCCTCTGTCCGATAAAGCCTAGAAATTCACTGCAACAGGGGGCTACTGATGAGTAAGGTCATCAAAGCAACCACTACTGATGGGAAGCAGGTTGAGTTTGTTGACGAAGTAATTGGTTCTGGCGGGATGAAGGATGTCTATTTCTCCCCGGACAAGAGTTACGTTGTCGGCTTTGTTCGAGACTCTATCGGATGGCTCACAAACAACCGTCAGAAGTATACCCAGACAAAAGACCGCTTGGAAACCATAGCTGGTCTGTACTATCAGCGGTTTTTTGAGCAGCCAGGTGGCGATTATTGGAAGAATCTTTATTGCTGGCCGACAGGCGTTGTCGAGGTCGATGGTAAGGGCATTGGTGTTGTCACCCCTGCATACCAGAAGCAATACTTCTTCGAACACGGCTCAAAGAATAACGATTTTCTGAATATCAAGGGTAAAGAGAAGGAAGGCAAATGGTTTGCTTCAGCGAAGAACCGCAGCCGATTCATCGAATCCAAAGAACTTGGTGATTGGCTAAGTTATCTCCGTATGGGAATAATGCTCTCAAGGGCAGTAGCACGTCTCCATGCAGCAGGACTTGCTCATTCTGATCTGTCATACAAGAACTGTCTGATAAACCCGACAAATGGCAATGCCTGTATAATCGATATTGATGGGCTAGTTGTTCCTCAGAAGTTCCCACCTGATGTTGTTGGCACCCCGGATTTCATAGCTCCTGAAGTTGTAATGACCTCACATCTTCCGCTGGGTGATGTAAACCGTAAACTACCATCGATGTTGACAGACCGTCATGCTTTGGCTGTTCTGATTTACATGTACCTACTGTATAGGCATCCGCTAAGGGGTGACAAGGTTCATGACCTGAATGATCCGATGAAGGATGAAAGCCTTTCAATGGGTGAAAAGGCACTTTTCGTTGAGCATCCGCAAGATGCATCCAACCGAATTAAACTGAAAAATGTAGATAAGTGGGAATTGCCATGGAAGGATACTGGCAAGGTTCCATATACCATCACAGGTCCATATTTGGTGCCTCTTTTCAACAGAGTTTTCATTGATAGCCTACATGACCCAAATCAGCGTCCTACGGCTTCTGAATGGGAAACAGCTCTGGTTAAGACCGTTGACCTTATTCAGCCATGTCAGAATTCGTCATGTGAGCAAAAATGGTATGTTTTCGACAACACTACAAGCCCATCTTGTCCATTCTGCGGAACTGCATATAAGGGTAAGCTACCGGTTATGAATCTCTATTCTTCCCGAAAAGAGGGCAGCTATAGGCCGGATAATCATCGTCTGATGGTTTATACCAACCAATCGCTTTTCCCGTGGCATGTAAACCGGAACATCTACCCAAATGAAAAGCTTACTGCTGATCAGAAGCGTAGAGTTGGCTATTTCGTCCTTCATAATGGTACCTGGTGGATGGTTAACGAGAATCTTCCTGACCTTATGGATGCAGATACTAAGACAGCTATCCCAAAAGGAGAAAAGGTTGAGCTGAAGGATGGCCTGAAGTTGCTCTTATCCCGTGAGGATGGCGGCAGGCTGGTAATCGTTCAAATGGTGGATGGCCAGTAATGGGTACTTGCCAGTATTGCGGACAAGACGCGGGTTTTTTCAGGAAGCAGCACAAGGAGTGCCATCGGAAGTATGAAAACAGCTTCTCGCAAATGGTTTCACTTGCTGCATCCGCTGCGAAAAATAGTTCAGCTCTTCATTCGCTTGAGCAGCAGTTAAGTAGTATCGAGACATCGACATTACCTGTTCGGGTAAATCGCCATCAAGCCCTGATATGTGGTTGGGAACTTGCTGTTAACGATATTCTGAGCGATAACGTGCTGAGTCCGACCGAAGAAGCTCAATTGATGACGTATGTGCAGAAATTCGGTTTGTCGCAATCAGACCTGAACGCTAATGGGGCTTTCACAAGGCTCGTGTATGGTTGTGCATTAAGAGATGTCTTGGATAAAGGCTTTACTTCAAGAGCAGTAATAACCTTCCAACTGCCTTTCAATCTCCAAAAAAACGAAACTCTTGTTTGGTGCTTCAGAAATGTTCAGTGTTACGAAGAAAAGATTTATAAAACATACGTAAACAATTCCCAAGGCGTTAGTTTCAGAGTAATGAGGGGAGTTTATTACCGCGTAGGACAGTCAAAGGGATATCCTGTTGAGACGGCGAAAACTGAACATGTTGATACGGGTATGCTTGGTGTTACGACTCAACATGTCTATTTTGCCGGTCAGAAAAAGAGTTTTCGCATACCGTATAAGAAAATCGTGTCATTAACACCATATTCAGATGGAATTGGTATTTGTAAAGATGGAGCCAACGCAAAACCTCAGACATTTATTACTGGCGAAGGCTGGTTCGTCTATAACCTAGTAATGAATCTATCTCAAAATACTTGAAAGGATTTTAAATGTACGAACAAATCTGCAACACCATATTGATAGGTTATTCCCCGTGGGAAGTCATTCCATTTATAGTCATCGTTTTTGCCGCACTCTGGATTGACCTCTGTGCCCACAAAAAAGATGAACCGGTTAGCCTGAAAAATGCTGTTACATGGTCATTCATCTGGGTTCTGGTATCAGTTGGTTTTGCCGGATATATTTACCAGAATCATGGAGCGGAAAAAGCCTCTCTTTTCCTTTCTGGCTATCTCCTTGAAAAGTCTCTTTCAGTAGATAACCTATTCGTCTTTATGGCTATTTTCGCAAGCTTTTCCGTGAAGGACGAATACCAGCATAGAATCCTTTATTTTGGTATTCTGGGGGCACTAGCACTGCGCTTCATTTTTGTTGCTGCAGGTACATCACTTCTGCTCTTTGGTGAATGGGTGTTACTTCTTTTCGGCGCTTTGGTGCTCTGGTCTGCATGGCAGATGTACAACGCAGGTGGTGATGATGGCGAAGAGATAGAGGATTACACCGACCATTGGTCAGTTCGGATTGCCAAAAAGTTCTTCAGGGTTCACCCTCACCGTGTTGGTCACAACTTCTTTACCACCCAGAATTCTCAACTCCATGTAACGCCTCTTTTCCTCTGTCTGGTAGCAGTTGAGATTTCAGACGTAATGTTCGCTTTTGACTCGGTTCCTGCCGTTATCGCCATCACTCAGGAACCATTCTTAGTTTATACATCAAACATCTTTGCCATTTTGGGATTACGGTCGATGTACTTTCTTCTTGCTGCAGCAAAACGGTATCTTTGCCATCTGGAGAAAGCCGTTATCGGGATACTGGTTTTTATCGGCGTAAAAATGATTGTAGGATTCTTTGGATTCCATATTTCACCCAATATTAGCCTTGTAGTTGTTCTTCTTGGACTGACTATCGGCGTGGTTGCTTCGATAGCCTATCCTGAGCCAGAAGAAGAGATGGAGCCAGTGCCTGTTACCAATGAAGAGGACAACGTAATATAACCGTGCAACTTTCTGGATTCCCAGCAGTCTGGTCACCATGTCGTTAATATCGTTATACCTTGTGGCGGGTATTCTCAGATTACCCGTCTATAAATTAAATGGCAGTCATTGGATTAAACCCTTCTACTGTCACTGAACTGGAAGACGACCCGACCGTTAACCGTTGTTGGAAACTGACAAAACGTGAAGGATATGATACTTTCTGTATGCTGAATATCTTTGCCGTGCACTCGACTGACCCGCAACAGCTATACACTTCTGCTGATCCGATTTGCATTGAGAATGACCGATGGATTAAAGATGTTACTGAACAGGCAGGTGTCGTTGTTGTAGCTCGGGGTGTTCATGAAGTCTTCAAGAAGAGAGGAAGGGATGTAAAGCAGATGCTTCCAGACCTCAAGTGTCTCGGAATTAAAAAACACGGACACCCGAAGCATCCGTTGTATTTGAAAAAGGATACACCCTTAGTCTCATACGGAGGAATAGATGGATATATTAGTAATAAAAAATAAACTTATTAGATATTCGTTATTGTCAATTGTTTTGCTGGTCGTACTGGTAACAGCGTATCTTTATGCGGTTTTCAGTTGGAGTTTTTCAAAAGGTGAGAGAGTTGGATATATACAAAAGTTTTCGCAGAAAGGCTGGATTTGTAAAACATGGGAAGGTGAGTTGCTGATGCTTCCTGTTCCGGGAGCTTTAACAGAAAAATTCTATTTTACAGTTCGAGATGGCTCAATTGTAACGAAGTTGAATAACTCGCTCGGCAAAAAAGTCACGATAAGTTATGAACAGCACAAAGGAATTCCGACAAATTGCTTTGGTGAGACCGAATATTATATCGTTGATGCTAAGGTTATTGATTGATGAGCATATATATAGTGTTAAATAAAACAGCTGAGGTTTAACATGAGAACATTATTATTTTCAATTTTGTTAGTTTTATTTGTTTCACCAGGCCTAATTGCAGCTAGCTTTAATTGTGATAGCGCTTCGACTGATATTGAAAAGCTTATTTGCTCTGAACCAACACTATCTGAAGCAGATAGTAAGTTAGCTGAGCAATATAATGCAGCTCTCAATTCTGTCAGTAGCCCTGGTCAACTGAAATTGGAGCAACGTGACTGGTTAAAGAAGCGCAATTCAATAAATGATGCTAGCATGCTGCTGGAATTTTATAATGATAGAATTAATAGTCTTCAGGCTGCTACAAATCAAGAAAAAGGGGCACAGCATGTAACTCAAACTTACACAAATGAAGCCACTCAGCAAAAACCTACCACAGATAACAAATCTGGCAACCCTGTAGATAATACTCCATCAAAGAGTTCTTTTACTGGTGAACACGCCTTTATGCTTTTTGTTGTATTTTTAGTATTAGTAGGGATTATGTATGCGATTGGAATGAGGCTGCATACAGATGGATCACTTAATATTTTTATAGACTACACAGATGCACTGCTAACTTTGCTTGGCGTGATTGTTCCTGCTATAGCAACCATTTCTATAAAGAAAGAAAGCAGCCCTTTATATATCATTTTTATGATTGTATTTTCGATAGTTGTTATATTTTTTCCGATCAAATCATCATTTGTGTATAATAAAAATATGAAAATGGCATTCTTCTCATTACTTATTAAATTCTTCACCTCATCGATGTACCTTATTGGCCTCCTTGCCATTCTCTTTTCTGGTGGTGGTGCCAAACGACAGGGCGAAAGTGAATATGCTTATCAATCCAGATTGCGGCGAGAGAGAGCATCACAGGCATTTTGGATGGCTATTCATCATATAATTTTGGTTTGGATTGTAAGCAAGACGACAAGAATTTCTGAATTCACCACAGAAACTTTAAATCTGTCCTTCGAAAATAGGTATACGAGGCTGATATCATAGGAGTTTGCAGTGTCGTAAATTTAATCAAACATCCACCGGATTTCTGTTAGGCACAGACGGTTCCATGAAGATAAAGGAAAAAACTAATGGATCTTTCAAGAGGGCAGAGAGCAAAAATACAAGATGTTGTTGGCAGTGCAACCAAGTTTGACATCTTGCCCGCCATAGAGAGTAATGTTCTGTCTTTAGATTATTCGGTTTTCGGTGTAGATGCTGCCGGCAAGCTTGCTGGCGATGAATACATGTGTTTCTACAATCAGCCATCTACACCTTGTGGTGGGGTTCGCTTTTCACAGGCCGGTGGTGCTCAAACATTCACAATAGATCTGAACTGTCTACCTCCGAAGATTGACAGGCTGGTGCTTACTGCCAGCATTGATGGAGCAGGCGCGATGTCTCAGATCACATCCGGAAATGTTCATTTTAAGGTTAATGGAAGTCCTGCTTCTCGTTTTTCATTCGCAGGTACGGATTTTACATCAGAACGCGCGCTCATCCTTGGCGAGGTATATCGTAAAGACGGGATCTGGCGTTTTTCTGCAACCGCGCAGGGGTTTGCTGGTGGCCTGGATGCGCTTGTGAAGCATTATGGTGGAGAAGTTGCGGAAGCTGCACAGCAATCACAACAATTGGTCAACACGCCATCAAAGGTATCTCTATCAAAAGTAACTTTAACGAAACCGAATGAAGTTCATAAAGTAATGTTGCAAAAAGGGTTAGATGCACCTAAGAAATTGATTGTAAAGGCTACATGGATCGACAATGGTGATGATTGTGACGACAATGACGATCTTGATCTCAGGGTTGGAATTCTTCTACCAAATGGCAAAATGAAATTCATTTGTGCCCCCGATTGTCCGGGCTCATTCGACCGCGATCCGTATGTTAAGCATCTTGGTGATGTTACATCAGCATCACAAAATGAGCCTGCTACTGAGATTGTAGAGGTAAACCCTAACATAGCTAAATTATGTGGTGGTGCGGTCAATTTAGTGTTCAGCTTATATTCAGCACTTGAAAATGGGAATGTTTCTGTTGCTGAAATGCACCCGAAAATGCGCATGGAATATGGCAATCAAATTGTAGAATGCGCTTACGATTTTACAGATAATGATGACGATGGAGTCTACACCTATGTAATAGGTACTGCTGCAATATCAGAAGAGTCTATAGAACTGAAGCCATCTGGCTTAACATCTGAACCAGGCTCAGAAAATACGCCTTGGCTGTCTCGGAACTTGCTAGGCAATGTGAAAATAACAATGGACGGTCCAGAAGTCTTCAAGGGATCTACGGAGCAGAATTGTGTCGGAAATCTTAGATACATCAATCTTGACAGATAGCTAATGTGCCAATTGATACATCACGTGCAGGCAGAGATGTAAAATCCAATAAGGGAGGAGCTATGGGCGTATCATTAGTTAAAGGACAGAAAATCTCATTGGAGAAAGAGGCTGGGGGTGCCCTGACTAAAGTAATCATGGGTCTAGGGTGGGATGCTAAAAAAACTAAAGGGTTTCTTGGTTTTGGTTCTAAAGAGCAAAGTATTGACTTAGATGCTTCGTGCGTACTATTTGATGAAAACAAAAACAAGCTAGATGAGGTATGGTTTCGTCAACTTAAAAGCAAAGACGGTAGCATAGTACATACAGGCGATAATCTAACCGGGGACGGGGAGGGTGATGATGAGCAAATTATTGTGGACTTGTCGAGAGTCCCACAAAATGTGAAAACACTCGTTTTTGTTGTGAATAGCTTTACGGGACAAAATTTCAGCCAAATAGAGAATGCTTTCTGTAGAATTGTAAATCATTCAAATAATGGCGAAATAGCTCGTTATAACTTAAGTTGCCAGGGTGATCACACTGCAATGGTGATGGCAAAAGTCTATCGTCACAATAACGAGTGGAAAATGCATGCGCTTGGTGAAAACTGCAGTGGAAAAACATTTGAGGCCCTCATGCCTGTCATGCAGGTAAATTTATAAGGTTGAATGGAGGAAGTAATGGCAATTTCTCTAAGCAAAGGTGGAAACGTATCGTTAAGCAAAGAGGCTCCGGGACTTACGAGAATTTTGGCCGGTCTCGGCTGGGATGGTAGAGCAACTGATGGTGCTGCGTTTGACCTTGATGCAAGTGTTTTCATGCTCAAGAACGACGGCAAAGTAAGAAGTGATGGTGATTTTATTTTCTATAACAACCTCAAATCTGCAGATGGTTCAGTTGAGCACACTGGTGATAACACGACCGGCGCCGGAGAAGGTGATGACGAAGTTGTAAAAGTTAATTTGACATCAGTCCCTGCAGAGATCGATAAAATTGCATTTGCTGTAACCATCCATGACGCTGAAGCTCGAAAGCAGAACTTCGGAATGGTTTCCAACGCCTATATCAGAATCGTTAATGATTCTAACAATACTGAGATCGCCCGTTTTGATCTTTCTGAAGACTACAGCACAGAGACGGCTATGATTTTCGGTGAAATTTATCGTCATGGTGCTGAATGGAAGTTTAAGGCTATTGGACAAGGCTACAATGGTGGTCTTGGGCCATTAGCTAAAAACTTTGGCGTGAATGTTTAATTCGTAGCTTCAGTTATTCAATGTTTGTCAAGGGCTCTATCAATGATAGAGCCCTTGTTTTAGATGCACCAATCAAGCGTCCAGCGTGATATCTCATAATTCTGTGGAATATGTATGCCTGATTTTAAAGTAATAGGTTCTATCGATCCTTTTTTACATGTCACATTGAGAAGAGGTGAAAGAATTTATGCAGAATCTGATGCGATGGTTACAATGGATGCCACACTTGAGTTGAAGGGAAAGATGCAAGGCGGCCTAATGTCGGCCATAGCTCGTCGCCTTGCGAATGATGAATCGTTCTTCATGCAATCGATAGAGGCTACCGGAGGTGATGGCGAAACACTATTATCCCCTAATATACCAGGTGACATAGAGGTATTAGAAGTTGGCCTACAACAGTATTTGCTGAATGATGGTGCCTTTCTGGCAGCAACTGATGCTGTGGAAATAAAGGTCCGAACACAAGGTATCGGTCAAGCTTTATTGGGAGGAACAGGCGGATTCTTCATTATGGAGACATCTGGTCGAGGCACTCTTGCTGTTTCTGGCTTCGGAACCATATTCGCTTTAGACATTACCCCAGGTAATGATGTTATTATCGATAACTATCACGTTGTAGCATGGGATGGTCGGTTACGGTACAGCATCACGACTTCAACATCAAAAAGCGGTTTCTTGGCAGGCTTAGTCGGTAGTATTACGACTGGTGAAGGCATCGTAAACAGATTTAGTGGCAGTGGTAAGGTCTATGTTTGTTCAAGGAATCGAAGTGGTTTCCTTGGCTGGATCGCAAATACCCTGAAAATCAATAAGTCCCGATAGAGGTGATAAGCTCAAATATGAAAAAAAGAGTATGGTTCAATAAAGGCTTATCAAGTCTATATAACGTATTTGACTTAATACGTACTGGGGATTTAAGCAAGATATTTAGCACCGTATGTTCGCATACAAATCCAGAGTTTATAGGATTTGCAACAGCTGATGAGAGTATGTCAGAACCAATTATCAAGTTAGATCATGATTACCTCGACTGGTGTCTTCACTTCAGCAAAATAAATCGAATCGACTATTTTGTACCTGCACGTAGAGCATCATTTCTGATAAATTATGCCGATGCTTTTAAGAGAATAGGGACTACCATACATCAGGTTTGCCCTCCTGACATGCTTCCAATAATTGAACATAAGAGCGAGTTTTATCGATACTGTTCACGGTACGACTTGCCAATACCTTCATATTTTACAGTAAATAATTTACAAGAATTTGATGAAGCATACAGCGACCTTAAAAAACATCACAAACAAGTGTGTTTTAAGCCAAGTGTGTCAGTGTTCGGGTTAGGATTCAGACTGATATGTGAAACTGGCAATGAAATCGTCAGATTGATGAATGGTGAAACTTACCAAATCGGTTTAGATCATGCTCGTGCGATTCTTTCAGAGCAAAATACATTTAGAGACTTGATGGTTATGACTTACTTGGAGGGCAAAGAAAGAAGTGTCGACTGTTTAGCCGATAAAGGCAAATTACTCAGATATGTCATTAGGGAAAAAACAGGATCAGCGGGTGGAGCCCAACATATAGAAGATAATGCGCTGATCGGATCAATTGTTAAAAGGCTTACAGCATTATTCAGTATGAATGGTTTATATAATATCCAATTTCGTGACAGTAATGGTATGCCATATCTTCTAGAAATCAACCCGCGCATGTCTGGTGGTCTTCATTTTACTGCACTGACAGGACTTAATCTTCCATATTGGAGTTTGGCAAATGCACTTAAAATTTGTTCGGTTGATGACATTCCGCTTCCGCAAACAGGAATCAAGGTTGGGAAAGCCGATATTGGAGTATTGTTGAAATGAAATCAGGAAAGATTAGATGTGTGAATCTAGTTGGAGGAAGACTTGATGTTCAGGTTGACAGCGCATGCATGAATCTCGACAAGCTCTGCGGCTTCGCATCCCGTATGAATAGTAAGCGGAGGTTCTTGTTTATTAGTAAAGTTCTGGGCAAGCACTGGCCTGTACGTCCAAAGGATATGAGGGCGACGTATCAGATCTTGTCAAAAGCGGTTAGTGATGTGCCTGGTCCCATTATCTTTATTGGAATGGCCGAAACCGCAACCGGTCTTTCACAGGGGATTTATGACAGTTTTCAGAGCATAACTAACAGGGTTGATGCACTCTACATACATACAACCAGATACCATGCAAGTCATGAAGTCGCATTCGAGTTCAAGGAACCTCATAGCCATGCTACAGACCATCTATTGCATATACCTGAGGGTGAGTTTGAAAAACAGGTATTTGAATGCGCTAATTCTGTAATTATAGTCGATGACGAAATAAGTACTGGCAACACGATTGCGAATCTCTTGACAGAGTACATCTCTCGTAATAAGCACGTAAAACATGCCAGGATAGTCAGCTTAACAAACTGGCTGAGCATGAAAGGTATATCCGATTTCAAGAATAAGTTTCCTGAAATAGATACTGATTTTATACAACTGTTGCACGGTTCATTTGAGTTTACGGCATCTAAACACTTCGAAATCACTGCGAATAAAGATGTAACAGGCGGAACTGATAACAAGGACCAGTACTTTCCGAACAACTGGGGACGGTTCGGCATTATTGGCATACCGGATATTGATTTCGATAAGTTGTTGTCAGAATCAAATGTAGGAAGCAGTGATAAGGTACTGGTGTTAGGAACGGGTGAGTTTTCTTATCCACCTTTTTTATTTGCTGAATTCCTTGAGCAGAAAGGAATCGATGTACAATTTCAGTCAACCACCCGATCGCCTATTATGAAAGGATGCGACATAGCAGATAAGATTGAGTTCGTTGATAACTATGGTGATGGGATTGCAAACTTTATATATAATGTTGGTAATAATATGTATTCAAAAGTATTGATTTGTTATGAACATACAATTATGCCACACGACCACCAAGTAATAGATATCCCTAACTCTCAACAATTATATTTTAGGCGCCTAAAATGAAGCCGTATCTATTTCTCGATCTTGATGACACGATTTTCCAAACACAACGTAAGTGCCCGTGTGGAAATGAATTAACTGTGGCGGCCCTAAGCCGCGATGGCAGTCCACTGTCTTTTATGACAACACAGCAAATGGCTTTGCTGAAGTTGCTGCAAGAGACAATGCATGTAATACCTGCTACTGCACGAAACTATGATGCCTACAAACGAGTATGCATAGATTTTAAGCAAGAAGCTGTGCTCAACTATGGTGGTGTCATTCTTCTGAGTGACGGTAGCATTGATGTCAAATGGGACGCTACGTTGAGGACTGAACTAATCGCGTACAGCAACGAGCTATTTACGGCTAAACGAGAACTCGACAATTATGTTAAAAGAAATCAATTGGATGTTACTGTCCGAATAATCAATGACTACGATATGGACCTCTACGTAGTCATCAAACATAGAAAATCAGACAATAAAGCGCTTAAAAGGCTATATAACGATTGTGTTTTAAAAATTGTCCCAAAGAGCTGCTATCTGCATTTCAATGACAACAATATAGCGATCATACCCAACGCTTTAAATAAAGCGAATGCTGTCAGTTATTTGATAAAAAATTATTACGCATCACAGTATGGTGATATCATTACAATAGGTATGGGTGACAGTCTTTCGGATCTCAAATTTATGGGAATATGTGATTTTATGATGACGCCTAAAACATCGCAAATATCAAGAGCATTATTATGAGTGCGCTACTGAGTGGTAGCTATGAATCGAGTGATGTTACTTTTTTACTAAAGCATATTGAAATGCCTGCAACAGACATAATTGAAAAAGAACAGCTGATACAGGCCGGAAAACGGCATTATAGTGAAATGATCAGTCGTGAGATGCCCCCTTCATGCGAGTATTTGACGCATTTTAGCTATGCATGCAAAAATAATGGCGCAAGATTTTGTGCAGATTTATTACGTCTTGCGAAGCACTTATGGAATATGCATGGGGATAAAATAACAATTGTTTCACTTGCTAGAGCTGGTACGCCAATAGGAGTGCTGCTAAAGAGGATATTTGATACCTACTACACGGTTGATGTGAGGCACTATTCGATATCAATAATTCGTGACATAGGCATTGATTCTAATGCCTTAAAGTACATACTCGATAATGATGCACGGGATGAAAAAAGCATCGTTTTTGTTGATGGATGGACTGGAAAAGGTGTTATCGCTCGCGAGTTAGAGAAATGGATTGATAAGTTCAACAAAGATGAGGGCTGCAATATATCGTCTGCTCTCAACGTTGTAGCGGATATTTCCGGAACTGCAGCATACTCCGCTACATTCGATGACTATTTGATACCTTCGGCTATTCTCAACTCTATCATATCTGGTCTAGTTAGCAGATCAATACTCAATCACGAATATATCGGCAAAGATGATTTTCATGGATGTATTTATTACAAGGAATATGAGCAAATTGACTTGTCAAGAAAGTTCATCGACAGCATGATGATAAGTATCAATGAAATATTCAGCAGCATCTTAGCTGAGACATTGAACACTGGCACTTGTCAGAAGACAAAGAACCAATTACGAGCAAACAGTAAAAAATTCATAACCACGGCATGTTCACTTTATGGCATAACTGATGAAAACTTTATCAAACCAGGCATTGGCGAGGCTACTCGCGTCTTATTGAGACGTGTTCCGCAGCTACTGCTTTTAAAAGACGCAGGCATGCAAGAGGTTGCACATTTACGTCAACTTGCTCAGGAAAAATGCGTAAACGTCGAAATCAATTCGTCCCTACCCTATAACGCAGCAGCTTTGATCGCAACAGTCAATTGATTGCCAAGATTATGGCTTGATAACTAAGACCGGAGGCCTTGATGACGATCACCAAAAATCCCGGCATTGCGGCAGTTATGAGTCTGATATTGCCAGGCGTAGGTCAGTTTTACAATGGAACGTTTGTGCGTGGTATTTTATGGCTTATAGTTACGCCTGGATTATGGATTGGATCTGGCGGGATGCTAGGTTGGGTGTGTCATGTGATCTCAGCAGTTACAGCACATTCTATGGCGAATCGCATCAATAGTGAATCGCTAGCAATACGTCCATAATGACTGACAAAAATAATTTTCATTGGTAAAAAATACAGCCATCTCTCAATTTAAGTCGATAAAATACAAATGGAAGGTTTCTTGTGCTGAATAAGAAAGCGCTGAACTATATTAAATTGGGAGCTTCGCTGTATGTTCCTGCAACCCGTACTGATCTGAAAGATATCGCAGAACTTAAGAAGATCAGATCACTTAGATCAATGATAATATGCACCGAAGACAGTGTTAGGCATTGTGATTTGAATTATGCACTAGATAATGTATCGAACTTGCTTTGTAAATACGATAAACCGAGTAACATACTTATTTACATAAGGGTAAGATCACCTGATATACTAAAAAGCTGTCTACAGATGAATCGCATCGATAAGGTAAATGGATTCGTTCTTCCTAAAATAAATAGAAATAATCTTAGAGACTACCTGGGCAAATTCACAGATGCACAGGGATTCGAGATAATGCCTACCTTGGAGACGAAAGAAGTATTTGATAATCATGAGATGGTTCTACTGCGTGATTTGTTGCTGAATAGTTATTGTAGCTATAATATTGCATCCTTACGCATAGGTGGAAATGACATTCTAAATCATTTACATATCAGGAGACATTTTACCAATACTGCCTACAATACTCCTTTACAATATGTAATTTCATCTCTCGTATCAATTTTCAAACCCTATGGATTTAACCTGACTGGGCCTGTGTTCGAGGGAATAAATGATGCCGCAACTCTTGCTCAAGAAGTATTACAAGACTTGCAGCACGGCCTTTTCGGCAAGTCTGCCATACACCCTGATCACGTGCCTATCATTGAAAATCAGTATCAGGTATTGCGACATGATTTGGAGATGGCAGAAGCAATACTATCCGATGATGCCTCTGCGGTGTTTAGTATGCATGGTCTTATGTGTGAGCCATCTACCCATAAGAACTGGGCATATCATATTCTTGAAAGATCGCGGCACTACGGAGTGTTGTAATCTTCCGGGATAATTGACCTCTGTATAAACAAATTAAACGGTTACTCCAGGAATAACTGGATGATCCATAACTTGGTAGACGAGCAGACTCATGCGATGCGGCTTGCTTTGTTTAATCTACACAAGGTATCTTTATGAAGTGTTTCATTGAATCCGAATATTTTAGCTTAGGGCAAGATTGAATCCTAATGTTAATTAGGACTCTGTATAGCATCTTCTATTCGGTAAAGCACAGAAAATCTTTGCTGAAAGTTCTGAAGTACGACAGCATAGATAATGTACAACAAATACCAAACCCTAAACCTAATTCTGTTCTGGCTCTCGACTTCGACGGGGTTCTTGCCCCTCATGGTTATCCAAAACCGGTTGACGAAACAGCAAGTTGGCTGACAGAGCTTGTCGCAAGCGGTAGATATAGGCGGGTCTACATCTATTCCAATAAACCGACCGATGCCAGAAAATTGTTTTTTGCCCAGTTGTCGTCAGAAATTCGATTTGTGAGCAACCAGAGAAAGAAGCCATATCCAGACGGTCTCAAGTTCATTTTAGAAGAGGAAGGGGTTGCCTCATCCGACGTAATTATGGTTGATGACAGGCTGTTGACGGGTGTACTGGCGGCAATTATTACTGGTACATCATGTCTCTATATTTCCCGACCGCTAAAAGATTATCGTTTCAATCTGGTTTCAGAAATCTTTTTCTCAATATTACGCTTTTCAGAAGTTCGAATCATCAAAGCCTTGGGGATGATATAACTGTTTTGAGGGGATGATGGGCTTTGGAGCTGGCATTCGGTTGCCAAGATGAAAATCATTTTTTACGGAGAAAATCTCAAAGTAATGAACTGGCTGATTTAGTTATGTCTATCCACGATACGAAGAAACGCGCACTGATGATTTTGTCTGAACTGAATCTCGCTCGAACCTCACCTGAAACCTATATTAGGGTCTTACAGGAACACCGAAGCAGGTTCCGGGGAGACCACATTTTACTATCAGACAACGTGACTCTGATGCAAACCACAGAAAGAGTTGCGGCGGTAGATGAAGCGATACGCTTTCTTTCTATCCAACAGAAAATCTCCGAATTAACTTGGTCGCAGGGGTTAGCATGTGCAGCCGCTCTACTTGTATCAGAGCAATCGCAAAGTGGTGATACCGGTCATTTGGGCATAAAAACCGGTGATATGCAAAAACGTATCGACAGGCACGGGAAATGGATTGGAACCATCGGTGAAAATATTGGATATGGACCCAGTGACCCAAGGTTATCGGTTATTCAGTTGATAGTTGATGATGGTGTTCATGACCGAGGGCATCGAACCAATATTTACAACAATAAATTCAAGACGGTCGGTATTTCGTGCGGTACCCATCCGATTTTTGGGAATATGTGTGTGATGGATTTTGCTGGCGGTTTCGTTTAATGGTTATATCTTGTGGTGTGTTGCGCGATAGGAGGCTCCATGCGTAGATTGCCGGTTTATTAGCTAATTAACGTGTCAGGTTCGATTAGGGGAGAAACTATTCAGTCAGTCCAGCAAAAGCCATGGATGAGGTGAGTGATAAGTTCGGCAACTTTACCGTGACCTTCGGGAGCCTATTGGATGATGAAAAAAACAAGGACAAGGGAAGCCATGTCGTCAGTCCTGCATGGAGGCCAGACGGTATCAGAAATGTCGAGGTCAAATAGAAAATTGCAGTGAATACAGCTACACCGATTTATCAGCATAACATGTTGATATAATTATTAATTGCTGCAATTATTATGTTGGCGTTAATATCACGAGTCACGAATCACGTAGGAATGTCAGATCGTAAGAAAAGCAAATTCCCGCGTGGATTTCATTTTCAACATTTAGCGTCAGCAGAGTATTTGAAATATGAGATCTTGATTGCACGAAAGAACGACCCCGGTCACCTTTTTCTTCCAAGATAGTCAATAGTACCACTCGGATTTAAGATCTCGATTGGACTCGTTCACCGTCATTTCCATGATGTAACCTGTTATACCCAAAACGCTCAAAAGGCCACATCCGGAAAAGGATATGGCTTTTTTTGTTGCCTTGGCTACCAGTCCAGCCAATCGGAGAAGCTGGATATCGCGTAAGCCAATCAGAGGAATAGCCATGTCTAAAGTGTACGATGTCATCAACAGAAGGATTATGGAGCTACTAGATAACTGTAAAACCTCTTGAGTTATCTGTCTGGTGTGCGGCAAAGGTGGCTTTAAGACCCTCAAGAAGCACCTTGCCAATGCTTACGAACTTACACTTGGACAATATCGGAAACGATTCGGTATCAAGAGCACACAGAAGCTTGCTGCCAAGAGCTATTCAGAGGCAAGGAAAACAGGCAGCTGAAACAAAAGGAATGAAGGATATATTGGCTAAGGCAAGGGAGTCTAGGAACGCTAATATCGAGGCAAAGAAGAATATCCCTGTTGCTAAGAAGAATGCTGGAGTTCCTGCTGTAAGGAAGAAGGCACCAGTACCTGTGTAATTATTGATGTTGACGTAAACAATTATGGTTGATTTTCATTAGCCAATGCTGTATGTAGTTATTCAAATATTTCCATCGAAGAGGCAAAACACGGGGAACCGTGTGACGCAAAGCTACCTGTCCTACCAGTATTACTGAGGATCGAGGGGCCGACGAAGTGGCTACAAAGACGATAGCCTACTCTTCAATATACGAGTAGGCTTTTTTATCTATGGCCTACTCTTAATGTACGAGTAGGTTTTTTTGTCAATAACATAGTAACAATCTAAAATACATAGCTAAATATATATTTACAAACTACTTTAGTATGCTCAAAATAATTATGGCTACTGGTATTAATATAGATTTGACAAATGGGCTAATAATATATTTCAATTGATTTAATAGCGTTATTATATTATTACTTGTTGCTCAACGATAAAATGTTGAGATAGTAATCAATGCCAATAAATAAAGTAAGCTATGAATGGAGAAATTGATGTCAGAACATGTTAAATATTGCACTACGTGTGGTAACCAACTTAATGCTAAAGCAGAAATATGCCCTAAGTGTGGGGTCCGTCAATCTGTGAGAACAGAAAGTAATAAAAAAATAGTTGCAGGTGTTCTTGCTTTGATTATCGGCGGGTTAGGAATTCATCACTTTTATTTAGGAAATACATTACGTGGCGTACTGTATTTATTATTATGTTGGACGTTTATACCAGCGATTGTCGCATTTGTTGAAGGTATAATTTTATTGACTATGTCAGATGATGCATTTTTAGCTAAATATAGTAACTAAAGGATAGGCAATGACACAAACTAATATTAAGTATTGTTCGGATTGTGGCGAACAAATTAATGCTAAAGCTGAAATATGCCCCAAATGTGGAGTGAGGCAAATAGTAAAGAAAGGTAGATCTCCGATATTTGTGATTTTGTTAGTTTTGGGGCTATTTTTCGGAATTGCATTTATTGGTATTATTAGCGCAGTTGCGATCCCTCAGTTTTCAGAATATAGAACTAGAGGATATAATTCTGCTGCTATATCAGATCTGAAGAATGCTAAAACTTATGCTGAGGCATATTTTACTGATAATTCAAAATATCCAGATTCACTAGAAAAAGCTAAATTCACTCCTGCAACTGGAATCACAATTGAGTATACAAAAAATAATGACAAATCATTTATGATTTTGTCGGTCCATAAAAATGGAACTAAGCTTTACATGACAACATCGGAAGACTTGGGAATATATCAGCGAGACAAGAACGATGAGAATGCACAATTCACGCAACTTTAGTTCTTTGATGTGATTCACATCGAATGATAACAATACACTGCTTGCGCTTATGTCAGCATGTTAAATATAGTAGTTAATTTCAATTGACTGCTACTGTAGCTTTTAGCACAAATATATCCATCGAAGAGGCAAAATCAGGGTAACCTGGTGACGCAAAGCTACCTGTTCAAGTAACAGATTGGATCGAGGGGCCGACGAAGAGGCATTTAGCTGTAATGCAAGCCTATCTTTGCGTCTAAGCAAAGATAGGCTTTTTGTTTATGTTCTTACCCCCTAGGGGGCATTTTTACAGGAGGTATTAATGAAAAAACAAATCGCGATCTGTATGGCAGTACTCACTGTTACGGCAATATGCATTTCGTCAGCCCCTGCAATGGCTGACGATGACACCTATGCGCAGATTCAGGAAATAGTGAACGATCTGGGTGGGCCGGCGCTTCAGAAGAAAAATAACGGAAAAGTGCAAGCCTGTGCGGATAAAGGCACTAAGAAGATCACTATTACCAAAAAGAGCGGATCCACTACGTACAAGGCTGTCTACAAAAACTGCGTCGAGTATGGCAGACAGAGGTCCGGCACTACCGAGATAACTACTAACTAAAATAATTCTATACAAGTTTGTAACTGTCGGGGCCCTGACCGCCCCCTACTAATTACTGGAGGTTTCCCACTTGATCCGTCATCTTCGCCCGTTTTTATTTTTACTCATCCTGACGATGCTACTGCCTCTTACTGCCTTCGCCGATCAGAATCTAGATGCCTGCTGGAACTTCAAAAAGGCAAGTGACTATCCCCGAGCTATCGAGAGCGGCAAAAAGGCTATCAAGACTTCGCCTCGAAATTCAGATAGTTTCTTTTGTCTCGGTGATTCTTACTACCGATCAGGAGAGTTTAAGTCAGCTCTTCCAGCCATGAGGCAGGCGGAAAAGTTGGCATCCGACAAAGAAGACCTGATGTACATCTACAATGAACTGGGACTTGTTCTTAATAAGATGGGAGAGAACGAACAGGCCCTCCAGGAGTACAGCCGATATCTGTCCATCGCCCAGGAACTGGGGAAGACTGCCGAGCAAGCAACCGCGCTCAACAACATCGCCGGCATCTATAGTGACCACGACGAACTTGACCAAGCGCTCGATTATTACCAGAAATCCCTCGCACTTAACACCAGGAATGCCGCTACCTATAACAACATCGCCATGGTGTACTCTAAAAAAGGGGACAAAACTAAGGCGATCGAATACATAAAAAAGGCGATTGCCATCGATGAGGAGGAAGGAAACTACCACCAGCAAGCGATGCACTTGCTAAACCTAGGATCCCTCCAGACCAAAGTGCAGCAGTTCACCGAGGCGAACGATTCACTTTTCAGCGGGCTGGAAAAGATTCGGAAGGTAAAGGACGCCTATTGGGAAGGGGTCGCCCACCATTATATTGGCGAACTTTACAGGAACATGGGTAACATTGCCCTCGCCCGAAAGTGGCTGAAGACCGCTCTCGATATCTTCACCAGGATTGGCGCCGCTGATGATGCAGCATCCTCTAAAGCCTCTCTTGACCAATTGCTAGAACCGCGCCCTTACGCTGGGATCGAAATTGGTGCCAAAGGGGTAAAGGCCTCCGTCTTGGTGATGACGCCCCAGGCGGATGGCGATTACGATGTCAATGAAGCCCTCCGTCGCTCCATCAATACCACCATCTTTGCCGGAGTGAAGACCAAGGGCGCCTTCGAGCCGCAGGCAATCGACGAGACTGCGAACGCGGTGAAAGAGCTTTACGACGTAGTTACCAATCAGCACAGGGTGTTGAGCGGGGACATCTACCTTGTGGGTAGCAGCGCGGTGGCCAAGGCTTCCAATCGCGATCAGCTGGCAGCGAAAGTGAAGGAACTCACCGGCAAGGAGCTCGCGTTCATCACCAAGGACGACGAGGTCCTCTACAACCTGGTAGGGAGCATCCCTTCGCAGAAGATAGCCAAGGCGCTGTCCGTGGACATCGGCAGCGGCAACACCAAGATCGGTTACTGGGATCGTGCTAATGGCAGGGACAATGTGGTCGCGGTAGAAATCCCGCTCGGTACTGTTTCCCTCACCGATACGGTCAGCAAGGCGGGAGACGACCCTAAGGCTCTCTCCAATGCAGCAGACAAGGTCATCAAGGACGAACTCGCCCCGAAGCTGCGCGGTGAAATGCAGAAACACCCCGGTTACAGAAACCGCCGCCCCGTCTACCTGGTGGGTGGTATAGTGTGGGCCGTAGCTACGCTGACTAAGCCGGGGGACCATACGGACTTCACCAAGATCACCCCCGCCAACGTGGATAAGTTCATTGCGGGGCTGAAGAATAATCCAGATGCCTTCCTCAATCCTTCCCTGGCCCATGTAAAGGATGCCGAAAAGCGCAAGTGGGCTGAAGGGCAGATTAACTCGGTGAAGGACGTCTTTACCCCGGAAAACATGCTTTCCGGCGCCAAGCTACTCAAAGCCGTCTTCTCCGAGATGAAGATAAAGGAAGGTTACTTTGCCCGGTGGGGAAGCTGGCTGGCTGGCAAGGTATATCTGCAGGCATACAACGCAGAGGAGCAGGCTGCCAAGTACCAGTAGCCCGACTGCCTAGAGAGGTAAAAAAGTGCCTGGTTGTTTTACCGGATACATTCATGGATGCTTGCTAACTAGCGAAGCATCGGATATTGCCGATGATCACTTACTCTGTTAAGCGGTATTTTTTATCCAATAGTCTATCATCACAGGGAGGGTTTATTAATGCTAAATGTTAGGAAAAAAGTGATTTCAACAGTTGTCTTGGTGACGTTTTTATCTTCAAATTCGTTTGCTTCTGTTTATGCAACACTAGATTACTCAAACGGCAGGCACTCCCTCGACACGCTTTCGAATTATGGACGTTACGCGAAGGTGGATCTTGACTCTCCTAGAACAGGCATACCTTATGACACCAGAGAGGTCACTTGCAACATCCGCTGGTTTGCCAACGAAAATCAGGGGTGTATACCACAAGATATATCTAAATTCAGAGAAACGACAATTGATCAACCCTTGATGTTACCTCTTTTGCACGTATTCACCATGGGACTTGGATTACTCGGCGGGTTTCTTTATAAGCAGAAGGGTTATTTCGATTATGAGAAATATGATGAAGTTGTCGTCGGAATAAACAGTTCACCATCAATGGCAGAGATCAAGCAACTGGACAGTAGCTTTCAATCATTGGCCATCAGCAAAAGCACAGAGATTAAAGAGTTAGCCGGTTCTGAGGGTAACAAGATCTATGATAAGTTCAATAATAGATACAACACAGAAAGTAGCCAGGTCGAAATATCGTACAAATACATCGATAAAACTGGTTTCTGGAATGCAGATACTTCCTTGCCTAAGCCAACTATCAATAAAAATTCTCTTTCAAATTTCACATTTACTCCAACCGACTATTATCCAGATTATAACGTCAAGCAACAGGATGCTTTGGCAACAATTGGCAAATTGATGGCAAATGTTGATTCTTCATATCGTCAAGACAAGAATCGCCTTAATGATGAACTGTCAGCCTATACAGAACAGCTTGGCAAACAGACTTCAGCAGTGAAATTGCTAATTAACAAAGATATCAAAATAGATGGTTTTAATGTTTCGATACAGGCTCCTGAAGAAGTTCTGGTCGGCAGCAAAAAGAAAGTAGACGTAACTTATACTGTAATGACAAAAGACTTTGGTGCTGTATACCCAAAATATCGTAATAATGACAATAATATTGATATAGTTTTTGACGGCGCATCTCTGAAGATAAAAAATAAGACAAAGCAGTTTCAGCAAGTGAAATCTATTTCTATGTATTATGGAGATAAAATTTTAACCAAGTCTTATGACTTAGAACTACCGCCAGATTCAGTAAAAACGCTAGATAACTTTATTAACTATACTGATCAAGAAATAATAAATAAAGCTACATTTGACGGAGTAAACTATGAAATTGCAAAAAGGACAATTATAAACTTCGGTTTTGCGCTCAAATATAATCTTGTAGAACAGAACATAGACAAGACTTTGTATAAGGTCGTTGACTATAAGCTGTATGATGTTTTGAAAAATTAAAATGAAGAGTCTGGTTACTACGGTAGTGTTGGTTATGATGGTTGCAGAGGCTGCGCTTGCGGAGCCCGGAGGTGTAGGCATCCGAGCAGGTTCAATAAATGACGGTTACATGGCTGAGGTTTTTGCTCGGGTTCGCCCGAGCGAAAATAGCCTGTTTGAATTCTCCGGTGGCGGTGGCAGCCGCGATATTATAGTTTCGGCCGTGCCAGTGGACAATCGTTATAGCCAAGTATCGGCCATGCTCGCTTGGCGGACAACGGATGCCAGGGGGAGCCTCTATGCTGGCGGCGGGGCTCAGTATGTTTACCGAGAGTATGGTAGTGACTATGGCTCGCCGATTTTTCAGGTGGGGGCAGAAAGTTCAGTTTCTCCCGATCTGGGAATTACCCTCGACTATCGATATCAGATTCACGAGGCTCTTAACTGTTGGTTTGGCGGCTTACGTGTACGATTCTAGCGCAGTGGCATTTTGTCATATGAGAGGTTTTCATGAAGAATGTAGTAATTGGTCTACTGGTTGTCGTATTGGGGATTTGTCTGCAAGGCTGCTCAAAATCAGCAGCAGAAGTTCAAAAGGTTTTTCTTGAAAAAGAAAAGGACAATCAGGTCTCAATCGGAGAATGGCAAAATGGTGGTATTCATGTGCAAGACTTGTGGATTTATGTGAAAGACGTGAAACTCGTCCACAAAGCTGGCAATGAATATAACGGCAATATGTGTGGGGAACCGAACATAAGAAACATAGCGATTCAAGTTCCGTCAACTTGCGTCGACATTTCAGTTGTGTATGACGGGAAAGAACTTATATGGCATAAACTTTAAAAATTCTTGTTGACAGCATATATAATTATGGGCTGTACAGAGAGGGTAATCACCTGCAATCCAGCCCTTGAATGGGCAAGTAAAATCTTCTTCTGACAAAAAGGCCATACTCTTTTGGGTATGGCCTTTTTTGTTGTCTGGCTCCCAGTCTAGCCAATCCAAGAAGTTGGCTCCAATTGTAACCCGATAAAGTATTTGAACGAGTATGCAAGCACTTCTGTACCTGGTCATCGGCCTAATCAACTTTGCTTGGCTAGTGTATTGCGGAATGTTCCAGCTAGGAGCTTTCGTAGTATTCCTGCTAGTGATCGTCGCAATGGCAAGCAACAGGAAGTAATCACGAAAGGAGGTAAATCGGAACGTAAATAAGCAGTTGCAGCACACCCCACCATACTAACAAATCAGCAGCATCACTCCCGTCTAACAATCCAAGCAACTTAACCAAGCGGATATCACCGTCGAGGGATACCTGCATTCAAACGAAAGGAGAATACGTATGTGTAAAGTGTACGACATCATCAACCAGAGAATCACCGACCTTCTAGAGCAGGGAACTGTACCGTGGAGGAAGCCCTGGAACGCACAGAGCAACATGCCGAGGAACATATCAGGGAGGGAGTACAGGGGGATAAACATCTTTCTGCTCGCAACTCAGCAGTACGGGTCAGCATATTGGCTCACATTTAACCAGGTCCAGTCTAAAGGTGGATATGTACGGAAGGGTGAGAAGAGTACACCGGTCATATTCTGGAAGTGGTTGGATATGAGAGCTTCTGAGGGGGAAGAAGCTGCTACCGGCAAGATCCCCATGCTCAGATACTACAATGTGTTCAACTTGGAACAGACGGAAGGAATAACAGTACCAGAGACAGAAGAATGCAACAACGATCACCAACCGTTATCTTTACCGGAACAGATATTTAAGAACATGCAGCTACGACCAGAGCTTAAGTTCGGAGGCAACAGAGCATGCTACAGCCCCTCACTCGATTACGTTCAACTACCCCACCTCAGCACCTTCGACACCCCAGAGGAATACTACTCAACATTGTTCCACGAGATAACCCACGCTACCGGCCATCAATCCAGACTAGCAAGGAAGAGCATACTGGAGCCGAGTTACTTTGGATCACACGAGTACAGTAAGGAAGAGCTTGTAGCAGAAATGGGAGCAGCATTCTTGTGTGGCTTCAGTGGTATCGAGAATATCACCATCGAAAACAGTGCTGCATATATCAAGGGATGGCTCAATGCTCTCAAGAACGACAAGACTCTCCTGATCCACGCAGCGGCACAAGCACAGAAGGCAGCAGACTTTATCCTCAACAGGAAGGGAGATGAATCTGAAGAATCAAACCAAGTAGCAGCTTAACCCACCGCATTACCCCCCACCAGTAACACCCTCTCACCAGCAGTAACAATCCACTCAATTATGCAGAAGTAAGACACATCATCTCGGCATCAAAAATCGGTATCTGGCTTCCAAATTAGCCCTACAGACTGTGTTCTTAATTAACGAAGGTAGCAGATGCTTCAGTCCTATTTTAAATAAGAGAGGTAATTAGAAATGAGCGTAAACCGACTTTTGTACTGGTGTGAAGAATGCCAAGCGTACACCTACAACGATGAAGACGATCTATGCGCCATATGCGGTTCCGAAAGAGAGTAAGCACTGATTTCTATCAACGACAAAGGAGAAATACCATGACCATCAACACACTTTTTGGCCCAGAGGAAGTGCCAACTAAACCCAGAAGCATCAGGATCAAGCGGATAAAAGCGGTATTCGACACCTTGACCATCAGAGAGGAAGTAGCAAAGTATCTGCCGCTAAGCAACAGGTTCACCTCACCATCCCAGATCCACCAGATGTTCAGCTTCCTACAACAGGAAACCAAGGAGTATTTCCTGACGTTGCACCTGGACGGCAAGAACCGGATTGTCTGCATGGAGGAAGTATCGGTAGGCAGCCTAAATCAGAGCATTGTCCATCCCAGAGAGGTATTTAAAACTGCCCTTCTATCTAGCGCAGCGGCCATAGTGCTGATGCATAATCATCCGTCACTGGACCCGACACCCAGCAGGGAGGATAGAGAGATTACTAGGAGACTGAAGGAGGCAGGTGACCTGTTGGGGATCAGAGTTCTTGATCACATCATTGTAGGAGAGAGCTACTTTTCCTTTGTCGAACAGGGGCTGCTATGAGGTGCGAGTGCTGCGGCAAGATCATTCATTCCAACGAAACAGCCCATGGCATCAGGCATGGCACAATTGACAACCACCTTAACATCTTCCTGCCAGACAAGGATTCAGCCTATACCGTAACTTGTGCCCGATGCGGAGAGAAACTACTGCAACTCATTTATTCCAGCCACAACTAGTAAACTGTGGCAACTTCCGCCGTATAACAAGCCTGCACCTAAGCCCTACCCAAACCACACCAACCCAACTGCGAAACAAACCCGCCTTGTACTACGTCCGCCAGTTCACGTCCGTCAAATCTCGCGTGTGTTTTATTTACTATTCATCTGTATCAAAAGAGTTAGTTGGCAGTTCAGCAGAAGGAATAGCAGGGAGGTGAAGAGGTCAAGTTCTGTGCCAAGGAGAATCAAGGCTTCGCCTTGTTCGGTCTCTCACGATTATTTGCCAATAGACTGCAAATAATCATTCGAGATCCGAGCCTAAAATGAAGCTACACACCTAAGCATTGATCGGATAATATCTATTGTCACTTAAGAGAGAATGCCATAAAATGGAAACGGTTTTTACAGCATTTAATTCTGGTGAATCCAAGGTTCTGGAGCAGGGGCAAAAACTGACAAGCAACATTTCTTGTTGGTATATTTGTTGGTATCTCAAGTAACTTGCAACTAAATACATATTTATATCAATCTGTTACTAGCTTATATGAGTCCGGCCTCCGTACCAAGCGAATAACCACACCTGTTGACATACAGTACAAAAACAGCTCTGAGAGATCAGGGCTTTTTTGTTTCCACACCTTCGCTGCCGCTGGCAGCA
>Ga0209314_10000081_pt1 | contig 38327 bp, 28 predicted proteins | sample I19B2metaG_FD_184146 | JGI IMG/M metagenome (GOLD analysis project Ga0209314, IMG submission 184146) | Lake sediment bacterial and archeal communities from Gulf of Boni, Indonesia to study Microbial Dark Matter (Phase II) - ​I19B2 metaG... | ecosystem: Environmental > Aquatic > Freshwater >... | reverse complement strand
GTTGAGTTTTATTGAATAGCACGAGCCGTATGACGGGTGACTGTCACGTACGGTTCTGTGAGAGGCTTAGGGGTGAAAGTCCCCTTTGCCTACTCGGCGAAATCCTTTTTGCCTTTGTGGTTTAAAATTTCATAATATTTTATTCAAATTTACGATTTCCATCCGGCAGTCAAACAAAGAAAAAAGTAAAGGGTTATTAATGATTATCAATTATTTTTGTTTCATTACTCCGGCTTATGGGCTTATCATAAAAAAGATACTAAATTTAAAAGAAAAAATGAAAAAGCATAAAAAATTTGAAGGACTTATTGCAGCACCTTTTACACCGATGGATAAGGCAGGAAACCTCAATCCAGATATAATTCCTGAATACTATAACATGTTGAAGAATAACGGAGTAGTAGGCGCTTTCATTAATGGATCAACAGGAGAAGGTGTTTCACTGACACAAAAAGAGAAACAACAGCAGACTGAAAAGTGGGCGGGGTGTTATAGAAAGGATAATGCTGTTCGTATTATAAATCTTGTAGGAGGAACATCTTATAAAGAATGCATTGAAAATGCAAAACTATCATATGAATCAGGAATATACGCAATTGCTGTTCTGGGTCCGTATTATTTCAAACCTTCCGACGAAAACTACCTGGCTGAATTTGTTGCGAGAGTTGGTGAAGCCGTACCTGAAATGCCTGTTTATTATTATCACATTCCTGTTCTTACAGGGGTAAACATTCCAATGGCTCGCTTTATTGCCAGGATTGCTGAGATGCTTCCGAATTTTGCAGGAATAAAGTATACTCACGAGGATTTCATGGATTTCATGACATGTCTTAACTATAAGAATGGAACCTTTGAGATGCTTTGGGGGCGTGATGAAAACCTTCTCCCTTCACTCGCTGTTGGCGCAAGAGGTGCAGTCGGGAGTACTTTCAATTATGCAGCTCCACTGTACAATGAATTGATAAAAGCTTTCATTGACGGAAGAATGGATGATGCAAGAAACCTGCAAATCTTGTCAATTAAGATGATACATCTTTTAGGGAAATACGGAGGGATGGGAACAGGCAAGGCCTTTATGAAATACATAGGTGTAGACTGCGGAGAGTTTCGCTTGCCTATAAAGAATCTTGATTCCAGGACATATTACCTCTTTGAGAAAGACGTTAAAGCACTCGGAATAGATAACCTGTTTTCTGTGAAATGAATCTGAAAGAAAAGTCCTGGTATCCCTGGCTGGTGGTTGCATTGCTATGGATGGTGGCCCTGCTTAATTATATGGACCGTCAGATGCTTTCAACCATGAAATCATCAATAATGGGGGATATTAGTGAACTTGAATCTGCTGAAAACTTCGGCAGGCTCATGGCTGTTTTCTTATGGATTTACGGACTGATGTCTCCATTGGCAGGGCTGGTTGCTGACAGAATAAACCGGAAGTGGCTGATTATAGGCAGCCTTGGGGTCTGGTCATTCGTTACTCTTATGATGGGTTATGCAACATCGTTTAGCCAGCTTTATGTTTTGCGTGCTGTAATGGGAGTTAGTGAAGCACTCTATATTCCCACCGGTCTGGCCCTGATAGCAGATTATCACAGGGGAAATACACGATCGCTTGCAGTAGGAATTCATATGACAGGCCTTTATACCGGACAGGCCCTTGGTGGATTCGGTGCCACTGTTGCAGCTAACTGGTCGTGGCAGACTGCTTTTCAAAGCTTTGGCCTATGTGGGATCATATACTCGGTAGTTCTGATTCTGCTGCTAAATGAGAAGCGAGCATCTAAAGTGGAAACAAAAGAGCTCAAGCCATCATCATCTGGGTTCCGTTCAATAGCACACAGTTTGTCAATGCTGCTTGGAACAGCAAGTTTCTGGATAATCCTATTTTATTTTGCTACCCCAAGTTTCCCCGGCTGGGGTATTAAGAACTGGCTTCCGACCTTATTTTCTGAGAGCCTTCAGATTAATATGTCAGTTGCAGGACCTTTGAGCACAATAACTATAGCAATTTCATCATTTATTGGTGTACTGACAGGCGGAATCATAGCTGACCGCTGGATCGGAATAAATTTACGCGGACGGATATATACCGGAGCTATAGGCTTGTCGCTGACAATTCCGGCTCTTGTTCTTCTTGGATTTGGTAACGGGCTAATCAGTATCCTGGGCGGGGGAGTGCTGTTCGGAATCGGATTTGGTATGTTTGATGCCAATAACATGCCTATCCTGTGCCAGTTTGTTTCTCCTGGTCACCGGGCCGCAGGATATGGTCTGATGAATATGACCGGGGTTTTTTCGGGTGCCCTTGTTACAAGCTGGCTTGGTAAATCAACAGATGCCGGTAGTCTTGGACCTGATATTGCCCTGCTTGCCATACCGGTGGCTGCAGCAATAGCTTTACAACTTTTGGTTCTCAAACCAAATGTTACCGACAGGACTGAAGACTAATAAACAAGCGTGATACTAATAGTTATCCTTCGGCTGATTTCCCATTTTTAGTTTAAGACTTCCTCCGTTTACAACTTCGGCAAAAGGAATAAAAGTTCTTTTCAGATCATTACCATTAAGCGAAAGCGATTGGATATACACATTTTCAGGAGAATTATTCTCCGTCTCTATTATAAACTCATTGCCCTTAAAATATTTATTGTTCAGCTTTATTGTAATCCTGTCGAAAAGCGGACTGCCTATTCCAAATACCGGTTGCTGATCTGTTAATCCTTTCACATCAAACAACCCCATGCCAGCCATTACAATCCATGCTCCAAGCTGACCCTGGTCTTCGTCCTGCCCGAAGCCATAACCATGAATCCCTTCTGTACCATAGAAATCCCTGCAGATCATCCTGACCCATTTCTGGGTCTTTGAGGGAGAGCCGGTATGATTGAAGAGAAATGATGTATGAAGACATGGCTGATTTCCGTGATTATAGGGTTTTGTTATACCTGCAAATGCATGTATTTGAGTACCTCCCCCGAAAAGGTCTTTTTCCGAGATTAGAAATATGCTGTCAAGCCTTGTATTGAATTCATCCCTGCCTATTTTTGAAGCCATTGCTTCAGGATCGTGAGGAACATAGAATGTATACTGGTAAGCGTTTCCTTCCTGGAATCCGTTATGGGGTTGTGTGGCATCAAATTTCTCGAAGAATTTACCATTCTCCCATTTAGGCCACATTAATTCCCGCTCAGGATGAAAGATATTTTCCCATCCTTTTGAAAGCCCCATTAGCAGTTTATAGTCTTCCTCTTTTCCAAGTGATTTGGCCATTTGTGCAACAGCCCATGAGGTATAGGAATATTCAAGTGTATGGGAACACGAGAATCTCCATAGTTCATCTGAACCCTTTCCATTTTCAATATATGGAACATAACCTAATTTTACGAACTGTCCAACATCCATTTTTCCAGCTCCGAAAACCCGGCCTTCTGAAGTGATCTCATTTTTCAATGAAGCCTCATAGGCTTGCTGAACATCAAAATCGCGGATGCCACACATATAGGCAGCCACAATAGCAAGTGGAACCTGGTTGGTCCCGACGCCGGAAACATATTTGCTGTTGGCAATACCATCTCCAAGCCATCCGGCGTCACGGTAAACGGTAAGATGAGTTTTTATATAATCAGTAAGATATTCAGGATATGCCAGGGCCCATAGCTGAATCAGATTCCACTGTCCTCCCCATATACCGTCAGTGTTGTAAAAATTATACTGCGGCTTGTTGTCGCTTCCCAGGGGGATCTGTCCAACAGTTCCATCGTTCTTTGGATATGCACCATTAACATCACTTGCAAGACCTCTCCCTTTTAGTGCATGATACAGGCCTGTGTAGAATTTTACCTTGTCACTTTGTGTCTTTCCTTCAACCTTGATTCTACCGAGGTAATCATTCCAGTTATTATGAGCCGTCTCACTGGCTTTTTCGAAATCAAGATCTTTGGCCTCCGCTTCAAGATTCAACCTGGCATTTTCAACAGATGTATATGACAATCCGGCTTTAATCGTAATACTTTCGTTTTCTGATGTTGAAAAAGTAAGATAAAGACCGGCCCCAACTCCGGCTGATTCATTCTTTCCTGGTTCGGTAGCTGTTTTATGGAAAATTCCAAACGATTCAGGTTTTTTACTGATATCTGCAGAGAAATACATTTTTACGCTGGCCCCGGTCTGATACTTTTTTACATATTCGGGATATGTCTCAACGAATCCTTCAATTCGTCCCTCATCTGTATATGTTACTCTGGCATCTTTAACTTCACCACTCTCTCCCTGTTTGTTACCTATATCGAAAAGGATGTGTGAATCATTACCTGAGCGAAATGTGTACCTGTGAAAGCTCACCCTGTTTGTTGAGGTTACCTCGGCTTTGATGCCATAGTCCTTAAGAATTACGGAATAGTATCCTGGTTCAAGTATTTCATCTTTTTTATCGAATGATGACCTGTATCCTGAACCTGTAGAATCAGGATGGCCGGGAATTGTCTTAAGTTCACCCTTTGTTGGCATAAAGACCACACCCCCAACCTGGAATTCATGAAAATTCGGAAATCCTTCAATTGAATTATGCCTGAAATCATAACCCACTGCTTCCCATCCGCTCAGATTTCCCAGATGCCCGTCGGTTGAGGGACCTGGTTTGGCAAGGCCGAAGGGATTGCACCCCGGTGCAACATGAAACCATCTGCAATGTGCGGTTCCTATCATGGGATCGACATATTGAGTAAAATCTTCAGTATTATCCGTTTTGGCAGTCTTGCATGAAAAACCTGTGATAAGTATTGTGCCCAGGATCAGATAGAAAAGTAAGCTTTTCATAAATTTCTTTTTAGATTTTGTTCAAATGTAACAGAAAAGAAGAGATGTTCAATATAGGTATCATTGTCCTGTATCATGAGTACCTGTCCGGTAATTATTATACCAGAATAAAGCAACATCAGCATAGGAATAATTCTGGGTTTTGAACAGCTTTGTATTGAAATATTTCCCCTCAATCATTTTTTCAATATCCTCAGCACTTTTACCAATCCCAAAATTGTATGCAGTTGCAAGAAACCTGATTTTGTATTCTCCTTCCATTTTTCCGGTCCTGTATTTCTTTTCACATAATTTGTAAAAAGCTATCACATAGTTGAATTGGGTTTCTGTTTTTTCGAGGTCGGTAACTATCGATTTTCTGTAATCGGACATGGTTTCAAATTCATCAGGCTGTTTGAAACTTATTCCTGATCTGCGTCCAAGCACTGAGGGACCTTCTGTTCTTATTATTTCGGCAAAAGAGGGTTTTATCTGAAACTGGCCTATGGAAAAATTTGCATATTGTTCACCAAGATTGATATAGAGTGCTTTCAGCAGAGTTATCTCCATTTTGTCGCGCAGGGCAGAGTATCTTACCAGTTCAGGAAATACTACAGCTATAGCAAGATCGTATGGGATATTATTTCGTTCAAGGACCCTTTGCATCCATATCCTGTTGTCTCTTTCAAATGCAAGAGCCTTCTCCCAGTCAGATCCGAATATTTCCTTATAGTCAGGTGACTGGGCGAAGGCCCGGGTCGAAAGTATCAGAGATAGAATACAAACTGAAAATACTCTCACTTTTAAAATGGAATCCTGCATTTCAAAATTGCATTCTTCTTCGGAGAATAATACATATATGCAAGGAATATTTTGCCTTCTACTTTTGTGAGATGAGGATTGAACAATTCGTTAAGAGAGGTTTTGTCACTGAAATTAAGTGTACCGTAGGTATACCAGGCAACTTTCGAATTATCTGAACTGATGAAAAAGTCAGCTCCCCCCTGGTCAGCAGTTACAGTATGTATCTTATTACCTTTCAGATCTTTTATATCGCTTCCCTGGGTAAAAAGAATTTCGTCGTATTTCATTAAGCCGTTTGGATTTGCACCCATGTTTTTTGTCCAGTCAAAAGTGATGCCTTCGACATTAGTAACAAGCTTGGGTACCATTGAATTGGGACCTCCTCCCTGAATAATTTTCTGCTGCATCTGAGCTGAATACTTCATAGCCAGATCCATCTTTTCCTGATCGGTTTTGGCATTTTTCATAGCTTTGTCCATTGCCTCTCCCTCGTCTTCTGTAACCACAATATTTTCAATAACTATTGCCGCAAACTTATCTTTTGACTTTGTTACGGCAAAACTCTGTATCTGGCCGTACGGACCATAGGCTTTGCCTCCGAACGATATCAGGTACTTATCATCTTTTCTGGATATATACTGTTTGTATCTGAAGGTCCATGCATCAGCTCCTTCCGGAACATCCTCACTTACAATGTCGAAGCTCCTGATACGAGGATCGTCACCTTTTATCGGTCCCTGTGTAACACCGTTCTGTACAATATAATAATTATCGGCATGAAGGTCCTTGGCGAGAATTCTGCCATCATCTGAAATACTTACAGTTAATTCTTTATAATCGAGCTGTAGTTTACCACCCATATCCATTGCCATCTCAGGTTTATCGCAGGCGCATGTTGGCTCGGGTTGTTCAGGTTTCTTTGGTTTTGTTCCCAGAAGTTCGTCCTGCATTGCTTTTCCGGCTTTCTTTAAAATACCCTGTGCGTTTACTGATGTTCCGGTAAAAATTAACATCGCTACGATTAACAATATTGATTTTTTCATATACAGAATATTAATTAATCCTCAAATATAATTATAACTTTTTTGATCTGCTATTCCTGTAATGGCCGCGGGTTATTTAATAGTAAGGAGGTTTTTCTCAAAGGCCGAAGAGATGAAGGCGGGATCATAATCAGGATTCTGTGTAATTTCACCTGAAATATGGTTAATATAACCTTTGATAAACTGATGAGGAAGTAGATAAACCGGCTCCCCATTCTCATTACGGAGGGGGGCAGATTCTGTAAGTATATTCTCGAATGAGATATTTTTAAGACCTGCCTTTTTGATTTCTGACGAGAAATAATTAACCGTTTCGCTTGATATGGATATAATTATAAGATAGTGACCGTAATACTTCTGGCTGTTATGCTTGATTATCATATCAAGCTTATCCCTGGTAACAGGTAAGGCGGTTTTGTAGAAAGAATTTGCAAACCTGAAACCAACTTTAAGAATATTCTGTGCATCATATTCGTCACGTGTATAGTGCATAAAAATTTTCAGCTTATTATCATTTTCAAGAATAAAATTTGTTACACTTTCATCCAGAAATTTATCAGGCGTTACAGGATTGTAAAGACCGGCTCTGTTTATATCCCTCAGGAATTCAACCATCTCTTCCATACTTCTGGTCTTCTCAATGCCTGATAAGCGTTTTACAGTTGTTTCAATGAAGATATTCTTTTTAGACAACTGTAGCTGAAGATAAATAATATATACCAGAAGTCCAGCAATGATTGCAGCTTCAAGGATATGAAGTGTCATTTAAATTATTTATTAAATGGTGTTGCATAAAGTTATAAAAGAATAATTTAACTGCAAAGCAAACAATAAACACTTTGCCTGGTTTTAACTGCCGGTCTTCATTAATAATAAAACATCATTCCTCCTCCACCAGAATTACCAAACCTGGGATTTACTACATTATTGTATATAGATCCGAACGTATAGGAAAATCCGAATCGGGTAAAATAGCTGAATTGAGTAGCAATCTCTTTTCTCCTCAAAAGAACCTCTTCTGTTGTAGCCCCCCCCTTGACAAGTCCGAGCTGATCATGTATTAGCGAAGCTCCGCCTCCCAGGTCAAGCGATAATCCCTTCGCTATCCTTAATTCAATATCACCATACAATGATAAATTATTCAGACTCCAGTCATGAAGGTAATTACTGTATTCAAGCATAATATCAATTGTTCCCCATTTTTGAACAACCTCATAAGCTGCTGAAAATGAATGCTGAAAATGGGCCTCTTTAATTTTATCATATATTGTTGTATCGATATAATGAGAAGCATTATATCCTATTGAATATAATAGTCTTAGTTGTCTGCGTGTTGATTCTGAATATGGAAAAATATCATATTCTATTCCGGGCATGACAATAATTGAATTTTGCAGATTTCTATAGCTTGAAGCACCAAAGTTTACCGTACCCCCATATGACCAATGGTCTGTCAGACTTTTCACTATCAAGGTATTGAATGACCTTGAGGTATTTTCACTTGTTATCGTTTCATCGTCCATATCAAAGTTTTCAATGGAGTATCCATACCTTGCCCTCGTGTTTATCTTCCATTTTTCAGTTACTCTTGAGGCAGATATATTTCCATTCAGAGATGCATAATTATACGATTGCTCTGCATTCAGAAATCCGTTAAATCCTGCCCTGAATACCCAATTATTCCATCTGTCGGTTGATACTTTATCAGTCATTGGCTTTGTAAAGCTTATTTTCAGGTATTCGGAGAGGGGAGTTTTTGCAACATACCTCATAAGACCCATTTGAAGGGTCATTACTTCTTTTGACCTGATTTCATCATCTGTTGCATCTGGTAATGTTGCAAATGAAAGAGTGTCTGCCATTCCTTTGTATTCATGCTGACCTACAAAAAAATATGTGAATTCACGACCTCCTGAACCAGTTCTTTGTCTTGTTGATATAATATATACTCCCGCGTCTTTTATATCCCTGACATAATTTATATAGGGAATCTCTTTCCTGATGTAGTCGGTATTTTCCATAAAAACATTCAGGGCATCCTTCCGGAGGGTATCTGACAAAGCAGGATCCAATTGCGGAATTGCTTCAAAGGAAAAGGATAGCAGAAGAGTGAAAAGAATTAGATTTTTCATAACAGACATTATGCGTTGAACAATAATCCTAAAGGTAAAAAATCAAAAATCTTTTAACAAAAGAATATAACTGTTTTACAGATTATTAACAAAAAATCCGGCACCTGAAGCAGTGGTACCGGATGTCATTGAAGTTATTGAGGAATGAAAAAACAGGAACTATTTCAGATTTTCCGTACTCCTGACTACAGGAACCAATCCATCTTTAGTCATTTGCCAGATGCTTAACCCCTCCCTTTTCTCAAGGGGATAATGGTTTTCATCCTTATAGAATTCATTATTGCAGTTTAAAAGTTTTTCAACTCCCGAATCTGTTTTGATATATGTACCCTCAGGCAGGTTTATTGTTATTGTGATATTATCCCCGGCCCACTTTCTTCCCGAAGGAATGATAAATATATCGTCAAGGATGATTGAATCTCCTTTTACACTGTAATTATAAACTATGTCTTTTGTCCTGTTAAATGCAATAATCTCACTGCTGCCGAACGATTCCTTATTTACTGTAATACCTGCAGGTTCATTTTCGCTGAATTCAATATCAAGGTCGGGAGTAATATAAAGCTCTTTTTTCTCATCATTGATCATCAGGGAATACCCTTCGGTATTAAATGGCAGTGTCTTGTCCGTTATGAGATTTGACAAACTTCCGGTAGTTGTAATATAGATTGTATCAGCCGGATTGTTAAGCGGTAGTTTTGTTGTTGCCTTTGAGTTTTCTGCAAAACTTACTCCTTCGTTGAAAAGAAGCAGGACTAATGTCGTCAGTGACAGAACCCAGACAATCAGAAGAACAAGGCTGAAAATGCCATCATTCGCCTTAAACCATATAATCATCCTTATACCCCAGTAAATAAGAGCAAGAAGCGGGAGTATTACAACGATGGCAGACAGAATTATTATCCATGGGTACATTGCCGGGGAGACAAGATAATTAAGGAAGTCAGGCAGATAGGCAATATTAAAATCGAAGGCATCTGTCGAAAAAGCCCCCGGAATCTTGAAAACAAATATCAGTATTATTGAAAGGAAAAACATGAATCCGGTTATAAGCAGAATTGAACCCAAAACAATCAATAAGATCCTCATTATAATAAACAGTATTCTTCCGAAAGCCCTGAGGATTTCATTAATTGCACTGCCGATTCTGGAAGTCTGATAATAGCCTTTGTTATAGGAAGGAGAGTTTCCTGAGGAATAAGTGGCTGACTGACGTTTCTGTGCCATTACTCTACCATATTCAGGTCCGTACATTTCCCTGCGGCGTGTGTCAGTATTTGCAGAAGGAACAGCTATCCACAGAACAAGGTATGCGAAGAATCCAAATGCAAAAAACGCAGTAAATACTACAAAAAGAATTCTCAGCAATACAGGATCTGTATTCAGATAGGCCCCTATTCCTCCGCAAACACCTGCGAAGATTGTATCATCAGGATTACGATAAAGACGTTTTCTCCGGAAAGTTGTCTCTTCAAATTCTTCTGTAGTTTCCGGTGCATCAAAATCTTCCGGCTTACCAATGATGGAAATCATCGAATTAACATTTTCGGTGGTAATAATTCCGGCAACACCTTTCTGCGAATGAAAGATCTCTGCAATTCTTGCTTCGATATCCTCAATTGTTTCATTTCCACCTTTCATATTGTGGAAGCGGATATCAATCGCCTGCAGATAGTCCCGTAGTATTTTATAAGCATTTTCATCGATATTGAAAAGCGAACCGGCCAGGTTAACTTTTATGGTCTTGTCCATTTCTTTGAGTATTTAACGGTTATAATTTATTCCCTAGTTCTGATTCTGTTGACAGAATCCACAAGCTCCTTCCAGGAGTTGTCAAGATCGGCCAGGTATGTCTGCCCCGCATCTGTAAGTTCATAATATTTCCGTGGTGGTCCCTGTTGAGATTCTTCCCACCTGTAGCTGAGCAGACCTGCATTTTTCTGCCTTGTAAGGAGTGGATAAAGTGTACCTTCAACTACTATAACCTCAGCCTCCTTTAGTTCCCTGATTATATCGCTTGCATAGCAGGAATTTCTGGAAAGGACTGACAGAATGCAGTATTCCAGTATCCCTTTTCGCATTTGTGCTTTTGTATTTTCTAAATCCATGACTGGTAATTTTAAAAGGTTAAAATTTCATGTTCTTTTTTACTGTCTCAAATTCCTTTTTTACAGCTTCCTTTATATTATGGATGTTTACCGGATCGCCCTTCATTTCTATCTTCTGAGCAGTTGTTTTGGCTTCAGGAATTACGATGTAAAGGATAAGATAAACCAGGGCGCCGATACCTCCGGCAAGAACCAGTGCAATAAAGATTATCCTTATAATCAGGGGCTCAATGTTCCAATATGCTCCCATTCCGGAACAAACACCCCCTATGATCCTGTTATCCGGATCTCTGTACATACGATGATAGCCGGGTGATGAAAATTTATCCCTTGCTGATTTACGGTCGTTGTCGGAAATATCTTCGGGTGTTCCCATCACTGAAATAGCCTGATTGACATCATCGATGTTAATCACCTGCTTGTAAGTTGTGATTTTGGTCCTGAATAACTCCGCCATGCGGGTTTCAATATCTGAAAGGATTTCCGAGGAGCTCTCTTCACCTGCAAAATGAAGCTCCAGGTTCTTCAGATACCTTTTTAATTCTGAATATGCATCCTCGTCGATGTTGAATGAATATCCGCCGAGGTTGATGCTGACTGTAATTTTCATAGTTATTTTATTTATTTACTACTGTATTATACAAATAACATTTCAATACAAAGATATATAAAAAAATATATACTATGCAATACATAGTACTAAAAAATTACAATATTTTTCAAAATATTTTATATATATAAGATAATCAGCAATATAACTTACAAAGATTTTTTGCAGATTTGGTAAACAGAGAGGGGATAATAGCTTTTAAAGCATTTTTTATCTCTCAAGCCAGCTTCTGAAGTCGGATGTTCTTGCAGTACTTACAAGTATTTCTTCATCTGCCGGAGGACTTGTACTGATTCTGATCCTGCTTTTCGAAAGGAGATCAATTTTGTCTATTGACTTGTATTGAACAATATATTGACGGTTTACCCTGAAAAACAGATCAGGATTTACACGGGCCTCAAGCTGATCGAGAGAATAATCAACGGGATAATGTCTTTTTTCAGTTGTGCAAAGGAAACTGTTCTTATCTTTTGAATAGAAGAAGGCTATGCTTCCGGTTTCAATAATTTTAATTTTTCCTGAGATTGTAACCATGAATCTCCTTTTAAATCTGAAGTCTCTTTTTTCAATTGCATCGAGCAGGTGGTCAATATTTGAGGAAATGTTGTGACTCCTGAATTTTCTGAATTTGTCAAGACTATGTGAGAGACTTTTTTCATCAACAGGTTTGAGAAGATAATCTATACTGTTTAACTCAAAAGCTCTGATTGCATATTCATCATATGCTGTTGTGAATATAATATAGGATTCCACTTTAACTTTTTTGAAAATCTCAAAACTGTTTCCGTCTCCCAGCTGGATGTCGAGCATAATGAGATCGGGATGAGGATTTGATTTAAACCATTTCACCGCTGATTCCACTGTATCAATCCTGTCGACAATGCAGATACCCGGATCAATACTTTTGAGAAGCTTTTCAAGTCTTAAAGCAGCAGGAAGTTCATCTTCAATGACGAGAATGGTTATCATAATTCAACTTTCAGAAGTGGGATTCTTACTGTGAACTCTTCAGTATTTTCTGTGATTTCAACATTTCTTGTTGTAAAAAAACTGTACCTTCCCTTTATATTTTCAAGACCGTGACCTGTTGAAGTTACATCGTGTCTTCTCTGAAGGTTATTTGTAACCAGTAATGATTCATCATCAGCAGAGATGTTTATCATTAATGGTTTGTCCTTTGAAATAATATTATGTTTAATGCAATTCTCGACAAGCATCTGGAGAACCAGAGGGGGGACAGCATAGTTATGCACCTCATCCGGAATATTTAAAGTAATTATCAGAGAACGCTGAAATCTTGTCATCTGAAGGTTAATATAGTTTTTTGCAATATTAAGTTCCTCACTGAGAAGCACAAGTTCTCTTTCTCCGCTTTTCATCATATACCTCAATAAAGAGGAAAGATTCTGAATATAATCAACCACCAGCTTGTTATCTTCAACCATAGTGGTAAGACTGTTAAGGCTGTTGAAAAGAAAGTGAGGGTTTATCTGGGCTCTGAGGGCTTCATATTTTGCTTCAATGTTATCCCTTTCAAGCCTTACCGACTTTGAAAAATTATATTTCCACTGCTGATAAAAGAAGACTGATTCGTATATGGCTGTTATTAATAATGTAATCAGGATTGTGGTGAATACCTCCATTCCAATATTTTCAATCTTCGGGATGTTCCAGAATCTTCTTTCCAGGTAGTACAAGAAGAAACTGAATATAATTGTATAGGTCAGTATTAAGAAGATTTCAAGGATGAGGTGTTGCACAGGTGATATTTCCCACGGGAACTTTTTCCAGAGATAAATTACCATTGTCATACACCCGATCCATATACCGGCTGTCATGACCATACCATGGATAACCATTTTTACTGAATAGCTCAGATCTGTAATCCCATAGCTGATAAGGAATATTCCTGTAATGATTATTCCAATAAGGGGAATAATAAGAAATAGGCTTTTATTGAAGTAGTTGGTATTTATATTCATACTGGTACAAATCTAACTATAATTTCAGAACTGGATACGGTAAAGGAACATAGGAACAAACCCCTGCTGATATACATAATATGTTTCATCTTTATTTCCGTCATAGCCTTCCATAAAAATGCTCTTATAACCTGTAATATTCTGAAGATCTATTGCCCATTCATGGTTGAACCTGTTACGATTGATCTTTACGCCAATACGCAAATCAGTCCGGAAATAGTCATCATATTTCTCCTCATAAGCATTTGCCCAGTCGTAGATGGTTGCATTTTCTGTTTTTGAGGCTTCGAGATCGATAGGAATATACCTTTTCCCCCCTGCCCATACCGTTTTCAGATCGATCGTCACCATTGATCTTTTGCCGAGTTTATGCTCATAACCACCCAGAAGATTGAAAACATAGTTACCGTTAAAAGCAGTACTCCTCCATTTATTGTCCGACCCTGTATACAAAGAATTAAAAATTGAAGAGGTAAATAGAAAATACCATCCATTGCTCAGAAATTTTTCTGCTGTTAGTTCAATTCCATAATTTTTACCTTTTCCTTTGTTTATCAGACTGTCCTCAAGTACAGAACCAAACTGATCTCCTGAATTTATGAGAGAGTATTCAGGAAATGATTCCTTGACGGGTATCCTGTATAGATGCTGGTAATAGCTTTCAATCTTTACTCTGAAATCTTTGCTGAACATATGGTGATAACCTAGTATAAAATGTGCACTTCTGGAGTACTCAAGATCTTCATTGGTTCTTGAATATTCTGACGAAACCGGATTATAATCCTGGAAATAATAGACTCCTTTTGGCTGAAGCTGACTGTGAAGCCCCAGTCCAAGATTGATGCTGCCTTTCTCTGAAGTTGTATAATTCATTCCTAACCTTGGTTCTGTTGCCAGTTCATTATTAAGTCCTGAGTACTGGAAATTTATTCCTGTGTATGTAGTAAGCCTGCTTCCGAATTTATGCTGCCACTGGGCATATGATCTGAACAATGTCATTCTTCCATCAATATCTGTATAGGTTAAAAACCTGTCATAGTCCTGATCATATATACTGTCGAGGTACATAATATTGTAATTGTCTATTATTAGTCCTATGCTGGCATTATCAGAAGAACTGAATTTTTTCCTTATCTGGGTTGAAAGGGATATTTTATTCTCCGTCTGATTTTCCCTGATGTAAGGCATAAAATCTTCCTCCTTTACGGAGTCAATCAATGCTATTGAATTGGAATGCTGCCAGGAGAAGGTTGATTTAATGCGTGTTTTATCATTGAAATAGTATGTATGTGATAATCCCAATACACCCAGTTCCGAACCAAAATCAGTCGCCTGACCTTTCTGATTGTACCGGTTTTCAGCAGTATCAGTAAGATCTCTTCCCAGTCCTATAAAACTGTTTCCCCAGAGTCCGAATAATTTAAAACGTCCCGATTTGGTTCCGGGGATATCAACCAGGAATGTAAGATCCTGATATTCAGGTATAGCAGCACCAGTGCCAACATTGAATCCCATTTCGTTCATAAGTTCCATTGTTGAATATCTGAAGTTCCCGACAAATGAAGCATTCTGTCCGTTTTTAAGTTTCATTAATGGCCCTTCAGCACCAAGTTCGAAGCCATTGAATCCCACCTGCCCGACGAATTCATGTTCGTCTGAATTACCGGATCTGAGATTGATATCGAAAGCACCGGCAAGAGCATTTCCATACTCTGCAGGGAAAGCACCTGTAAGAAAATCAGAATTTGATAACAGGTTATTATTTACCATACTGACAGGACCGCCTGTTGTCCCCTGGGCTCCGAAATGGTTGGGATTTGGAATTTCAATCCCTTCGAGTCTCCATAGAACACCGGAAGGAGAATTTCCTCTTATTATTATGTCATTTCTGGCATCATTCTGGGTCATTACTCCTGCATAATTTGAAACCATTCTGGCAGGATCTCCAAGACTACCAGCAAAACGCTCTGTCTCCTCAACTGAAAATGTCCTTGCACTAACCATTGCAAGCTCATTCTGGGTTTCAGCCTTTTTTGATTCAGCAGAAATAACCACTTCTCCCACCGATGTTAATTTTTCATCCAGTTTAATATCAAGTACCAATTCCTTACCGCTTACAACAAGCAAGTTGGCAAAGGTCCTGGTTTCGTATCCTAAGTACCTGACCTCAACCGATTGTCTGCCAAGGGGTACCATTTTGAGTTCGAATTTTCCATTAATATCGGTTGATACTCCGATTCTCGGAACTGAATTGGCAAGAATAACTGTAGCACCTGTTATCGGGTAACCTGTTATTGCATCTGTTACAGTTCCTCTGATAGTCTGAGAAAGATCATCAGAAGCATTTGCCTGATTGATCAGGATCAGGACTGAGATAAGAGCAAGCAGTATTGTTTTCATGATGGTTATTTTTTCCGACAAAACTAAGCTCACTTCTTTTCAGGAGGAAATAAAACCTGACGACATGGCCTTTTGAAATGCTGAATGAGGATTTCTGGTGATGAATAAAATTAAGAGTAAGGTTAGATCTCTTTTCTGAAACAAATTTTTATATTTAGCTGATCAATATTTGGAAAATGAAAAGGTTCAGGTGGGGAATCCTTACAGCCGGCAAAATGTCGGCAAAATTCGTTAAGGCTCTTAAGCTTCTTGAAAACGCCGAATTATATGCAGTTGGAGCCAGGGATGAATCAAGGGCAAAATTATTTGCTGAGGAATATGGATTTCAAAAGTATTATAGCAGCTATGAAGAGCTTACAGCAGATCCTGAAGTTGATATAATATATATTGCTTCACCGCATTCACATCATTATGAACATACTATGCTTTGCTTGCGGAACAAAAAGGCAGTACTGTGTGAAAAAGCATTTTCACTTAACAGCAGGGAGGCAGAAGCAATGATTGCTGAAGCGGCAAAACAGGGAGTTTTTCTGATGGAGGCACTCTGGCCCCCTTTCCAGCCAATTTATCAGAAGACCAGGGAAATTCTTAACAGTGGTAATGCAGGTTCAATTGTTCATCTCGATGCCAGGTTTGGTTTCCAGCCTCTATATGATCCCGCTGACCGGAAATTTAATCTTTCACTTGGAGGAGGCTCACTGCTTGATATTGGAATATACCCTGTAAATGATGTACTCTATTTCATGGGTGTGCCTGATGAAGTAACTGCAAAGGCATCCTTTACAGAGTCAGGTGCCGAGCACACTTTAAGTATTATTTTTGGTTTCCAGGATGGTAGAAAGGCTACTGTCTTCAGTTCTTTTCGTGCATCAGCAGGTATTAGCTGCACATTATATTGTGAAAAGGGGAATATTGTTTTCTCAAGGGCAAGAGACATGTCCCAGAGACTTAATGTAACTTTGAATGGGCTGGAACCTCAGGAATTTTCAATAATACCCGAAGGTATGGGGTACCAGTATGAAGCTGCTGAAGTAATGAAATGCCTTGAAGAAGGAAGAACTGAAAGTGAATATGTTACACATGCTCACAGTCTGAACCTGATGAAAACACTCGACAGAGTAAGGAAAGAAGCTGGCATAGTCTTTCCGGGGAGAGATTAGCAGTTTTTAATTATTATCGAAAAATAAATCCGGACAATTTTGTTTAGGTCCTTATTAACGGGGGGATGAACAATTTTGATGTAGTTATTGTTTATTCTTCACAGGGAAAGTTTACATTCTTAAATTATTTTCAATGGTCCGGGTAAAATCATTTCTGGTTATTGGTTTAATGTTTGTTCATTTAACTTTAATCCACGGGCAGAATACAGATGCCAACATATTCGGTGATGTAAAATCAAATGGTGAGCATATTCATTTCGCAAGCGTTTATCTTGAAGGTACTACAAGAGGGACAACCACAGATGCAACCGGGCACTATATGCTTATCAATCTTCCTGAAGGGACACATGTACTGGTTGCAAGTTACCTGGGATATACTACAGTAAAAAAGACAATTACCGTAGTAAAAGGGGTATCGCAGGAGGTGAATTTTGAACTTGAGGCAGAAACAATGACTTTACAATCGGTCGTTGTAACGGGAACAAAAACTGCAAAAAGGCAAACCGAATCTCCCGTAATAGTCAACATACTGGATAGTAAAGCTTTGAGTTTAACCCAGGCCTGTAATATATCTGAGGGACTCAAATTCCAGCCGGGATTAAGAGTTGAGACCGACTGTCAGACATGTAATTATACCCAGTTGAGAATGAACGGTCTTGGAGGTTCATATTCTCAGATACTGATTAACGGACGACCAATTTTCAGTCCACTCACCGGTTTATATGGCATGGAACAGATACCGGCCAATATGGTTGAGAGAATTGAAGTTGTAAGAGGAGCCGGTTCTGCCCTCTATGGCTCAAGTGCTATAGGAGGAACAGTGAATATTATAACAAAAATACCTCAGGAGGGATCGTATGATATTGGTACTACATTTCAGAGGATTAATGGAGAGGCAAATGATTTTATTCTGAACGGGAATGTCAATATGATTAACAAAACCAGAAATGCCGGTGCGACAATATTCGTCAATAAACGTGACAGGGAATGGTATGATCATAATGATGATAATTTCTCGGAATTGCCATTGTTGAGAAACAACTCCTTCGGGGCAACAGCTTTCTTTAATCCCGCGCCTAATCAGAAGATAGAACTGAATTTCAGCAGTCTTTATGAATACAGGTATGGAGGAGAAATGGTAAATGATCCTGCATATAAAGCATTGCAGGCAGAGGAAAGAACTCACAATGTGCTGATGGGAGGTATTGACTACCAGATTAACTTCAATGAGGAAAACAGTTCATTCATTACCTATTTTGCGGGTCAGTCAACAGGAAGAAAGCACTATACCGGAATTATGCCTGATGCCATCCCTGATATTGCAGAACATATGGTAAATCCTCCGTATGGTACAACTTCAAACATTACTCTGCAGGCAGGTACACAGGTGAACCACAGGATTATGGATTTTATTGGTGGTAAAAATGTTATTACGGGCGGACTTGAATTGGTTTATGATGATGTACTGGACTCAATCCCTTCCTACAATTATGGAATTGACCAGACTACAATAAATGTAGGGGCATTTGCACAAAGTGACTGGGAGATAATTCCCGGATTAAGTTTTCTTGCCGGACTCAGGGGTGATAAACATAATTTTGTCGATAGGCTAATTGTAAGCCCGAGACTTTCATTTCTTTATAAACTGAAAGATTATACACAATTCAGGCTAACCTGGGGACAGGGTTTCAGAGCCCCTCAGGCATTCGATACCGATATGCATATTGCCTTTGCAGGAGGAGGTATTTCACGAATACAGCTTTCTCCAGATCTTGTTGAGGAGCGGTCAAACAGTGTCAGTGCTTCGGTCAATTATGATAAAACATCCAAAACTTTCATTGCAGGATTTACTCTCGAAGGATTCTATACAAACCTCGATAATGTTTTTTACCTGCAGCCGGTTGGCAGCGATCAGTACGGAGACCTTTATGAGAAGCGTAATGGAAGCGGAGCGTCAGTAAATGGAATAACTATTGAGCTTAGAGGTAATTACAACAAAAAGGTTCAACTTGAAAGCGGTATAACACTTCAGCGAAGTCTGTATGAGGAACCTGTTGAGAATATTCCGGGACTTGATCCGAGAAAGCCATTTCTGAGATCACCAAACCAATATGGTTATCTGACTCTTTCATTCACACCCGATAAAAAATTCAGTGCCTCCTTCAACGGAGTTTATACAGGTCCGATGGATCTTGCTCATTTTGCAGGAGCTCCCGAACAAACAGTTGATGAGTATGTAACCACAAAACCATTTACAGAGCTGGGCATGAAAGTCGGATATACATTTTTCTTTGAATCAATTGACTCAGGGATCGAGCTTACCACCGGTGTAAAAAATTTACTGAATTCTTACCAGGATGATTTTGATTCGGGTAAAAACAGAGACAGCAACTATATTTACGGACCTTCTGCACCCCGGACAATTTTTTTAGGTATCAAAATAAAATCACTTTGAAATTGAAAGCATTAAAAATGCTTAATTTTACAGAGTGGCAAGTAAATATATTGATCCGGAACTTCGTAGTGAAGAGGCATTCTACAGACGTAAGCTGTTAATCAGTTTTATTATCCCCGGAGTATTTGTATTCCTGATGTGGCTTTCAAAAATAGTTGAACTCCTTTTTGAAACAGATCTGTCACATTTCGGGATCCATCCGCTCTCAACTGACGGATTATCCGGAATTATCCTGTCTCCCTTTGTTCATGCAGATTTAAGGCATCTTTTCAACAATTCACTACCCCTTTTTCTTCTTTCAGTGGCGCTTTTTTTCTTTTATACTGAAGTAGCCCTGAAAGTATTTTTATATACATGGATTTTATCAGGTCTCTTTGTATGGTTAGCCGGCAGATCTGCCTGGCATATAGGTGCAAGCGGAATGGTTTATGGCCTGGCTTCATTTCTGTTCTTCAGCGGAATAATAAGAAAATACTACCGACTTGTTGCTTTGTCTCTTCTTATTGTATTTCTTTATGGTTCTATGGTGTGGGGAATATTTCCCGGTTTATATGAAAATGTATCATGGGAATCACACATGCTTGGTTTTTTTGCTGGTATTGCACTTGCAATAGCATACAGGAAAAAAGGACCACAGCCTCCTGTTTATGAGTGGCCGGATGAGAAAAATGAGGGGGAAGAAGAAGAGAGAAAGGGAGATGGGGAGAGAGGGAGAATGGGAGAAAATTGATTAAATGTATCTGGAAGCTGTTAATGGAATGATAATATACGAATTATGATTGATCTGTCGATCATTATTGTAAGTTACAAGGGTTATGAACGCTTGCAGCAGTGTCTGGGTTCATTATCTAAGCTGACCGGGACATTGCTTACAACTGAAGTTATTGTTGTAAATAACTGCCCCGGGGATATATTATTCAACTCAGTCGAAAATCAATACAAAGAATTCCGGTTTATAAAAAATAAGGTAAATGGAGGATATGCCAATGGCTGCAACCTCGGCGCTTCATATGCTAATGGAAGTTTTATCCTAATTTTAAATCCTGATACTGTAATTACAGAAAAATCTCTTTATGATCTGTTGTCAGTGGCAAAATCAAATGCCTCATTTATTATAACTACATGCAAACAGGAAACAGAAAATGGTAAACAGAGTATTGCATGGGGACCTTTTCCCGGGTTAAACAGTTTAACGGGTTTTATGAGAGCGCTATGCAGGACTGGTTATAAGAGTCAAATCAGGTTCAGAGAAGAATTTCCTGCTAATATCTTTTTTCCTGACTGGATATCAGGATCTGTTGTAATGATTTCTGCTGAGAATTATAAAAGACTGGGTGGGTTTGATGAAGATTTCTGGATGTACTTTGAAGATGTTGATCTCTGCAGGAGGGCGAGAAATATCGGAGGCGATATTGCATTCTGCAATGATATTTCAATTGAACATAATCATGGAGGCAGTTCAAGAATAAATATGAAAACAGCTTCAGTTACCAAAACGGAAGTTGTTATATCCAGGCACATTTATATCAATAAGCATAAAGATGGAATTGAGCATTTTATTCTCCAGGCATTTCTGGTTATAAATACTCTGACCTCTTTCGGATTTACAGCTCTTGCCGGAATAATATTTTTCTTTATTCCCAGATTATTCCTTCGCACAGTAGTATACGGGAGGATTATGGAGTATTATTTATTTGCTTTTATAAGAGGTACCTGGCTTAGTCCCCGATCGGTAAATTATTTGAAAACTACATTGACTGGTAGTGTAAAGTAATAATCCTTAAAGTGTTAAAAATCTATAATTCTTGATTCCGGAATAGTAATCAAGAAGATTTTTCATGAATTTTATGATCATATTTGCCTGAAAGACCCTGTTCGGGTGAATAATGTTCAGGAACTATTTCATAAAATGAAAATGAAATTGTCAGCTGTTACGGTTTTCCTCTGTGGATTATTTTCTGCAGGGATAAGCTATTCGCAACCAGCCGATGAAAAAAATAATATAACAGATAACCAGTATTTTTCTGAAAGATTAAAAGTACCTTATCCTGTCGATGCAAATGAGATTTACTATTACTTTGATATTTCTGAACACCAGGCTTCAGAATCCGGCACAGAAGTAAAATTAAGTTCGAATATCCCGGAAGGTTTAAACTATCGTATCCAGGTAGCTGCATTCAGAAATGCTGTTTCGGGTGAATTCTTCAAGGGCTTTTCTCCAGTGTTTGGAATAACTTCTGAAAGCTCCGGTTTGAAGAAATACTATATTGGTATGTTCAGAAGGCTTTCTGATGCAAAGGAAGCTAATGCCAAGGTCAGGGAGAATGGATTCAAGGGCTGCTTTATTGCTTCTTTTGATGGTAATCGGTCAGTGTCATTAGATCATGCCGGCGATCTTGAAAGAGTCTGGGGAAATATCCCATTTGAAAAGATTGAAACAGTGAATCCTGTAGAGGTTAAACCAATCACCCTGACTTCAGTTCCCCAGGTAAAGGAGCAGGTGGTTACAGAGCCGGTACCAGTTAAAATGAGTGAGAATTTACTCTCAGATGCGTTGAAGATATTTATCGACTGCAGGTCATGCGATATGAACTATACAAGGCAGGAGATTCCCTTTGTTAATTATGTGCGGGATACGCGTGAAGCCGAAGTCTACCTGCTTGTTACAAATCAGGCTGCCGGAAGCGGAGGTGACCAATTCACATTTTCTTTTCAGGGACTTCAGAAGTATGATGGGAAGAACGATACTCTCACCTATACAAGTAATCCGGATGAAACCTGGTCTATTATCAGGGAGAAAAAGACCAATATGATAAAGATGGGCCTTATGCGTTATGTCGCCCGGACACCATTCTTTGATGAAATTGATATTAAAAATACAGGTGAGATAAAGCAGCATGAAATTGAAGATAAATGGAATAACTGGGTATTTGAACTTCAGACCAGCCCTCAGTTCAATGCAGAAGAAACATATAGCAGGCTTGCATTCTTTAATACCTTTCAGGTAACAAGGGTAACTCCGGATATAAAACTTGAGATGGACCTAAATCATTTTACAAATAAGCAAAGATATATAGAGGATGAGGGTAGTACAGAATATGTTGTAAGCAGCAAATCACTTCAGAACCTTTTCGTTAAGAGTCTTGGAAATCATTGGTCAGGCGGACTAAGATTTGATATTGAATCATCCACCAGTCAGAACTATGATCTGAATATTGATTTTCTTCCAACAATAGAATATGATATATATCCATATTCAGAGGCAACACACAGACAATTCAGGATTATGTATAGTATTGGTTATGAATATTCAGACTATACTGATTCTACAATCTATAACATGGCTGTTGAGGGCCTTTTTAAACATTCCATAAGAGGTGCATACCAGATTCAAAAGAAATGGGGATCAATTAACCTGTCATGTTCATACTCCAATTACCTTGATGATTTTTCAAAGAACAGGTATGGTTTCTGGGGATACACAAGGTTAAGAATAGTAAAAGGGCTAGCCCTTTCAGTTAATGCCGGATTAACCTATACAAATAACCAGATAAACCTGGCAAAGGGAGAACTTTCTGAAGCAGAAAGACTTCTCAGATTGAAGCAACAGGCCACAAATTTCTATTTAAACGGCGGAGTAAGTCTCAGTTACACATTCGGATCAATATATAATAATGTTGTCAATCCCCGTTTTGGTAATAATCACTGAGAAATAATTCTTAACTTACCAACTACTTTTTTTCATCTCATTTTATTTTAACCTGTTGCCTGCTAATACTTTTCTAAGTTATGGATGCAATCCGGGTGAATTTGATTTTCTCAAAACTCAGAAGATATTTTGAAGGGTTGTTGCCTGAATCAGTCAAATTATTACCTTTAAAGCGTTTTTTTTGGAAACGGCACATACCATTTTTCATGAATGACAAACCTGTTGCGGTAGTAACCGGGGCGAGCAGAGGTATCGGAAGGTCAGTTGCAATCGGGCTGGCTGCTGAAGGTTATGATATAGCTGCCATAGCCAGGTCGACGGACAGTGAAGGAATGGAATTCCTGGCACAGGAGGTCGTCCGCCTGGGAGCGCAGTTTTTTCCAATCGGGCTCGATATATCATGTACTTCCTGTCATAAGGAGGTTGTAAGCAATATCCTTGAGAGGTATGGCAGGATAGATATTCTGGTAAATAATGCCGGAGTGGCACCGCTGCAAAGAAGTGATATACTTGACATGTCCGAGGAGAGCTATGAAAGACTTATGAATATCAATCTTAAAGGTCCTGTTTTCTTTGCCCAGAAAGTCGCCAGGGAAATGCTCTGGCTTAAGGAACACATTGAATTATACAAACCGGTCATAATTTTTATTACTTCAGTCTCAGCTGTTCTTACCTCAACAAACAGGGCCGAATACTGCATTTCAAAAGCGGGACTTAGCATGGCATCTTCAGTTTTTGCTGACAGACTAGCATGTGAGGGGATTCTTGTTTATGAAGTAAGACCCGGAATTATTGAGACTGACATGACAATCAAGGTAAAGGACAAGTACGATAAACTGATACATGAAGGATTAGTTCCACAGAAGCGCTGGGGCATTCCTTCAGATATTTCAAAAGCTGTAGCCTCACTTGCTAGGGGAGACTGGGCTTTTTCAACAGGTACTGTTTTTGAAATAAGTGGCGGGCTTAATATCCACAAACTCTGATACTTTCAACATTCATTGAACAAAATTTCTGATCTTGATGTTTACTGTCAGATAAACATTAATGATTATGAAAAGAGTATTTTTATTTTTGATAGCATCAGTATTGCTTGGGTTAAACGTTGAAGCACAGCAAATACTGACTGCTGATACCGGTAAGACAAAACTTGAATGGTTAGGTGAAAAAGTTACCGGAAAACATGACGGAGGAATCAACCTCCAGTCAGGATGGATCAGTTGGAAAGATAACAAGGTCCAGTCAGGAGAATTTGTTATTGATATGACCTCAATAACAAGCTTTGAGAACCTTGACAAACTGGTCGTTCACCTGAAATCTGATGATTTTTTTGGAGTTGAAAAGTTTCCTGCATCGAAACTGATTATTACTGAAAGTACACCATTTGATAAAGGAACCGCAACAGTTAAGGGAACTCTGACTATTAAGGGAGTCACAAATCCGGTTGAATTTAAAGCCGCATATCAGAAGAAAGATGACGGGACATGGTTTTTTGCCAACATTGTAATTGACAGGACAAAGTATAATGTGAGGTACAGATCAGGTTCATTCTTTGATAATCTCGGAGACAAGACAATCTACGACGAATTCAAACTGAAAGTAAGTCTGATGGTTAAATAGTGTTTTAACTAAGGTCCACGATATTTCCCGCAGATTGCGCAGATTAACGCAGTATAATTCTGTGCTGATCAGTGAAATCTGCGGGATTTTATTTTTTCAAAATCAAATTTCTTTTGATTTTTTGGTAAAGTCGGAAATACTGACAATCTTGTAATATCAAAAAAACAGTATTTATGACAAATGATATTAATCTCAACGGTGGACACCGTAAACTAGTTACTGCAGGATTTATTATTCCATTCATCCTTGTTACAAGTTTGTTTTTTTTATGGGGCTTTGCTCACAGCCTTCTTGATGTCCTGAACAAACATTTTCAGGAGATATTGGGTATAACAAAAGCAATGTCAGGATGGGTTCAGGCTGCACTTTATGGAGGTTATGCTGTAATGGCTATTCCGGCCGGACTTATTATGAGTCATATTGGTTATAAGAAGGGAATCATACTTGGACTTTTAATATATGCCACCGGAGCATTCCTGTTTTACCCGGCAGCTGAGATACAGACCTTTGTATTTACGCTTTTCTGTCTATTTGTTATCGCCTGCGGACTTACCCTGCTCGAAACTGCAGCCAATCCATACTCAACAGTACTCGGACCAAAAGAAACTTCTGAGCAGAGACTTAATTTTTCACAATCATTTAACGGTTTGGGTTGGATAATCGGTCCAACAGTTGGCGGTTGGTTTATTTTCAGGGGAGGTGAAATGGCTGAGACCAATAAATTTGCGTCGATGATTATGCCCTATATGATTATCGGTACCCTGGTTACGCTTGTTGCTATTATGTTTATATTCACCAAGCTTCCCGATATACATGAAGGTGAACACGATAGTCACGGAGACAAAGGAAAATACAGCGGTCTGCTGAAATTCAGCCATTTTAAATTTGCAGTGGTTGCACAGTTCCTGTATGTTGCTGCCCAGACAGGGATCAACAGTTTCTTTATAAATTATGTCACTGAAACAATGCCTCAGTTCAGCAATGAGAAAGCTGCATATCTTCTGTCTCTGGGATTTATTTTCTTTATGATTGGCAGATTCTCCGGCAGCGTGATGATGACCTGGTTTAAGCCGAATCAGATGCTTGCTCTTTATGCAGGTATAAATATTCTTACAATGTTATTTGTTGTACTTGGCCTTGGATGGCTGTCTCTTATATCAATCTACATAACATATTTCTGCATGTCCATAATGTTTCCTACAATTTTTGCCCTGGGTATAAAGGATCTGGGAAGTCTTACAAAAAAGGGATCATCGTTATTGGTTATGATGGTCGCAGGAGGAGCAGTATGCCCGATGCTTATGGGCTGGATAGCTGATATTTCCAATATGGCAACTGGTTTTATAGTACCGATGCTCTGCTTTGCAGTAATTCTGGTATTCGGATTGAAGGGATATAAGGTTAAGAAAGTGGAACTGACCCAATGACAAATAAAACATCCTATGAGTATCTGAATATGCAGTAATCATAATGACTTAATATTTAAAGATCATGAAATCAGTTTTACAACCAAAAACAGTAATGTTGTTTATTCTGTCAGCTGTTCTGATTTTACCTGTTTCAGCACAGATAGGTTTTTATGAAGGGTATATAGTAACAAATCTGAATGATACATTAACAGGTAAGGTTGGCAGAAATGAGAGCAGGCACATAATTAAGAACTGCATCCTTAAACAGGATGGTAAAAGCGTAAAATATTATCCGGCTGACTTCAAGAGGTTTGGTTACTTTGATGGGCCGACCTATGTTTCAAATGTTCTTAAGGATACGATTGTGCAGGTACTGGTTGAAGGGAAGCTGAATCTGTACAAAGTTCAGACAACACTTTATGTGTCAAAGGAAAATGAGAAGGTAACAAAGCTGGAAAACTACATGCAAAAGGCTGAAAGTAAAGGGCAATTATATTATGTAGAAAGTGTTAAGTGGAAAGGGATACTTACATATATGACTTCTGACTGCAGTCCCGACAAAAAAGTGATTGATAAGCTGAAACTACGTGAAGTTGAAATTACAGACTTTGTTGTAAACTATAATAAATGTTCTGATTCTCAATACATTCTGCATAAGAGCAGGTAACCCAGAAATTCCTTTCAGGAGAAATCATGAAATGGGATGTTTACTCAGATATTTTTTCATTTATCATTTGTCCCAGTTTCCTGCCCATTTCGGCACCGGTATCAACACTGAATCTGTAATGAATTCCACCATACACCCGGCTTATTGAAGCTTCAGACGCAGCTTCATTGAAAGAGTTGAAATGTCTTTGCATCCCTATGTAACGCAGGTCACTGGTATCCTGAAAGGCAAAATTCTCGCCGTATAGTTTCGTGAGAACAGTTGCTGCACTGGCTGTTATTGTACTATGGCCACTTGTGTATTCGGGGAAAGGAGGTGTTTGCAAAAAGGGCATCCAGGTATCATCTATTAGTTCGTTTATTGCCGTCACAGGTCTTACATAGCTGCTTCGGTATTTTTCATCCCAGCATGAGATGAATGCATCGTATAGTGCAATAGCTGTTAATGCATAAGCTTTAGCTGTAGTAACAGCATCGGCCCCTGACTGTCTTGATGCAATTGCTGCTATCCCTATCCAGTGACCACCGGGAGTGATTTTCTTGTTGCCGAACATCATGTGTCCGGAGTGTTCAATTACGAAAGGATTGTCATCCCAGAAACGTGCAATTTCCATCTGTTCTTCAGTCAGATCAAGATTAATATCATATACTTCCTTCAGGGATATATAATAGTAGCTGTTTGTGTCAGTACTGTATACCGGAGGTAATCCGGGCCTGAATTGTGCTGCGGAATCCATTGTCATTGGCATCATTGTATTCCAGCACCATTCCACCCCGTCGAGGTAATCAGGTGGCGTCGGTCTCCATTTTCCGGGTTCTTTACTGCCTATATACTTAGGTTTACCTCTTGAACTGGAATAGCCATCTTTGCCTGCTCTTTCAAGTATTATCTCCGAAATTCTGTTGCCGAATTCGACAGACCTGTCATAAACCCCCGGATCGAGTTTCGATCTGAAGCTTTTATAAATTGAGTTCTCGTAATGGTCGAGTGAATCAACGGAGAAGACTTTTACCTTCCTTACGACATTGAAGAATGATCTGGTGGAAGCAAGAGTGAAATCATATTCTTTATCTTGTTCCGGTTCAGGCATTTTGCCGAATCCATTCAGTTTTTCAGTTATTGAAGAGGCACCTGGCTTTGTGAATCTTACTGCTTCATACGATGCCAGCGCACTGTATACATATAATCTGCTTGCAACAGGAGGTGTAAATACATCATATATTATTACCTCTGTAAGCTGATTCATGTTTCCATGAAGAACTTCCTGATCACTTATATCCTCATCAATATCATTATTACAGGCTGTTAGTCCAGTCAGAAATAACAGAAGTGCAGCCACTAAAGTCCTCTCAAACGGGTTAGTTTTCATGAATATGTATATTATTAAGTTTAAAAATTCTAAGCTTTCCTCTGTTCTGTGCAGCAGCCAGTAACAGACTTCCCTGTTTATCTTTCAGTTTTACAAGGCCCCTTCCGTTGCCCGGTACGAAAAATCCGCTTTCCTCAACTGATAAGGCCCTGAATCCGTTATTTCCGTCACCCAGGAGCACAAGCCCATTAAACGCATCATACCGGCCGGTCAGAACCTCCGTGCCAAAGTCATTCCCGGTTATGGCGATATCGGCATTACCGTCGTGGTTAAAATCTTCAGTAATCATGAAGTTCAGTGGTGACATCTGCGCCTCAGCAGGAAGAGGGATAATTTTGAACCTGCCATTGCCCTCATTTCTGAAACAGGATGATTCAAAACAGGTTGCCCTGAGCACCAGGCTTTTCCCAAACTGTTCGGGAGAAAAAAGCTGATCGATTGTTGCCACGGCATACGATTTATAGTTCTGGAATCTTGAACGCAGGCTAATCATCTGTTTTACTGCATCCTCGCGGCCTGCTGAAGGATATTCCCTTATTGTCCTGTCTTCCTGGCTTGAGGGAAGATATATTGACAGGAATGCATCGTAGCTTCCGTTATTGTCATAATCAGCCGAGTAAACCGACACAGGATATTTCCCGGAGGCTCTGTAAAAGGAATTTAGCCCAAGGTTTCCTGAAACATAATCCATGTCACCGTCTTTGTCAAAGTCGCAGGGGATCACAGATCTCCACCACCCGGTTTTTTCTTCAATGCCTGTACCGGATGTTTTATTTATGAACCTGCCATTGATGTTTTTAAAGAAGGTCAGCGGCATCCATTCACCGGCAATAACCAGATCAGTCCAACCATCATTATCGTAGTCAGAGAACACAGCATCATTTACCATTCCCAGGCTTATAAGTTCAGGTGCTGATTCAGCGGTAATATCTGTAAACAGAATTTTATGCCTGTGAGAATCATTTCTCAGAACGTAAGAAGAAACCGGACGGGGGTAGTGCCATGGATCAATTCTGCCTCCAATAAAAAGATCCTGATCACCATCCTGATCAAAGTCGGCAGATATTACGCATGATTTACTGATGAGGATTGATGGTATTGCGGATGTGTCCTCAATGAAGATACCTGTACCATCGTTTACATAGAGGTGGTCACTGTAATAAGAGGATCCCGGCTCATTCTCATAACCTCCTGAGGCAATGTAAATATCCAGGTCACCGTCATTATCGGCATCTAACAAGAGTATACCGGCATCATCCCATGTTTTTTCCTTCTTATCACGGACATCAAGAGGCCTGGAAATAAACTTCCCGTTCGCCTGCTGAAGGAATGCCATGGCATTATGACCTGACGATCCTCCGCATACTATGTCTTCAAGACCATTGCCGTCAACATCTCCTGCTGCAATATATGGTCCTGATTCAGAATACTTATGGGGTATGAGTTTCTGAATATTGAAATCAACAAAATCTTCTTCTTCCGGGAAATGATCGATACCGGATTCGCCTGTAAAATCATCGAACATCTGCCCCGAAGGTATCCTGGTTCTCCGTTTCTTTTCATTTATTCCGGCCGAATCGACAGAAACTGTAAGTGACTGATTCGCACCAACATTATAAATTTTCTGTATAAGGCCATTTTGCCAGCGGATCACTACAGAATCAGCTTTCGTAGCTAATCCCATACCGAAATAGACTGTCGTTTCAAGTGTCGACAGATAACCTCTGAAAGGAGTATTCTCCCTTACAAGGGTTTTTCCATTATCGAAATACAGGGAAACGAGGCTGCCTATACCATCCCTGTTTAATGAATCTCCTGCAAGCCTGATATTAAGATAATTGCTTTTTTCAGGTGAGGTTTCCCTGATATTGTTCCGGTAAAGATAAGCTACATCGTTGATATTGTTCATTACAAGATCGAGATCCCCGTCGAGGTCAAAATCAGCAAAGGCAGCACCATTTGAGAATGAGGGTGTTGTCATGCCCCAGGATTCTGAAACATCTGAGAATGTGAGATCTCCATTATTCCTGAATGCATAGTTATGAAGCTTTACAACAGGCACCTGGCTGAGTATCTCGTTCTTTGATGCTACCTTATAGGCTTTAGTCCTGAACATGGCGAAATCGTGGTCAGTGATATCTTTGGGGAAGCCGTTACAGATTATAAGATCAGCGAAACCATCATAGTCAAAGTCAGCCAGCAAGGGGGACCAGCTCCAGTCTGTGGCGGTAATACCTGCATAATAGCCGATATCACTAAAAAAAGGATGAGATGTTGTATCATTTGCAGCAATATTTCCCTGGTTAAGCTGGATGATATTCCTTACATACTGATAGCTGTAGTTATACTGTTCTGTATACTGATAAATCTGATACCTGGCAGGAGGGAGCATCATTTTCTTCCTCAGGTTGTCTTCCGGGTTCATATCAAGTGTAATGATATCAAACAGGCCGTCATTGTTTATATCACCGAAATCGGTTCCCATGGTGTTTGCTGAAGTATGCTTGAAATATTCCTGCAGCCTGTCGGTGAATGTTCCATTGCCGTTATTTATCCATAGAAGATCATTAGTGAAGAAATCATTGCCTACATAAATGTCTTTCCATCCATCATTATTGATGTCAGTGATGAAAGCAGAATGGCCATAGCCTTCAGTCAGTATCCCTGCCTCCGATGAGACATCAGTAAAAACAGGATGCCCGAGATCATTATTCCAGTCATTACGCAGAAGTTTCCCGGTACTGGGATTTCTCCCGTTCCTGATAACCGGTCTGAACATATAGGGCGAATATCTTTCATTTATCTCATTTACAACAAGGTAAACATCAAGGTCTCCGTCATTATCATAATCGAAGAAGAGTGCCTGGGTTGTGTGTGAATCGTCATCAAGGCTGTAGGTGCGGGCTTCTTCTTTGAATACAGGGATTCCTTCGCTGTTCAGCCCATGGTTGATGTAGAGAAGATTAATTCTATCAGCCGGATTTTTTTTAAGTGTAACACTTATATATATATCTGGCCATTCATCACAGTTAATATCAATAACTGCAACGCCCCTGCACCATTTTCCAGAGGTATTAATACCCGCTTGTTCAGTTATATCTGTAAATCTGAAATCTGATTTATTAAGATATAATTTTGAAGGAACCACATTTCCCGTAAAAAAAATATCAGGTAGGCCATCCTTATTGAAGTCTCCAATTCCTACTCCTCCTCCGTTATATACGTTTTCAATATCGAGCTGGTTAACAGAGTCATTTTCAATAATGTTGTTTCTGAAATTTATGCCTGAACTGGAGGAACTGATAGATGTAAAAAGAGTTGATTCTTCCTTACATGAATTAATAAAAAGTGGTATAATAATTATAAATGAAGATCTGATTAACCTGTAATAATTCATGGGACACATATAATAAGAATAGGATAAGTCTATACCTGATTAACATCAGCATTCTTAATATGTTTATCCGCATATAGCCTTATTATGTTAAATATTTCTTAAAGTTACAACCACTGAATTCCCTTTACAATCCTGGCCCTCAATTAAAAATCAATATTCCGGGTTCAATGAAAAACAATAAAAACTTCCCTTAACCACCGCTGATATAACAAACCCGAGGTGCGAATACCTGTATTTCAAATTTCAAAGGCTAGCCGTATCATATTGTTATTCAAGAGATTGATCAAATGGTTAGCAGATAGACATCTTCAGGATGGGAACCGGTGAAAGTAGCAAGAAAAAATATTGAAATTATCAGTTTGCAATATGAACCCGGTTAGTTTTTCCCATGTCAATGAACGAAAAAAGCGGAGGTACAATTATAATTATTAAATAATACCTTGGATATTCTTAAATATAGTTAAAAGTGAGGTAATTTTAGTATCATTTAATGGGAATGTACTAAATTAGTAATGAATGATTTGAGTACAAGGAATATTTTTAATATTGATTTTCAGAATGACATTCTAATCACTTATTATTATGAAAAGTAAATCAGCCACACACGAAGCGGTTACTTCCTCCAATCGCATAGCAACGATCGACATTCTCCGTGCACTAACTATGGTATTAATGATATTTGTGAATGATTTATGGTCACTTAAGGGAATCCCTGAATGGCTTGGTCATGTTGAACGCGGTGTTGATGGAATAGGTCTTGCCGATGTTGTTTTTCCAGCGTTTCTTTTCATAGTCGGACTATCCCTTCCCTATGCTATCAATAACCGGAGAAAGAAGGGTGACACAGAATGGCAACTGGTGCAGCACGTCCTTTTAAGGACAGTAGCACTATTGATAATGGGTGTTTTTCTTGTAAACGGAGAAACTTACAATGCTGCAGCTACAGGAATGCCAAAGATGTACTGGAATCCGATGATATGCATAGCTTTTATCCTGATCTGGAATACCTATCCTGATACCATGAAAAAATATATTCCGGTTGTTCTCAGATCAATAGCTATGATTACATTAATAATTCTTGCAATTATTTACCGTGGAGGTCAGGAAGGCAATATTCACCGGTTCTCTACATCATGGTGGGGAATACTGGGACTCATCGGCTGGGCATACCTGGTAAGTGCCACTCTTACTGTTATTGCAAAAAACAACTTCTGGATTATACTTGGGGGATGGATCTTTTTCTGTATTGTCAGTATGGCAGGCAAAGCCCACCTTATACCACGTGAAGTTATGACAATCATACCCAGTGCAATAAGCGGAGGAACCCTTACAGGATTGACAATGGGTGGAGTACTTACAACAATGATCTTCCAGTTTTTTGTAAATAAGAATGAGAATCTGAAAATGACACTTGCCTTAACTGGATTTTCAGCATTACTGATAGTTCTTTCTGTAATCACCAGACCTTACTGGGGCCTGGCAAAACTGGGAGCAACACCAGCCTGGCTATATCTCTGCAGTGCATTTACAATTCTTGCATTCATAACAATTTACTGGATTGCAGATATTGGAAAGAAAGCAAAATGGTTCGACCTGATAAAGCCTGCTGGGACAGCTACAATTCTATGTTACCTTGTGCCTTACCTGGTTTACGGGATACGGAACTTCCTGCATATAAGTCTGCCGGAAGTTCTCAGAACCGGAAGTGTTGGACTTTTAAAGACCTTCCTCTTTGCAATGCTTTGTGTATCAATTACAGGTTTACTGATCAGATTTGGAGTAAGAATGAAACTTTGAGAAACAGAATCACATAATGCATCAATAATGAAAAAGTATGCTTTTTTTCCCTGTTTGATATTTCTGCTTTTGCTGAAACCGGAACTGATCAGCGCACAGTTGATATATCCGGGAAGTGATCCCGGAGAAGCCAGTATAATACAGGCTACAAAAGGAATATATATTATCGGGAACAAGGTTCTTGCAATGGAGGTTTCATTCACGGGAAAGAGACTGAGAATTACAGGATTTGAAGACAAAAGTAAACCAGCAGCAATAAAAGGCCTTGATTTACCTGTGTTCGAATTCAGTCTTAAGAACGGGCAAACCATTTCCTCTGATGATTTCACTGTTAAAAAGACTCCTGTTATTGCTGAGATCTCCGGAAATAGTTCTTCACAGAGACTTGCAGGCAGGTTGAAGGGTAAAACAATCTCTGCATTGCTTGAGAGTAAGGGTATAACAATTGAATGGAAAGCTGAAATAAGGGACGGAGCAAATTATATAAGACAGATTTTCCGGTTCATTACAAGTGATCCTGATGGGATTGTAAATATAGCCATGGTAAAGCTGCCGACTTCATCAGATGCAGAGAAGGCCGGTAATACCGATGGTTCGCCAATTATTGCAGGGAATATGTTCTTTGCCCTTGAGTATCCTCTTTCGAAGATCAAAAAAGACGACAGGGAGATCAGCATTTCAGTGAACAGACTTACAGATGAATTATCTACGGTTTTCGGAGTAGTACCATCCGGTCAGCTGCGAAGGGGATTCCAGTACTATGTTGAGCAGGAACGTGCGCATCCTTATTATCAGAACCTTCATTATAATTCATGGTTCGACATTTCCTGGCACAACATGATCTTTGATGAAAAGGAATCCCTTGACAGGATAAGGGTTTTTGGTGACAGCCTTATTAAAGCCCGGAATATAAAAATGAATGGATTCCTTTTTGATGATGGATGGGATGACCACAGGTCACTCTGGAAGTTCCACTCAGGATTCCCCCAGGGTTTTTCAGACCTGAAAAAAATGGTTCAGTCATATGATTCTCAAATTGGCGTATGGATGTCACCTTTCGGCGGTTATGGTGAATCGAAGGAAAAGAGAATTGAATACGGAAACAAGCAGAATCCACCCTTTGAGACAAACAGAAATGGATTTTCTCTGTCAGGACCTGTCTATTACAACAGGTTTAAGGAAGTTGCCTTTGATTTCATAAGGAACTATGGCATTTTCATGTTCAAGTTTGACGGAGTGGGTGCAGGTATCGGAGCAGGTAGCGGTGATCCTGCCGAATATGAGAAAGATGTTGAGTCATTTCTGAATCTTCTTAAAGACCTGCTTCACCTGAAGCCAGATCTGTATCTGAGCATGACAACTGGTACCTGGCCTTCGGTTTACTGGCTGAAGTATGGTGATAATATATGGCGGGGTGGAGACGATACAAACATGAAAGGGGAAGGTTCAAAGAGGCAACAGTGGATAACCTATCGTGATGCTGATGTCTACAAAAATGTTGTGCTGAGAGGACCCTTGTTCCCGCTTAATTCACTTATGACATGTGGAATTTGTATCGCGGATAACGGCAATCCCGGACTGTTTGAAATGAATGACAGAGATATTTCGGACGAAATATGGTCATTTTTTGCTACCGGTACGAACCTGCAGGAGTTGTATATTAATCCTCATAAGCTTAACACGAATAACTGGGATTGCCTGGCTTCAGCAGCAAAATGGGCAAAAGAAAATGAATCTGTAATGGCTGATGTACATTGGATTGGAGGTGATCCTGCCAAAGGAGAGGTTTACGGTTATGCAGCATGGTCAGAGGAAAAGGGAGCATTGTCTCTCCGTAATCCCTCTTCTGTGGAAAAAGTATTTAAATTCAGTGTTAGAAATGCATTTGAAATACCTGAAGGTATTAATGACACTTACCTTTTCACCGATGTAATTTCTGATACAAATGGAAAGTCAAATCCTTCAGTTCCAGGCAGGTCTTTCATGATAATACTGAAGCCGTTTGAGATCAGGATATTTGATGCAGTGCCTGTCAATTAAACAGCAGGCTAATTCAGATGATCTGTATAATTTGTAAGGTAAAAAATGGGTATGGAATATAATTTCAGTAAAAAAGGGATCAGCAGGCGCATGGCAATAAAAGGATTAGGATTAAGTGCAGCTTTACCTTTCCTGAGCAAAGCGGAGCTGAATGCATCTTTTGTTAATTCACAGGATAAACCGGGACCTTCGGGAGAGATGAAGATCACCAAAGTTGAAAGCATACATTTCAATGAGAAACTCAAAATAGGTGGCGGATCGGGCGGAAGTGGTACCACGGAGTTCTGCTGGATAAGGATACATACGAATACAGGGATTGTTGGTTACGGGGAAACATATCCTTCGGTAAACGGTGAACTGGGAAGTCTTAAGGACCTTGCTGCAGAATATCTGATCGGAGAGGATCCCCGCGATATTGAAAAGATACTTAAAGGGATATACAAGTACCAGGCAATGAGGAATGCAGGCGGGTCGGAGATGCACATGATGAGTGCAATTGATATGGCACTGCTTGATATTCTTGGAAAATCGGCCGGACTTCCTCTTTACAGGCTTATCGGCGGCAAGACAAGATCTAAGGTAAAGGTTTATAATACTGTCACTGATTATTGGGCAATTAACAATACCAAAATGGGTCCGGATACTGAGAAGATTGTAACATTTCTTCTGGACAGAGGAATTACTGCCATGAAGATCTATCCTTTCAGGTCGGATGGAGGCTATATCAGTTCTGACGGAATCGATAAAGGTATTGAATGGCTCAGGCAGATTGACAAGGTAGCCGGGAAAAAGATGGAAATACTGATTGACGGATGGGGAGGATTTGATCTGCCGGGAGCTCAGCGAATACTCAGAGCCTGTGAAGAATTTAATGTGATTCATGCTGAGGATATTCTTCTACCCGATTCTGCCCAGTCCTATGCAATGCTGGCGAGTGAAACCAGTATTCCCATAGCGCATAGCGAAACAATGGCTACCCGTTACCAGCTTAAGGATTTCCTTGAAGCACGGGCTTTGGATATCCTGATGCTTGATCTTTGCTGGTGCGGTGGTATAACAGAGGGTAAAAAGATGTGCGATATGGCTGATGCTTATCATATCCCTGTCTCGCCTCATACATGCGGTGGTCCCTTGCTGTTTGCAGCATCTGCTCATCTCTGTACTGCAGTACAGAATTTCTGTTACATGGAGAGCAATTACTGGAAATACACTCATCAGTTTCCTTATTTTGTAAATGGGATTCCGGTACCTGAAAACGGGTATGTGAAGACATCTGAAGCACCGGGGCTGGGAGTAGAGATCAGGGAAGAACTCTTTAAAAATGGAGATGCAATCGTTCAAACAGTTGCTACTGTGTGATTCATAAGATAAATTTTAATAACAATGAGTTATGAAATATCAGATCTTTCTTCGCAGGGCAGGTTTATTTTTGATACTTAGTAACCTATTCTTTTCACGGGAGTTAGCAAGCCAGACCAAAACAAAAGAAAATATGATGAAGATTTCGGGTTTTCAGATGAATGTAACCAACGATATTAAAAAGAATAAAACGCTGATCCTTGAAGGAATAAGTTATGCAACTAAGGAAGGAGCAGAATTTCTGGTCACTCCTGAAGGATCTCTTTCAGGATATACTGACAAGTTCAGCCAGGAGAAAGTTTCAGAGGCATTGAAGGAGATTATTGCAAAGGCAGCAGAGAAAAAAATAGGGTTGTTTCTGGGAACCTGTTTTAAGGAAAAAGTTAATGATGCAGAATACTGCTATAACCAGGTCAGGGTTTATACCCCTGATGGAAACTATCTTGGGGCACATTCAAAAATACTCAGATGCAGCAGGCTCGATTTACCGGGATCGGGGGAAATGACTTCCTATGTTGAGGGGGCCTTAAGAACTTTCGACTGGAAGGGAATACGTTTTGGCATTCTTATCTGTAATGATCTCTGGGCAACTCCGGGATACACCACGATGCCTAATCCCTATCTGCCCTGGAGGCTGAGTCAGATGGGGGCTCAGATAATAGTACACTGCATCAACTCAGGTACTGGTCAGAGATACAGGAATTTCCATGAATCCTCTGCAGAACTCTGGGCAATTGCGCTTAAGATTCCCATACTTGAAGTAAATGCTGCCCAGGAATCAGAGATGATAAATGCCCAATCGGGTCTGATTGAAGCCAACGGCGAACGAACCTTAAGAGTACCTGATTCAGGAAACCAGTTATTTACGGTTCCTCTTAATATATTCAAATAGTCAATTTGTTTTTAAAGCTTTATCTCCTGAAGGTTTACATTCCATCCTTCAATAACGAGTTTCAGCCCTTCCAGTCCGCTTGCTGCTTTGCCTGTTGAAAGGTCGAGCAATATTTCCTTCTCCTCACCCGGCAGCAGAGTCAGAAAGTTCTCATTAAACCAGACAGGCAATACGACCTCATTATTTTTGTTATTCACCTTCATCCTGATGAAGAATGCTGTTTCAGTATCAGGATTTGACAATTTTATTACTGATAGACCTTCTCCTGTATTTTTAATCTCTGCCTTAACAGTAACCTTTTGTAATTCATTAAGTTTTTCATAAGAGTGACTTTTATTTGAGAGCCAGTAAAGGTTCTCATCCACGGTCTTGTCCTGATCTGAAAGCATGAGCTTAAGGAAAAATACCTCATCAGTTCCTTGCGGAAGAATTACCTTTTCCAGTAATTGCAATGAATGTGCCTGGAGTGTAACATCATTTTTCATTTCGGACAGAAGTTTACCGTGCATATCGTAAAGAAGTACACTTGCAGTAAGCATATTTGTATTTACAGCTTTCTGGTTAAGGACACAAACAACAG
>Ga0209314_10000080_pt1 | contig 38486 bp, 32 predicted proteins | sample I19B2metaG_FD_184146 | JGI IMG/M metagenome (GOLD analysis project Ga0209314, IMG submission 184146) | Lake sediment bacterial and archeal communities from Gulf of Boni, Indonesia to study Microbial Dark Matter (Phase II) - ​I19B2 metaG... | ecosystem: Environmental > Aquatic > Freshwater >... | reverse complement strand
GTCGAGGACCATTGTATGGTATTCGCCGTTCTCACCGCAGACATCTATTCCAGATCTGTCGTGCAGATTCTTCAGGGCCTCTATACGTTGCCTGTCGAGCTCTTGGCCAAGCCATTCCGCGTCGAACCATGGCTCCCTCACACATGTGAAGACCGGCCTAAACCCGCTCGAAACGACTGCATCCAAGATATCATTAGTGTTCTCGTTCCACAGGGGCATAACGAGATCGATGCCCAATCCTTCACAGACTCCCTCCATCCATCGCCTGTGATCCTCGATCCAAATGTCTCCAGTGACGATACCTTTGATTCCCTCGGTTCCGATCAGACTGCGAATCGAGTACCTATAGTTTTCCTTGTATGGTTCTGTGACTTTGAGGGTTACGTGCGCAATTCCTAACGCTTCAGACTGGAGAGACATGATCGAGGGCGGATGACATGCGTAAGGCCAGTCATCTAGGATGAAGGTAACGAGAACTCCAATATGATGGCCTTCTCGAATGAGCCTGTAACAGGCTAACGTCGATTCTTTGCCTCCGCTCCAAAGGACAGCGACTCTCACGGCCTTCGCCTCGGGGCTCATATCACCTAGTTACGCAAGTTGACTCGGCTTCGGTTTGGTCCTGAGGCTAGAAGGTCTTGTTGCGGCTTCCTGAAGGAGCATGACGATCTTCATCCCCAAAGCCACCAATCCCAAGCCGTCTCTACAGACAGCACCAATAGCGACCAACGCCGCCACAAGGCAGATCTTTCTTGACCGAGGTCTCAAGATAGAGTCTCCCTAGCGAGATTGGATGGATAACCCAACCACATAACCCTCACGGTCGTCACTCTTATTGCCTCTTCTACTGATTCCGATATTAGATCAGTCTTTACCATGACGTTTACTGTGGTTCTTCTCTCAGTAAAGGAGAGACGAGCATGCTTGAATGTACAATACAGAGAACTCACACAGCTGAATCAGTTTCAGACCCGCGGCTGCTAGCATGCTAGGGTTCAAGGGACAGAATCAAGGAGAAGTAAAGTGAAATGTGCTTCCGAGTGAAATCCACACGGACTGAACTTTCGCCAGAATCAACTTCGAAGCTACATGTTCGATTCATCAGGTTGCCGCGCCAAGTCTTGGAACTCTACAATGAATTAGTCTATAGATCACGCAGTGTTGTTGTTGGTAGGTCTCGGGTTACGTCTTCACATTCTGTTAGTTTTGATGGAGAGGTTGTTTTGGCACGTGGTTTTCCGATCACATATTTCGAGTTGATGGGAAAGTGGTACAGCATTCTCAAGGTAAGAGATTTGCGGGGAAGGCACACGGGATACTACTGCGATATCGCTACTCCTCCTCGGTTACTGGAAGATGGCGGGATTGAATTCACCGACCTGTTTGTTGACGTCTGGGTTTCGCCTGATCTCAGGTACAAGGTGCTGGATGAGGAAGAACTGGAGAACGCCTACACTAGGGGTTGGATCTCAAAACGACTCTACGAAAGAGCAAAGAAAGAGGTGACGAACATTGCCAACGCCATTGACCGAGAAAGATTTCCCCCGAAACATGTCAAACGTCTAGAAGCAAAGCTAAACCTGTAGCTAAGCCTAGTCGAAGAATTCCTCTAGCACATCGGTCACTAGGGAATCTCTTAGCTCTCGTTCACTATTGTACTATGCTGAAAGACTTTGGAATTAGCGAGTATCGAGCGAGAGTCCTGTTACCGATCGGTCTTGAGCTAGAAGCACGACTCTGCTAACAGGGTCCTCGGCGACTATCTTGTATCCGGAACCTTCCTCCATTTCTCTTGCGAATTCTCGAATTTCGGATTGGTAGGGCATTGCACTGATCGGAAGCCGATTCTTCGACTCTCCAAGCCAGCTGTATCCTTTCAGCTCGATGGCTGTTGGAGCTCCCTCCATCACTAGTCTCGAGTAGGATTTGGGGTCGTGCATGTTTTGCTCCTTAACCAACGTCAGCCTCATTATTGTTCGGGAACGCTTGAAACTCGGGAGCAACCTTAGACTCGCCAGGGTTCTCTCCCAAGCGTCGGGAATCAGGGGCAGAGTCACCTTCTGGTAAGTAGCCTTGTCAGGCCCGTATATGCTGATGTAGAGGTTGGTGGGTTCCATTCCTGATTCCACCATCTCCCTAAGCCTCTGAGGCATTGTACCATTGGTAACTAGGAAAGATGTCATTCTCCTCCGGTCGATCTCCCTGATCAGGTCCGCAATGAGTGGGTAGAGCGTAGGCTCCCCGTCGAGAGAAACTGCGACATGAATTGGTTTCATCGATTCTTCGAACAACTGCTTCGTGACACGTGGATTCGCCTTGAAACCACTGAGGAGCTTCCGTTGTGCAGCAATAGCCTCATCAAGAATCAGGCTCGGAGGATCCCAGACATGCTCAGCTTTGAAGCGGTCGGCCATGTGAAACCTCCAGCAGAAAACGCATCGGAGGTTACAGAACTGCAAGCAGGGGGTAAGCTGCATGCATCTGTGACTTTGAATGCCATACCATCTCTTGTAGCAGACCCTGCGACCCATGAGGGCTGCTCGTGTCCATCTACAAATCTGGATGCCTGAATGCTTTCCTAGCAACCGATAGCCGGCCCTGAGATATCTTCGCGTTAGAGCTGGCTCGAACTTCAAGTACTGTTGATTGAGGGACACGTCCAGCAATCTCCATTCATGAACCGCAGAACCAGTATTGAAATAGACAACAAGAAAACGCCATTGGTTCGGCTGCAGCGAGCTCTCCAAAGTCAGGTCAGGGCTTTCATTGTGATCAATGACGGTATCCTAAGAGGCGCGCAACGTAGCTTGACGGTCCTAGGCGATATTGATAGCCAGTCGCGACAACTGTGCGTTCTAGTTATATGGTTACGTCAGCGTACCGTGGTTCGAGGTTCATGAGTTATGGTGAGCGCGAAGCTGCTGGATTTGTTGAACAAAGCGATTGCCGGAGAACTTCAGGCTTCGATCCAATACATGTGGCAACATGTTCAATGGAAGGGAGTGGAGGCCTACGCAGTCAGCGAAGGATTCAAGGAAATCGCAGTTACAGAGATGAAACATGCAGAGAAGATCGCTGAAAGACTCTGGTATCTGGGAGGAAAACCAACGACCGCACCGAGCCCGATCTTCGTTGGCGACAAATTGGAGGAGATGATCAACTCCGACATCAAAGCAGAGGTAGAAGCCATTAGCCTGTACAAGGAGATCATGGACGTGGCGCAGAAAGAAGGCGACGTTGCCACCAAGGAGATCTTCGAAGAGATAGAAGAGGAAGAAGAAGAACACCACGACTTCTTCACTAGCCTGCTCGAGAAGTAGAACTTTCCTCAACTTTTTTTCGACTGTGTACTGAGCAATAGGACGTCGATCAAGACTTTATGAAAAGTTGTGTAGTGTTCACATGCGTAGTGGTTCTGCTGTCTATTTCGGATCCGTTACGTCTTGCACGCCAAGCCCCGAGTACTCTCTTATTGGCAAATTTGATCATATCATGGAGAGGCTGGCGATTAAGGAGTCGGTGAAGGACAAGAACGTGGTCATCAAGGCGCATCTCGGATCCAATGTTGGCTTCTCGACGGTTCATCCATTCTTGGTCGGAAGACTTGTGGCTGCTGTGAAGAGTGGGGGTGGGAGACCCTACATTGTAGACATTATGGAGCAATACCCGGACGCCGCAAAGCGTGGGTATACATCTGAAGTTCTTGGTTGCCCAATACTACCTGCGGCAGGTCCCGTAGACCGTTATTACCTCGAAACGGAGGTGGATTTCAAGGGCGTCAAGACCCTGAAGATGGGTGGGAATGTCCGAGATGCTGAGGTTCTGATCGACTTATCGCATGTAAAGGGTCATAACAGCATAGGCTACGGAGCAGCCATCAAAAACCTCGCCTTGGGCTGTTTCACTCAGGAGACGAGGGGGGCGATGCATGCGACGATGCAGTATGACCCATATTGGGATAGAGAGAAGTCCAAGGACGCTGAGATGCTCCCCAAGGCATGCCCCTTCGGATGCATCGAGTACAAGGACGGAAACCTCCGAGTTGAGTTCAACGCATGTAATCAATGCATGAGGTGTATGGCAACAGACACGGATGACTGCCTGCAGATAAACCGACAGAATTTCCTAGCCTTCGTCGAGATAAACGCATTAGCAGCAAGGTTCGTACTCTCACACTTCGACGAGGGGAGGGGATTCTTCATAAATGTCGCCACAGATATCACTCAATACTGCGACTGTTGGGGATTCACAACAGGCCAGATACTCCCAGACCTGGGCCTGTTAGGGTCCAAGGACATCGTAGCCATTGACAAGGCCACCCTAGACTTACTGGTCGATAAACCTCTTATCAAAGAGAATGTGTCTCAAAGTCTCGAGATCAACGACGATCCCGAACTTCATCCCTTCGCGAGGATCCATGGACCATACAAAGACCCGTACAACATGATTAGATTCGCAGAAAAGTACGGATTGGGATCATCGAGCTACGATCTGGAAGAGATTCTCGGCCTAGGCCCAGAACCAGTTCGGACTCCTGCTAGATACCCCAAATCAAAAACCTGAAGTCACGCCAAACAAGTGGAAAGGTACTGGTTCAAAGGTGCCCTAGCGAGAGGGCGCGAGGGATCTTGTATTGGCCGATAGCGATCAAGTCGCTTCAAACTCGCCACTCCCCAAGTCATCGCATTGACGAAGCCGATTAAGGCTTAATTTCTACTTGGCCGGTAGGACTACCTGAGTTCTTTTGTCAGTCGATCTCGCACGGCTAAAGGATATCGTCGTCGATGAAGTTGATTCTCTTAGGGAGAGAATCACTGAGGTCAGTGAGACTATTCACGCCAACCCGGAGCTGGGTTTGAAGGAGTACAAGGCGTCGGAGCTCCTTTCGTCTGAGCTGAGGAGTCACGGTTTTGATGTGCAGCGAGGAATTGCCGCGCTGGAAACAGCGTTCAAAGCAAGCTTTACTATGGGCCGGGGTGGTCCGCATATAGCGTTCCTAGCGGAGTATGATGCCCTACCAGAGATCGGCCATGGCTGCGGTCATAATATCATCGGGGCGTCAGCGATTTTCTCAGCGATTGCTCTAAGCAAGCTCTCTGAACGGTTGAACGGCAAGGTTACAATCTTTGGGACGCCCGACGAGGAGGGGAGCGGAGGCAAGATTCCGATTATTAGGGCCGGGTTCTTCGATGATGTTGACGCTGCAATAATGACCCACCCCTGGGATACTACTTCGGCTTGGATGCCGTCGGTTGCTTTGGCGAGTCTAACAATCGATTTCACGGGTCGAGGGGCTCACTACTCCGCCCCACATAAAGGGGTGAACGCTCTCGACGGTGTAGTCTTAACGTTGGCCGCTCTGAACGGCCTCCGACATGGCTTCAGAAATGATGTGATCTACGGCTACACGATTGATCAAGGAGGGGTCATCCCCAGCATCATCCCTGAGAAGGCCAGCGCGCGATTATGGGTCAAGTCGACAGATCTTCGAAACTTAACAGACGTTGTTAATCGGGTGAAGGCCTGCGCGGAAGGTATCGCCAACTCGATGGGTGCGCGGGTAGATGTCTATCATCATTACCCACTATTCGAAGAGTCGATCCCAAACTTGACCCTGATAAGGAAAGTCTCAGGGAATTTCAGCAGACTTGGCATGGTCTATGAAGCCCCTGAGAAAACTTCTCGTTCACTCGTATACACTTCAACTGATTACGGCAATGCGAGTCATGTTGTGCCGAGTGCTTCTCCTTCTATTGCCATAGGCCCCGATGGACTTGCCGCTCATACGAAGGAATTCGCCGAGGCGGCTGTCTCGAAGACGGCCCATGAGGCCCTCCTAGGGATAACGAAGGTCATGGCGATGACAGGAATCGATCTGCTGGGAGAGATGGGCGTGCTCGAAGAGGCGAAAGCCGAGTTCTCAAGCTACAGAGCATCAGGATTCAGCAAGGTACCCTTCGCGCCGACCTACTGACGCGAATATCGGATGGCGTCATTAGGTTCGCATAGCCCGCCTAGGAGAGGGTTTTCGTTGCTACTTTGCAGAGGAACTTCGTAGCGAATTCTAGGCTCTGAATGTTCATTCGCTCATTGGGGCCGTGAACGCCTGACATGATGTCCACCAATTTGACATCCGGAGAAGTTGGCACACACCCGTATACGATTGAACCTAGAGCTCTCCAGAATCGGCTATCGCTCATGCCGGTGCTCATTTGAGGGAAAGTGTAGCAGCCCGGAGCCGACTCTTCAAGGGTTGCTCGGAGGACATCATAGAAACCGGTGTTCGAAGGAGAAAGGGATGCGTCGTTATACTCGTAAAGATCCATTTCAACGTTGAGTCCTTGGAGGCATTCCTTGACAACCTCAGTGACATAGTTACGGTCCTGTCCAGGGACCAATCTGAAGTCAACTCTACCTTCCGAGCTACCGGGTATGACGTTAGTTTCTGTCCCACCTTTGATTACGTTCGGCGAAATCGTCATTCTGGTCAGTGCTCTCAACTCCTCAGCGACCTCTCTGTCGTTGGATGCGATTTCATCGAGCAGCGTATCGAGTCCCTGTTCGTTCAGATGCTTCTCGAGCATCTTCGAGCCTTGTTCTTCTCCAAAGAAACCTATGGCAGTCGCTCTTATCGCTGCAGCGACCTCTTCCACGATCTTGATCTTCGCTTTATGGCTTGAGAGGTTGATAAACGCCTTTGCCAACGTGATGTTCGCATTGTCCGCAAGAGATGGAATTGAGCCATGTCCGGCTTTTCCTCTCGCTGTCAGCTTGAGCCATGCTAACCCTTTCTCGCCGACGGTTATGTGGTAGACTTTCCGTTTTCCCAGCTGAATCGCGGGGCCTCCTCCTTCTCCCACGACATACTCCGAAGCAACTTTCTCAGGCACCTTGCTGGTCAGCCATGCAGCTCCTATTCCCTTTACCTCCTCATCTGCAACCGAGGCGTAAAGGAGTGTCCCATTCAGTTTCACGTTCTGCCGTCTCAGGAGTATGAGGCTCATTGCTTGCACCGCCGCATCAAATTTGTCATCGCAAGCCCCACGACCATAGATCCAATTGTCAGCAATCTTCGCGGAGAATGGTGGGTAGGTCCAGACGCCGACATCAGCGACTGGTACAACGTCTGTGTGAGACAGAAAGAGTAGTCTTGGCTTCTCTCTTACTCCCTTGACTTTTGCGATCACGTTCTCTCTGCCTGGTTCACCGAGTACCTCGCTCTCAACTCCGTTCATCTCGAATTGCGCCTTAAGGTACTCACCTGCTCTGCCTTCATTTCCAGGAGGGTTCGTTGTGTCAATTCTGACTAGGCCTTGAAAGAGTCTGATCGTCTCCTCCAGATGCTCTGACGTGAACGGAAGTTCATCTGACAAGCGAAACTGCCTCTTGATTGATCCATCGATCATTAAAGTGACAAGCCGAGTATCGTTCATTGCCTACTTGAACGAAATCTGGGTCTCTTGCTCTGCAGATGTCCTCAACGTATGGGCATCGAGGATGAAATCTGCAACCGGATGGGATGTCTAGTGCGCTTGGCGTCTCTCCTTTCACAGCGATCTTGTCTCTCTTGATGGTCGGATCGGGAATTGGAACATTAGAAATCAGCGCCCTCGTATACGGGTGAATAGGACTGCTCACCACGTCCTCCACACGTCCGTACTCCATCATCTTTCCCAGATACATGATCACAATCTTACTTCCAATGTATCTCGCCTGAGCAAGGTCGTGTGTGATGTAAAGGAAAGTCAGGTCGTACTCTTCACGTAGATCAAGTAGTAGATTGAGTATCTGCACGCGGATCGATGCGTCAAGCATTGATACAGGTTCGTCCGCGACCAAGAGTCCAGGTTGGAGAACTAGGGCTCGGCCTATTGCAACTCGTTGTCTTTGTCCACCACTGAGTTCGTGAGGGAACCGTCTTGCGAACTCGTGCGGTGGTAGAAGTCTGACATCTTCGAGCGTCTTGTAGACTCTTTTCTCTCTGTCTCTTCGGCTCCGGGCAACCTTGTTGACTTCCAGAGGCTCGGATAAGGTTTCCATAACGCTCATTCTGGGGTCGATTGACTCGTATGGGTCTTGAAATATGATCTGCATCTTACAGCGGAGCTTTCTCAGCTCCTTTTTCGAGAGGGAGAAGATGTCTCTGCCATCGAACTTTACGTTTCCAGCTCTAGCCCTGATCAGGCCTAGTATCGCCCTTGCGGTTGTGGTTTTGCCGCTTCCACTCTCGCCCGCGAGACACATTACTTCACCTTTACGCACATCGAATGAGACATCGTCGACGGCCCGAACCCAATCCTCTTTTTTCTGGAAGATCCCTGCAACTCCTTTTCGGACCGGGAACCAGACGGAGAGGTTCCTTACGCTCAGTAGCGGTTCTTCTTGCGTTAGACCTTCTCTCCCAGAAAGCTTGCACGCACCATCTCACTATGGTGGCATGCGACGTAGTGATCGGCGCCTATTTTCCGATACTCGGGATCCTCACCAGTGCACTTCTCATCTTGCCATGGGCATCGTGGATGAAATCTGCAACCGCTTGGCGGCGAGGTTAGATCCGGAGGATCGCCAGGTATGGAACTGAAACGTTTCTTCTGTCCCGCTATACTAGGGAAGGCTGTGATCAGGGCCTGAGTGTATGGGTGCCAAGGGTTCTTGTAAAGGTCTGTGACGTTTCCCAATTCGGCGATTTTTCCAGCGTACATTATCGCGACTCTGTCGCAGGTTTCCGCTATCACGGAGAGATCGTGTGTGATCAATATGACAGAGAGGTCCAGCTTCTTCTGAAGATCTTTGATAAGTTCTAGGATCTTCGTCTGCACGACCACATCTAAGGCTGTTACTGGTTCATCGGCTATGACGATGCTTGGCTTGCAAGCCAGCGCCATCGCGATCATCACTCTCTGTCTCATTCCGCCGCTAAATTCGTGGGCATACTCAGTAACTCTTGAACTGTCTAAACCGACGAGTTCGAACAATGAGCGCGTCATTCGCATTGCTTCCTCCTTCGGCACCTTCTCTTTCTCGATGAGGGCTTCGGCGACCTGGTCACCAACACGAATTACGGGGTTAAGGGCATTCATGGCGCCTTGGAATATGATCGAGATCTTCTTCCACCTGATCGCTTTCATCTCACGATCAGTCTTCTCTACAAGATCCTCTCCATCGAGGATGATCTTCCCGTTCAGGATTCTGCCCCCGGGCGGAAGCAATCTCATTATGGAAAGTGCTGTTGTGGTTTTTCCGCAGCCCGATTCACCTGCAAGGCCTAGCGTCTCACCTTTCGTGAGAGTGAAGCTGACATTGTCGACCGCTCGCGCAACACCTTCCTGCATGAAGAAGTGGGTCGTCAGGTCCTTGACTTCCAGAATATCCAAGATCGAGATTATCTCCTTCTCAGCCTCGGGTTGAGAATTTGATCGGTACTGTAACTGACGAAGGCGAACCCCATTACCAACAGCATTATGCATATCCCCGGCGGGACGATGTACCACCAAAACCCGTTCACTGTGGCTCCAGCGGTATTGGCGAAGTAGAGCACCATGCCCCAGCTGGGAGCTGACGGATCACCGAATCCAAGGAAGCTGAGACCCGCTTCTGAAAGGATCGCATCCACGATCGCTAGCATTCCATTCGCGAAAACAAGTGGGAAGACATTCGGGACGATGTGTCGTCTAATCGTGTGAAGATCCGTTGATCCTATCGCTCTGGACGCTTCTGTGAAGGGACGTTCCTTCAAGGACAGGGTCTGAGACCTAACCATCCTCGCAGTTGGTGTCCAGCCTATCACCGTGATTACGATGATGATGTTCCACACACCTTTCCCGAGTATTGAGGCCATGATGAGCATGAGCGGCAGTGACGGAAGTATGATGAAGAGGTCTGTGATTCGCATCAGAAGATTGTCAATCCTACCGCCAAGATATCCTGACACTAGACCGACCGCTGATCCCATGGCGATCGTCATGGCGCTTGCCACGAGGCCTACAAGGAGGGAGATTCTCGTACCGAAGATCACTCTGCTGAAGATGTCGCGGCCGACTTGATCTGTGCCGAGGATGTGCGTAGATGAGGGTTTAAGAAAGGGGTCTCCGACGAAGGAGAAAGGGTCGAAGGGAGCTATCCAAGGCGCGGCAGCAGATACAGCGACGAATGACAAGACTATGCCTAGGCCGAGCTTGCCGAGTGGGCTCCTCCTGTATAGCCTCCAGAAATCCCCTATCTTTCTCCTGTATATCCAGAAGCGCTCTTCTTTAAGCTCCAGTCCTGCGAGCGCTTCAGTTTTCAAATCCACAGCTTTCCTAATATCGAATTCTAGGGTCCAGAAAAGCGTACACAACATCAGCGCAGAAGTTGGCCGTAATGACAGCCACAGACATCACCACGAATATACCTTGAAGAATCGGATAATCCGCCATAACGACCGCCTCGTAGATCAGGCGCCCGATGCCGTACCAAGAGAAAACTGTTTCAGTCATCGTTGCGCCGCCAATAAGGTAGGTCACTTCAACAGCCAGCAAAGAAACCATTGGGAGTGTAGCATTCCTCATCGCATGTCTGAATAGGATCTTTCTGTCGCTGAGTCCCTTTGCCTTGGCGGTTAGCATGTAATCCTCTGTGAATACGTCGAGAATCGAATCCCTCATTATGAGAAAGTAGAATCCAACAAACGATAATGTTAGCGTCACCAAGGGCCCGGTCATGTGATGAAGGTAGTCTGCTGCATACTCGAAAACGTTCGAGTAGGTTAATCCTACCGTCATGGTGCCCGCTATGGGAATGCTTCCAAGATAGTAGCCGAACACGAGGATGATCAGCATGCCAAGCCAGAAGACCGGCATCGAGTAGGTAACCAAGGAGAAGATGACGGTGGATATGTCGAACTTGGACTCTCTCTTCCAAGCGGCTATGGTTCCAATAGTAATTCCGATGATAAGGGCCAAGCCCATGGATGAGCCCATCAATATGAAAGTGTTGAGAAGTCTCCTTCCAAATATTATGCTGACAACCGGGGTTCCCCGATACTGGAATGAAACACCCAGATTTCCCATGAAAAGGTTCTGCAGGTAGAGAATAAACTGAACCCAGAGCGGCTGGTCTAGGCCAAATTGATGAATTAGCACTTGTCTCACTTCAGGCGTCACCCTGAAGTCCCCAACCACTGTTCTTGTGGGGTCGCCCGGCATTATCCTGAAGAGGAAGAAGTTCAGAACTATCGCCAGGGCGAGAGTTGCGAGGGCGGATGCTCCTCGTTTAACGAGGTAATCTCTCATACCCAACGATTTTCAAGCCTAAAAAAGGAGAGAGGAGGGTGTTTAAGTCTTCTTCCTTCTCCTGTACAGTGCGTACAGTGCAATGGCGATAACTATCGCTGCGATTGCGACGTAGGTCAGGTTCTGCATCATCTGTGCCTGTTGCTCTTGTAGTTTCTGTTGCTGCTCCTGTTCCTGCTTCTGTTGCTGCTCTTTCTGATAGGCGGCAACGACATCCTTGAGTTCTCTTATGCCATCCCCGTCGATGTCTAGATATCCCTGCTCATCCAGTATCTTGTTGGCTTTGTCAAGGTCGTATGGGTATGTGAGGACGTTCGGGTTGCTCCAGAATGGGTAGAATGGCTTAGCGCAGTAGCTGTCGGTCACTGTTCCGTAACCCAGGGCTCCTCGCTTCACAACCTCTTCTTTGTTGATGGCATAGGCGATCGCTCTTCTTAACCAGACATCGTCAAACGGAGGGGACTTGTTATTGAAGACCAATAAGTAGTCCCACTGGTCGACTGCGTGAGTAATGACGAGATCTGGGTTGGCCTGCGCCTGAGCGATAAAGGCTGGCTCCACGGAGTACCGTTCTGTGTCGGCTTCTCCTTTCTGTATTGCGAGTATTCTAGCGGATTCTGTGTCTATCTTCCTGAAAAACATCGTGTCTATGAGGGGGTGTCCTGTCATCCACCAGTTGGGGTTCTTAACAAGTTTAACGTACTCACCCGGCACCCATGAATCCCACTTGAACGGTCCGGAACCAATGGCGACCTTCGGATCGGATTGAACTAGGGGTTGCTCCCAATCATACTTGAGGTCCTTCCAGATGTGCTCAGGTATTATATACTGCGTACCGAAGGCCTCAACGGCCCAAACATACGGTTCCTTGAGGTGGACCACAGCGGTGAGATCGTCCGGTGCCTCTCCCGAATCGAAGTACTTCAAGACCTCACCTGCATTTCCGCCAGTTGCACTCTGAGCGACTATGTACTCGAATGTGAAGATGACATCCCTAGCGGTCAGTGGTTTGCCGTCATGCCATTTCAGATTCGGCTTGAGCTGGAAGGTCATCGTTTTTCCATCTGACGAAATTTCGGGCAGGTCGGTTGCCATCCAAGGGATGGGTTGAAGATTCTCGTCAAAGGCTAGCATCGTATCATAGAGGTTCATGGAGTAGAAGAGCGATCGGCCAGTCGTCGCGGCCATTGGGCTAAACGTTTCCGGTTCGTTGTTGAAGGCAATTATGAAGTCTTTCTTCCCAGCGGTCGAATAGATATTCGGCATTGTAAGCATGTTGAGACGGGATAACGGACCAGCTGGCATTACCACGTAGCCTGTCCATTCTTTCCTGAAGGCATGATATTCGTCAGCTAGGAAGAGGGGAACATACGGAACGTTCTCTGCGAGCATCTGATCGAGCTGGAACATTAGGTCACGTGCCTTTTCTTTGTCGGTTGTTCTCAGCATCTCGTCGATTGCTCCGTCAACGGTCGCGTTCCGGAAGCCTGCGTCATTTCCGCAGTAGGGGCAGTCCATGCTCGAGTGGAACCTGTAGAACATATGCGAGGGATAGGCTTCGTAACCGTAGCTCATCTCTTCGATTCCGTAGTCTTTGTCCGCCAGTCTTGGGTACATGGCGGAGTCATCGGTCGGAACAACCTCAACGGCGATCCCGACTTTCTTGAGCTGTTCAGCGAGGGCTTCACCCGAGTGAACCGACCAATCATCCCAACCGAGAACCATCATTGGAAACTTCAGTTCTTCTTTCGGCGGAGTGTACCAAGCCGCGTGCCCTGATGGAATGGAGAGCAAAGTGGACATGAGAAGGAGGAAGGCGAATAGCGCTGCTCCTATGGGAGTCTTCCTTTTCATTTTAGACTCCAATCTATGGGTATGTGACGGAAGTTCATTTGTTTTTGTATATTTACTGTATTTATTTTCCCACTCGCCTTCGGCCCAACCCAAACTTGAAAGGCCTTGCCGAATAGAGCTGGTTCTGTAGTTCCCTTAGCTCATTTTTCCCAAACCCAGCTCTAGATCGGATCTAAAGTCATCATCCTGGCTACAGAGGTTTGTGAAGGTCTCATCTATTTTCCGAGTCGTCAGATCCACGAGAACATACCTAGCGGTTTTAATCCCGCTCTCTCTCAACTGAAAAACAGCCATTGGAGCGTAGAAAACATCATGCCCCTCAACCTTTCGGGGAAGAAGATTGCGGGTAAGATTCAGACATATATCCACGGCGAGGAGCAGGGATCGGAGTTCCGCAAGCTTCCCTGAAGCCTCCGTTTCCCGCTCAAGGGTACTCGTCGGTGTCGGAAGAAAGAGATGGCGCCACTGCATCCCACGATACACGTTGATTAGCTGGCGTTCTATCTGCGAAAGTAGACTTCGAGCCTCGCCGCGAACCTTGACAAGTCTGTCCACGATTGCGTTCAAGTCAACTTCAGGATGTGGAAAGACCACCTCACCGATTTCAGCCTCTATCTCTTTGAGAGGTAGTTCCAAATGCTTGGGTCTGAAGAGCTGAAGCAACTCACCTTCGTTTTTTGCAGAAGCACAGAAAACCGCGTTCAACGCTGTGGCAACGCTTTCTATTCTCGAAGTGTCAAGATTTGAGCATGAAATCCGAATCCTGTGATAGGGCATCCATGCCCTCCAAGTTGCAAGAAGTGTTTGATTGCGACGCTTAACCCTGGCGATCGAATTCGTGATTGCTCTGTCGATTTCCGCGTCCTTACGAGTCGTTGGAAGAACTACCAGCATAACTTGTTTCCTTTCCTCAGAATCGCGGATTCGAGCGGGTCATTGCATGTGATTCACGTAGGTCTTACCTTCTTTCATCACGAGTTTGAGTCGAGTTTGGTCCTGCAGAATCGTGATGTCGTCCAAGGGGTTGCCATCCACCACGAGCAAGTCCGCCAGCTTACCTGCTTCCAAGGTGCCAACTCTGTCGCTTACGCGGCAAGCCTCCGCTGCTGTCTTGGTCGCAGCGACGATGGCCTGCATCGACGTGAATCCATAGCGGGCCATGAGTTCCAATTCGCGGGCATTCCTCCCATGCATCTTATCATCTATGGCGTCGCTGCCCATAGCGATTCTTACCCCAGCCGCCGCGGCTTTCCTGAAGCTCTTAACAACACTCTCCTCGCCGTACTTCTGAACTTTTGCCATCATTACATCATCCAGACCAATCTCCCTTCCTCTATGGATCATTTCATCTGTGGCGAAGAGACTCGTGACCAGAAAAGTGCCCGTATCGAGAAACATTCGGATTGCTTCATCATCGAGAATGTCTCCGTGCTCGACAGACCACACCCCAGCAAGGATAGCATTCTTGATCCCCTGCGTGCCACATGCATGAGCCATGACCGCTTTGCCTCGCGCCGATGCCTCGTAAACCATGACCTTCAATTCATCCAGAGTCCATTCTGTATACTCGGGAGAATCCGAAGGCGATACGAATCCTCCACTTGAGCAAACCTTGATAAAATCAAAACCCTCGCGAAGCACCCTTCGGACTGCAGCCCGCACCGCCGGCACTCCGTCAGCTATTTCCAAGTAAGTAGAGAAGGAGCCACCGCGTTCAAGCTCGATACCCGACGGATAGTGAAAGTCGAAGTGGCCGCCTGTCTGTGCAATCGCACCCGCAAGAACGAGTCTCGGGCCTTCGATCAGTCCCATCTCCACAGCTTGTCGAAATCCAACATCGTTCAGTGTCCCGGCGTCTCGGACTGTTGTAAAGCCAGAGTGTAAGGTGCGTTTCAGTATCGCGGCGGTTTCGAAGGTCTTCACAGTCTTAGTCACATACAATAGCTTCTCGATGCTCACTGTAGTCAACGACACATGATCGTGACAGTCAATCATTCCGGGCATAACGGTCTTGTCGGCACAATCCAAAATCTCGGCATTATGGGGAATCGTAACTTTCGAAGCTGATCCAACTTCAATTATTTTTCGGTCATCTACAAGTACTACAGCGTTCCCAGTCGGCTTACCGCCCTTGCCATCTATCAGAAGCCCAGCCTTGATCGCTTTCATTGTCCACGCTTCTGACCATCCTCGCATCTTCCGCTATTAACGATTCGCTGATTGCGGGGCCACAGTTGGTGAACTTGCCTACTTGGAACTTCTGGTTTCAGTCTTGGTGTATCGATGAGCGATAGGCTTTCCACATTCTTTTTGTAGGCATTGACATGGACGAGTATTCCGTTCAGGTCACTCTTCTCTCGATGTACTTTACGTACTTCTCCAAACTTTCCCCTAGATCCTTGCTAAGAGTGGGCGGTTGGTGCGTTTCGACTATTCTCTTAACTTCTTCTGTCGCTCTTTCTCTGAGCTCTCTCGAGCCGCCTCTTCGCCAGCTATCGTAAGGTCGAGTGTCAAAGAGGCTTGGAATGAAATGCTCCTTCGCGTAATAGTCTCTGGTGTGCTCACTTGCTAGGAAGTGACCACCAGGGCCCACAGTATCAATCAATTCCACAGCAAGGGTTTCATCCGAAATTTCAACGCCTCCAACCATACGCTCAATCATTCCAAGCAGCTCATGATCCGTGAGAATCTTCTCATAGCATACAGAGTTCGAAAAGTCGACAGCCCCGAGAGCGTACGTGATGTAGTTGAAGCCCGCGCAAGCCGCGAGTGTCAGATTGAAAGCTGCTTCATAACCAGCCTGAATGTCCAGCGCCTTAGAATCCGTATTTCCAGCTGCACCACGGCATGGTAGATTGTATAATTTTGAGAGTTGCGCAAAGCCCACGTGGGTCATGCCAAGCTCTGGTGAACCAAGCCTTGTCACACAATTCTTCATGTCCATCACTGTTGAGACGGCGCCATACAAGGTCGGCGTTCCGGGGCTTAGAAGCTGCATCAGGGTGATCATCGAAAGGACCTCAGCGTTATGCTGTACCATCATTCCGGCAAGAGTCACTGGCCCCGTGGCTCCGGCCATGATCTCTGGCGACGGGGTCACTATTTGCCTCAGTCTAACGTATTCCATCATTCCTTCTATCATTGGTCTGTCCCACTGCAGTGGGCTGGTCGGGTTGATCATGCAAAGGAGCATTGGCTTATGCATCAGTTCATCTTCATCGGAGACTATGGACATCATGTTAAGACAGTCCTTAGCTACCGTTGTTCCTCTAGCTCTGCCTCTGATGCACTTGTCTGTGTTCTTGAGCTGGGTTAAGATCGCGTAGGCATGAGCTACTTCCCTAGGGACATCACTAATCTCTACGGCGCCATAACCATCATCGACCCTACTGAGATGATCCATCAGCCTTACGATGTTTTCAAAGTCCTTGAGCGTTGCGTATCTCCTGCGATAAGTCCCCAGGTCGTAGACGAAAGTTGGAGTCCCAACTGGGCCGAAATGTATCCTATCTTCCTCAAATCTCACGCTCTCTCTGGCGTCCCGCGCATGCCACGTGAATCTGCTTGGGGCTTTCCTCACGGCGTCCTCAACCAAGTGGCGTGGCAAAAACGCCCTTTGGCTCCTACAGTCTACATGGGCGCCGGCATCCTCGAGAACTTTCAGAGCTTCAGGATGCTTGAAGACCGCACCCGTTCTCTCCAAGAGTTGCAGAGTGGCGTCGTGTATGAGTTCGAGTTGCCTTTTTCCGAAGAACGTCAATCTGGGAACGCGGAGTTTCATCATGACGGTTGTGCTCATTGGACAGGTGAAGGCGAGGGGACTTAAGCGTTCCCGGTTTCTACGACGAGCTTCTGCGTCACCTTTCGTTTTCCCGCTGGACTTGCAGACATCACCTACGAGGTCAAAGAAGACCGGATCAAGGTAGAGGTCGACGCCTCACGTCTCCAAGCGGACAAGTATCTACTCGCTAATGAATTGGATGGACGGGAAAACGGAAAAACGTTGCCTATCGATGAGGTGCTGCAGATAGTGAGAAGGTATGGAAGATTGTGAGCGTGTGCTCCTCCGTTTCAGGTGGGGGTTTCTATGCCGGCTGCAAATGTTTCTCTAGGAATGCAGCCCTCTTTTTCAAGGCATTAACCTTGTTCTCGATCTTCCTGTAACCATGACCCTCATCCTCGTATGCCACGAAACCCACCGCCTTACCAAGCTTGTGAAGAGCTTCCAAGGCCTGCAGTGACTCGGAAATCGGGCAACGAGGATCCAGGCTCCAGCGATCAATTGCACTGGGGCTCCAATTTCATCCATGAAGAAGAATGGGGAAGCCTCGCGGAACCTCTCCGGGTTCTCTGCGGGGTCTCCCATGTTCTGGCGGTCCCAATACCGGAGATCCTCTCGTTCATTCTCAAACTCTGTGAACCAGTTCAGGAAAGGAAGACTCTGAATCTGGCCGGTATTTTCCCGTTCACTTTGCCTAACAACCCTAACGACGAATCGTCCTCAGAGCGGAATGAGAGAACATGTTCTTCGTTACAGATACTCACGCTTGTCCAAGCATCTTCCCGATAGTCTTCCTGTGAACTCATTTTCTTCGACAGCTATCTTGCCATTTACAATCACATGCCTTACTCCTTGCGCGTAATCTGGCGGATAATTCTCAAACGGGTAATTATGTGGCCAGAGGTTCGTTGCGTTGTCTCTCATTTTTTCCAGATCGAAGACGACTATGTCGGCAATCATTCCTGGTCGGAGCAAACCCCTGTCAAGTAGCCCGAATCTTTGTGCTGGAAAGGATGTACATTTTCTTATTGCTTCCTGAAGAGACAAGACATTCTTCTCCCTGACCCATCTGCGCAGGATATTCGCGTACTCGCCATATGAGCACATTCCAAGGGGGACGCACAGACGCTTCTGGTCAAGCTCCTTGGACGTGGCGGATCCATCGCTGCAGAACATGAACAATGGATGCTTGGAAATAGCTTGTAACTCTGATTCATCCATATAATCGGTTATTAGCGCCTCATTCCCGCGTTCCTCGACGAAGAGATCAAAGTAGGCTTCCCACGGATCAACATTCCTAGCGTTGGCCATTTCCTTGATACTCTTTCCAATAAGAGCTCTGTTCCTTGGTGCATGAAAAACTACTATCCTTTCAAAGGCTTGGTGCTTGAGCGGTCCGGCCGGCCCTTGTCTTGGAAACGGGTCCGTTATCATTTCATTTCTTATTTGTTTCCGTTTCTCAGGGTTGGCCAGAATTCTGAGTTTCTCCTCATCGCTCTTATCCACGAGCCACTGCGGAAGAGTGTCGCCTCCGACACTTGTTTCAAGATAAGTGTGCGTGTCGTTGTCAAAAGTCACATCTATCCATTCTTCTCTAGCCTTCTCCATTAGAGGCAGCGTCTCCTTAGATTTACCCCATCCTCCATATTTTGGACCGTTATGTGATATCTCGACAGGCACCCCCGCCCTACGCCCGATCTCGATTGCTTCTGCATCTGCTTCTACAATCGTTTCCCTTTCGCCTCTAACATGCGATGTGTATATTCCTCCGTGTTCTGCAACGACTCTTGCAAGCGTCACCAGCTCATCCGTCTTCGCCCAGCACCCGGGCAGATAGACCAGCCCACTTGACATTCCAAAGGCTCCATCTCTCATCGCCTCTCTAACGAGGCTCTTCATTTCTTCCATCTCATCGTTGGTTGGTGTCCGATTCTCAGTTCCGATAACACAGGATCTGACGCTTCCATGTCCAACCAACGGAACGAGATTCACAGGAAGACCTTGTCTACCCACTTTCTCTCTGTAGTTCGAGAGAGTAGACCAGTCCATGGAAACTGTAGAGGAATCGATAAAGAGGCTCGCATATGTCGAGCGCCATATCTCAGCGCCTTTGCCCATAAGGGGATAGGCTGATGTCCCACAGTTGCCTACGACTTCGGTCGTAATGCCTTGTCGAACCATGCTATCGGCCTTAGGGTGAACTATGTATACATGATCGGAGTGAGAGTGCGCATCGATGAATCCGGGAGTTACATAGGAACCAGTGGCATCGATCACTTTATCCGCGTTGTCTTTGCTGATGCTGCCGATCCTCACTATTTTGTTTTCTAGTACGCCAACGTCAGCCCTGAACCAAGGATTTCCAGCACCGTCAATCAGAAATCCATTCAAGATCGCTATGTCTAGTCTCATGCTACACGATAGTTGAATGATCACTAGCTTCTTGATAACTCAATCATTTTTTCCTGTCGATAATGTAAAGAAGACTACGTATGGGTACATACCACACCGGTCGCGGATGTAGAGAAGCTGAGAGTGAAAGGCAGGGACGCGAAGGCAACAACTCGCTACGTCACTACAGGGCAACGAAGTTGAAGTAGCCCAGTGAAGGCGGGGAATCAAATTGCTTTAAAGGCTTCTGTTGCCGCGGAGATCGCTTTCTCGACATCCTCTTCGGTGTGTGCCGTCGAAACGAAATGGCGCTCGAACAGATCTGGGTGAAAGTAGATGCCTCTCTTGAGCAACTCTTTCTGAAATCTCTTAGACTTCTCCGAATCACACTTAGGCGGTAGTGCCTCTCGCACGTTTCTGATCTTCTTGAGTTTAGTGAAGTATACTTGCAACATAGGCCCAATGCCTTGAACGATAGCCTGAATCCTTGTCTTCTCGATCGCCTCTTGAATCCCTTCAAGGAACTTCTTACCGAGCTTGGCTATATGTTGAATGCCCCCTGCCTCCAGCTCTGCTATGCTTGCATAAGCGGCTGCTACGCACAGTGGATTTTCATTGTATGTGCCCATGTGAGTTATTGCTCCTGGCCTGATCATTTCCATTATCTCCTTTTTTCCGGTGATGGCACCTATTGGAAAACCAGCGCCGATAGCTTTCGCGAAAGTAGCCAAGTCAGCTTTTACGTGGTAGTACTCCTGACCGCCACCTAGAGCCAGCCTAAACCCTGTTATTACCTCATCCATGATCATCACTATGTCGTGCGCTTCCGTTAGCTCTCTAACCCCCTTTAGATAGCCTTCTTCAGGTGGCACTACGCCATAGTTCATCGAAATTGGCTCAGTAATTACCGCGGCAATTTCGTTTGCCCTTCTCTCGATCGTTTTTTCAAGTAAGCCGAGATCATTCCAGGGTATCACTATCGTGTTCTCTAGGGTCTCCTCGGGTATTCCCAAGGACTCCGGGACCCTCACCGGAGCCAACTCACTGCCCGCAACTTGGTGAATGCTCACCAGCGCATAGTCGTGCACTCCGTGGTAACCTCCTTCAAACTTCACTATCTTGTCCTTGCCAGTGTAGCCCCTTGCAATTCTAATGGCGTGCATCGTAGCTTCGGTTCCCGAGTTTGAGAATCTTACAAAGTCAGCATTTGGAACAACCTGCTTGATCTTCTCAGCTGCTCTTACTCCTAGTTCTGTTGGCTGTCCACACATCGTTCCCTTCTCCATCTGCCCTTTGACGGCGTCAAGGATCTTGCGCGGGCAATGGCCGTGGATCAAAGGTCCGTACGCAAGCACGAAGTCTATGTACTCGTTTCCGTCAGCGTCCCAGAAACGAGAGCCTTTTCCGTGATCGAAAGATATTGGATAAGGGTCGAATATCGGGTAAGCCCTAGCACTGGAAGAGGCTCCAACAGGTATGACCCTGCAAGCTCTCTCGTAAAGTTCCTTTGACCTTTCAGTCTTCATACCTTCCCAAGCAGCCATCTCAATCACTCTTCGAGATCGTTCTGTAGATTGCCGGACTTGGTTTAACGATTGTGATGCTCAGAGCTGTGTGCCTTGGTCTCCGCATATCCAGTCATTCATAGTGATCTCGCAAAATCGCTTTGAGATCTTCTATAGGCCCCAAGATTCTTCTAGGGAGAATGCAAATTTCCATCAGAACGGCAAGAGGGTTTGCTGGTTAATCCCCCGCACATGATCTCCACGTTCACAGTCTTGTCCGGCTGATCGAACGCGTAGCCAACAAGAGGGATTCTTCAACTTCGCTGACGCACATCGACAACCATAACCGCGTCGACATCATCAGCCTGAAGAAGATCCAGAGATATCGCACGTCCCACAAGACCGTAGCCTAGAACAAGGCCTTTCATCAAGCATTCACCGTTATTCTTCTACACCGCCTTCTCCGTTCGATGGGACACCTTGATTTCTCTCTTGGATAACTCACGAATGAATTCGCTCGGGTTGAATGCGGCCTCTGGAGCAATCACACCTGTTGCGTTGACCTGTCCCTTAGCGAGCATCTGGGTTCCTATGGAGAGGGGATATCCTACATTCCTTGCGTATGCGGACTTTCCTCCCCATTTGTCCATTCGAGGGTGAGATGTCCTGAAAGAGTGCTTGATCTTCTTGCGTTTACTAGATCCGATGACTTCGACAATTAATCCGTAAGCCCATATCGATGTCTCCTTTGCCTCGGGGCATTTCATCATGTAGTCGTGCATCCAATCGTAAGGGACGACGCTCTGGCCTTTCACTTCCACGGGTTCCTTGCGATAGAATCCGAAGGTATTCATGAATCTAAGGAACCTCATCGTCTCTGATGGCCATGTGCCACGAACTTCCACTTTCCTGAGGCTTGGGAGAAATCTGGGAAGTGTTATCGTCTCGGGATGTGGGACATAGTACACGTTCTGAGTGCCAATTGGCTTTGCAAACTCGACGACCCTTTCTCCGCTGAAAGGAGGCACCTTGATGAATTGCCCGTCCGCATAGTATACCCGGTCCTCAGTCCTCGGGTCGAACTCCCAAAGCGTTGTATGAAGCAATCCTGGAGCTGGAGCAGTGCATCGAAAAGCTGCCCATGCGATCTGAATCTCACTGACCTTGTCGAGCATGTCTGCTCCGCGTCTGGCTAGTATGTTTGTTATACCAGGTGTGGCACCGCATCCCAGAACGAACTTGACGCCTGCTGACTTTGCTTCGGAGTCCAGTTCAAGCTGTTCGCGTGTAGCTGAAACATCGATACCGTTCACGCCCGCCTCTATGCAGGCTTTAGTCACAGCCAAATCATACTTGAAAGGCAAGGCATTTGTTACAACATCGAAACCTCTCACACTTTCTAGCAATTGAGTCTCTTTTGTTACATCAACCGCTTTCATGGTAAGTCTGGGATCGTTCAGACGCGAAACGAGTTTCTGCGCTTTCTGGACATCGATGTCTCCGATCACTATCTCAGAGAAATCGCTTGTTCTCACCAAATCCTCCACGGCTGTTTCGCCGATGAACCCAGCGCCACCTAAGACAAGTACTCGCATGTGTAACTTCCTCTCATGAAAGCTACGTTACGCTTTCTTTACGGTTTCGAAGGAATAGGCGGATGAACAAATGTACTATCCTTACAGTAATTACGGATTTCGCAATCGGAGAGGTCTTTTTTGAACGCGTACGTCACTCTTGAAGCAAAGCATTTTACGGAATTCGACACGTTCGAGCAAACGTTCGATGCTTGGAGTCGCTGAGATTTTGAAAGTTGTTGTTTTGGGTGGAGCGGGGTTAACGGGAAAATGCGCTGTTCGTGACCTTCTTGAGAGTCCTAATGTGTCCGAGATCATTGTGGGGGACATAGATAGGGAGCGCGTCGAGAAATTCGTCTCGAGTCTTGCGAGCAAGAAAGTGAAAGCCGCCGTAATCGATGTGAGGGATCATGAAGCCACAGCGGCGTTGCTAAAGGATGGGGATGTCGTTCTGAATGCAGTCCAGTACTACTTCAACTTGGACGTGATGAAGGCAGCTTTGCAGGGTAAGACTCACTACCTCGATCTAGGCGGCCTTTTCCACATGACCAGAAAGCAGCTTGAGCTTGACAAGGACTTCCAGAGAGCTGGCTTGACCGCCGTGGTGGGAATGGGTTGCGTCCCTGGCATATCAAACGTGATGGCTCGGTGGGCGGTTGACAGACTGGATTCTGTCGAGACTATTCGTATAAGGGATGGGTGGAGGGATCTCACACCGAACGCTCCACGATTTGTGGCGACGTGGTCTATTCAGACCTTCACAGACGAATTTCAGCAGAACGCTGTCCTATTCGAGGACGCTGCCTACAAGGAAGTGCCGCCAATAACTCTTGGAGAAACAATCGTGTTGCCTCCTCCAATAGGGGAGGTAGAGGTTTTTACGACATTGCATTCCGAGCTAGCGACGTTTCCAATATCCTTCAAAGACAAGGGGATAAGAAACGTGAACTGGAAGGAAGGCGGTCCTAAGGGATGGCATCTAGACTATCAGCTGATCGTGGCACTAGGACTAATGACCGAAGAGCCGCTGAAGATCAGAGACGCTTCAATCTCTCCGAGACAGTTCTTCCTGCAACTCTTAGCTAGCAGGAACCTACTAGGCCATCCAGAAGGCATCACTCCGGACGACTGGGAATGCTCAAGAGTGGAAGCGGTCGGCAAGAGACATGGTAGAACAGTGGGATTGCAACTCGAAGTTCTCTACTCTGCCAAGAAGGAGTGGAAGGCAAGTTGCGCTCAGTACGGCGTTGGCATACCCGCATCCATCGTAACGCAGATGCTAGGTAAAGGAGTCATCGAGAAGAAGGGAGTCCTTCCACCAGAAAACTGCGTGGACCCGACGACTCTTTTCAATGAATTGGGTAAACGAGATATGCCGGTAACCATCCGAGCACCTGCCGAGATGTTGCACTGACCCTCTTGCGACTAGTACAACACAGAGTTCGTACCCGTATAGTCATCGTGTTGGGTGGTCTATAGCTTCCATACTATCGGCTTTTAACTACTGAGACACCGTGTTATGCTCGTGAAGAATTTTGGCGAAAGATGTTCTGAGGATAGCTAGAGTAAACAATCCGAAGATGACGCGGCGTAAGTTCATTGGCCTAGGCACTGGAGCGGTTGCGGTCGCTGCCGCGGCAGCGGCGGGCTACTTCCTCCTCATGCCCAAGGAGGAGGAAGTGACGCCCCCCGTGACAACAACTGAGCAAGTTACTTCGCCTACTTCGCCAACTTGGGTCAAGCCTGAATCGATCAGATATGATGGTTGGGGAGGCACCGCGCAGGAGATCATAAGCAGGATCGGCTTGAAGTCTTTCGAGCAGGAGTACGGGATCAGGGTTGTCGAGGGATCATTCGGCCAGACTTCGGAGATAATGTCAAAGATCAAGGCCGCCGGAGGAGGGGAATGGGATCTCCTTGAAGTGGACAATGATACTATCTACTTCGGGACCGTAGATGAACTCTGGCAACCTCTGCGCCTAGAGAATATTCCGAACCACGAAAAGCTTCCGGAGATCTTCAGAACGAATGGACACGGCGCTTTCGATCCAGGCTATAAAGAAGGTGTCTGGCACGGCATCCCAGGTCCAATGTACGGAACGACGCCCATGGTCATCAACTACAACAAGATAACTCCAGAACCAGATAGCTGGGCTGCCCTCTGGGACGAAAAATGGAAGGGCAGAATGTGTCTTGAGAACTACTGGATTACTAGGATACGTGACACCTGCGTCTACCTAGGCCAAGACTACAACAACATCACCGATATCGAAGCCGTCTGGAAAGCACTTAGGGATCAGCAAGAACTTGTTTTCAAGTATTGGGATTCGGGATCTGAGATGGAGACATTGCTGACGAACGAGGAAGCCTGGATTGGGGACCTTTGGGGAGGACGTGTTCTGAAACTTGCTCAGAGAGGCGTGCCCGTGAAAGCTATCTTGCTACCGGGGACTGAGGTTTGGACTGATGCTTTCGTGATCCCAATCAACGCACCGCACAGATATGAGGCTGAACTATTGATCAATTGGTTACTAGAGCCCAAGATAAATGAGGCGATGGCCCTAGAATACCTATACCCCCCCATCGTCGACGTCAAGTACCTATCATCAGAGGCAATAGAGCAGCTGAAACAGTTACCAGACTACGTCGGCACAGACTATGAGAAGCTTGGCTTCGCCAGCACCGGATATTACACCGATCACAGAGAAGAATGGACTGAGATGTGGGAGAAAATTAAGGCGGGGCAATAGCCCCACCCCCTTCTTTTTTCTGAAGCTTTGCTATCTCATCTGCCTGTTCTGAGACTTACCCTTCTGCTCACCATTACCTGCAGATAGAAAAGGAGCAGCGTAGTGAGAATAAGCAGGGTAGCCAACGCATTAATTGTGGGAGGAAGCTCAGTCCTCAACGCACTGAATATTCTCACAGGTATCGTTTCAGTCTGCGGCATAACCCAGAACTGACTCGCGGTATAATCATCCAGCGACATGGCAAAGGCAAGAAGCATGCCTGAAAGTATGCTCGGAAGAATGAGAGGCAGGGTCACCTGTCCGAAGGTTTGGACCGGATTTGCTCCCAAGTTCATGGCAGCTTCCTCAAGCGACCTGTCAAGTCCGTAAACTCGCGCATGAACGTTCATGATGACGTACGGCAGGATGAACACTGTGTGTCCGACGATCATGTAAAGATACGAGTACCGTGAGAGGGGCAACGCAAGTATCCGTAACATGAAGGTCAGTAAGCTGGCGCCCAGGATGATTTCGGGAAATACCATAGGCGCTATGACGAGAGCGGACAGTGTCTCGCGCCCGCGAAATCTGTACCTGACCAATCCTATCGAGGTCATGGTTCCGATTATTCCGGCGAGAATCGTCGCCGATATGCCCACTATCAAACTGTTGGAGACCGCCTTCACCAATCTAATGTCGCGTGCGAGTTCAATGTACCATTTGAAGGTTACACTCGGAGGCGGAAACGTTGGTATGACTGCTGGATGAAACGACATCAGGATGACGAACGCAGCTGGGACTAGGATGAACGCGTAGATCATCGCAGTAAAGTATCGCAGAAGCCTAGTCGAAACTTTGGATATTAATCGACCGAGGGAGAGAGCCAAGCTCAGCCCATTGCCTCCAGAAGTCTGTTCAACCCAATGATCTTATTGTACAAGTAGACGATTGCCAAGGTTATGACGGCTAGGATAACACTCATAGCCGTTCCTAGAGGCCAATCGAACATGACGAGGTAGAGCGCCGAGATCAGGTTTGCGATCATAGCCTGCTCGGGTCCTCCGAGGATCGCAGGGGTGATGTATGCGCCGAATGAGAGGATGAACACAAGCATGACCCCGGACGCTACGCCTGGAAGGCTAAGAGGGAAAGTGACTTGTCGAAACGTGGAGATCTCGTTAGCGCCGAGATTCTTTGACATCTCTATCAGGTTGTTGTCCATTTTCTCGACCGCCGAGTAGATCGGTAATATCATAAGGGGCAATGACCAGTTCACGAGCCCGAGAACAACTGCTCCCTCGGTGAAAAGAAACTTTATCGGGCTTTCAATGAGACCGAGGGTTAACAGAATGTAGTTGACCAATCCTCTCGAGCCTATGACGTAGAACCAAGAGTAGGTTCTTATGAGGAAGCTTACAAAAAGTGGAAACATAAGCAGGACAACCACAGTTTCACGGCGCATAGAAGTAAGCTTGGCAAGATAGTAGGCGACTGGGTAGCCGAGGACCAAGGATAGGACGGATACCTCGACTGCAACCCTCAAGGATCTTAGAAGGATGTTCCTGTACAACTCTGTTGTGAATATATGCTGATAGCTTGCGCCTTCCAGGCTCAAGACAGCGGTGAAGATTATTGGGATGAACAAGAATACGGAAACGTAGGAGACTCCTAGGCCAACCAGCAAGACTGGACCAAGTTTTGCTGTTTTTCCAAGGATACCTACCCTGTATTCTCCGGAGCCCTTATCGAGGGGCGATTGACGATTAGGTGGATCCGGGTCCATTTCGCATCGACCTCGGCTGTTCAAGTTTTCCGGATCAGGCCGACATTCTCAGGCTCGACCCTGACCCAGACTCTCGAGCCCTTCTCGGGCGGGGGCTTCTTTTGCACATTCGCCTCAGCGGCGGTAAGCACTAGATCTGGGCTAACGGTTATGTGGTATACGTAGTTGGTTCCCAAGAAGACCACGTGATCGACGACTCCGTTCAGCACATTTGCTCCATCGTCTGGTTTAGCGGGTAGCACCTGAACGCGTTCGTACCGGATGAACGCCGTAACATCGTCGCCTTCGCGACAATCATTCCGCCTTGGAATTGTGAGAGTCGGGCCTCTTCCAATCGAAACTGTCATCGATCTTTCGCTGATCTCGGAGATCTTTCCGTCCATGAAGTTTGATTGACCAATGAAGTTCGCTACGAAATGAGACTTGGGTTCCTCATAGAGCTGGTATGGCGTCCCCTGCTCTACAATCGAGCCCTTGGACATCACAACGACCCTATCGGAAAGCGTCATCGACTCCTCTTGATCATGCGTTACGAAGATCGTTGTGATCCCGACGCGTTTCTGGATCTGCCTGAGTTCTATTCGCATTTGAGCGCGTAGCTTAGCGTCAAGATTGCTGAGCGGCTCATCCAAGAGTAGTACGTCAGGCTCGATGACCAATGCCCGTGCTAACGCAACGCGTTGCTGCTGACCTCCACTCAGTTGTCTAGGGTATCTCTGCTCCAGTCCCGGAAGCTGGACAAGCTCCAGTACTTTCTTCACGCGATCCTTGATCTCATCCTTCGGAAAATGCCTGTATTTCAGTCCAAAGGCAACATTGGCGAACACTTTCTTGTGAGGAAATAGTGCGTAGTTCTGAAAGACCATCCCCGTGTTGCGGAGGTAGGGTGGTACATCGTTAACGAGCTCACCTTTGATGTAAACGGATCCCTCGGTGGGCCGTTCGAAGCCCGCTATGATACGAAGTGTCGTCGTCTTTCCACAACCGCTCGGTCCTAGCAGCGATAGGAATTCGCCCTTCTTCACTTCCAAGTTGACGTGATCGACAGCGCTTGTCTCACCAAAAACCTTCGAAACGTTGACGAGCTGAACGAAGGACACTTCTTGATCCACTTCAGAGATGGCTACAGAACGCCAAGGCCCGAGCAAAAGCCTTTCTCCCGACCGCGACCGAGCGCACTCCTTGGTTTTGGGCTGGCAAAACTGTGAACTGGTGAGGGCACGCCACTTTGAGCAGCTTGAAATAAGCACGAGGCCTTCTCTCCGGAGCTGGCAGTGTAATTGGATTCCGCTGTTCTGAAACGAAAGAGAGACAGCGCAGTAGCTTTCTTGAAGGAAATCATCTCGATACCCAGCTCGAATCCTCATGTTTCCGATGAAGATGAGAGGGAGCTCGCGAAATTCCTCAAACACGAGCTCGAATCAGTCGGTTTTCGCGTCGAGCTTCAACATGTCACAAGCAAGTACCCCCGAGCTTTTGCAGAACAGAGAACCTATACTCGTCCGAATGTGATCGCGCGAACAGGAAGCAAGAGCGGAATCAAACTCATTCTGAATGGGCACATCGACACGGTCTCAGGGTACAACATGAAACGCGCTTTCAACCCTCGTGTTGTAGGGGACAGACTGTACGGAAGAGGCAGTTCTGACATGAAGGGCGGTGTTGCTGCGATCGTCGCGGCCGCTGAAGCGATCCAAGAGTCGCATCGGAAACTGAAAGGCGAACTTGTGCTCTCACTCGTGGTAGACGAGGAAACCTTGGGTGAAGGAACCAAGGAATTCTTGAAGAGGGAATCTGGGGATTTTGCGATAGTCGCGGAACCCACACAGAATACCCTAGGTATTGCGCAAGCCGGCTTCATTGACTTCGACATATCTTCCACGGGAGAGTCGAGGCACGGTCAAACAGTACTTCCAGAGCGCTGGTCCAGTGCCTTCTTGCAGGCCGCCAACCTCTGCAACCGAATCATGGAAGATAGGAGGATCATCCGGAAGAAGAACTTCAGGGGTGTGCAGATGAGCTCAACATTCAACGTTGCACCGATTCAATCTGGGGTGCGTCGGTCTTACTCGTGGATGACCGTGGAAGAATTCGCGGTCAACTGCCTACTAGGAGCCATTCCAGGAACCACTATCGAGACATCTGAGAGATCGATCAAGAACTCATTGAACCGAATTAGGCGCCATATAGCCAATGCCAACAAGCAGGGTCAGAGAATCAGACTCACAGCAGCCCACTCGAACATCGGATTCATACAAGTAAGGAACTCCTATGTTAGAGACTTCGAGAGAGCTATGCAGAAGGTTCTATGTCACAGTCAGCGTAGCTACGTGCTCAGTTTCTGTGATGCGACTCACTTCTACCGCGCAAATATACCGACCGTCCTTTTCGGTCCCGGAAGAATGGATCTTGGGCACAGCGGCGAGGAGTATACAAGCATACGCCAAGTCAAAGATGCGACAAGCGTCTTGGCCTATGCCATAGAGAATATCCTTGCAACGCCCAGCACGTAAACTAGGTTTGGAGGATGCGATGGAGGGAGAACTCAGATGAAGGTCGCGATACTTGGCGCCGGCAATGCCGGATGCACGATAGCAGGATACCTCAAATCACTCGGTCATGAGATTCGCCTCTTTGATCTCCCACAGTTTTCAGGCGTTCTTGAGAACATTCGAAAGCGCGGAGGCATACATCTGGCGGGAGAGTACGTAGGAACGTACTCCCCCGATCTCTTGACCACCGATATTCGTGAAGCTGTCGACGGAGCTGAAATTGCCATGCTCACGGTCCCAGCCTATGGTCACGAGGCGTTCATGGATGCGTGCCTACCATATTTTGCAGAGAACCAAGTGCTGTTGAACTGGACATCCTACTGGTCGGCTCTTCGGTTCTTCCCCATAGCCCGAAGAATCGGTCGCTCAGATCTGATACTGGGCGAAGCAGCGATCATGCCGTACATGGCAAATGCCGAAACCCAGAACGAAGTAATATTCGTAAGAGCCGTGAAGCAGCAGCTATGGGTTGCTGCAATGCCTGCAGCAAGCACCCATAAGGTCATGCAGGTCGTAAGGGAGCTTTATCCTCAAGCTATAGGAGTGGAGAACGTGCTCCGTACGAGTCTGGGCAACGTAAATGTGCCGTTTCACGTCGCGACGTGGTTAATGAGCGCATCCCACTGGGAACAAACTGCCGGAGACTTCGATTTCTACGGCTATGGGATCACTCCATCAGTTGGACGTCTCGCAGATGCTATAGACATGGAGCGACTGGCCGTTGCAAACGCTCTCGGTGTCAATACGGCAAGCTTTCCAAAACTGATGTCAATGATCTACGCAAAATATGGAGCCGCGGGTGACACAGCGTACGATGTTCTTCACACGCTTAGGTCGCACGCAACTTGGCGCCCCAAGGTTGGCTTCATTAACTATGCAGAGAGAGACGTACTAGAGGATGTCCCTTTTGGTTTAGTCCCCCTCTCTTCTCTGGGCAATCAGTTGGGTGTCCCAACTCCTACTATCGACTCAGTAGTGCAAGTTGCAAGTGTCATTGCCGGCAAAGATTTCCGGAGCACTGGCATTAGCGCAGAGAAGCTCGGAGTTAAGGGGATGACTCAGAGCGAGATAATCCATTATGTTACCTACGGCCATCCGTAGCAAATGAACGCGGAAAAGTGACCTCGAATCTGGGTACTTGCACTCAGTATTAGACGATGATGATACGGTTGCGTTGGACCTGGGTCGTCCATGGTGGCCTGATCTTCACCCTTCGTGGTAAATCGCAATGTGATTTTGATTCTGCATCGCAAAGGGCGCGTAAGCGGACATATCGAAGCGCTCTCGCTTTCAGCCACTTGAACGATTTGAATCGTCCGATAGGTATCTACGACGTCCTAGCTTACCTTCTTTGGATGCTTCGCAGCAAAGGCACTGTAGAGTTCACGTAGCTCTTTTGCCCTCGCCTCGCTTTCTTCGATGCCGAAGCGCTGGCGGTCATATTGAAGTATCTCTCTCATTATGCGGTGTGACTTCTCCGTCAGCACGACTGTTCCATCGTCCTCGATGCGTTCTATCCCGTCGTATTTCTGGGCTTCTTGGTTGATGCGTATGGCTTCCTGAAGTGTGAGGCCTTCCGGAACGACTACTTCAGCTCCTTTGGCGCTCAAACGGACAGGATACCCTCCAGGTAATCCTTGTGGGCCGGGAGCGTGCGTCAATTCTCCGGTATCATTCAGAATGGCGAGAATGTTCTTGACGGCGGAGGATGCGACTTGGGTGTCGCTCGCATTTAGGGGTGGTGTCGAAATGGGGGTGAGGAGTATCTTCTCAGCGTCTACTTCTTTGGTCACATCCCGGTCGCCCACTAGAATTCTCAGGAAGTACGGAGCACCTCCTGTAGTCCCAAACTCCTCTACACGGACGTCATGGTAGTGGTGAGCTACCATGAAGACGCTGAGATTCCTCATCGGCACACCCAACCTGTCGCTAACAACCTTCTTAATCCGCGGCACAAGGAGGTCGAAGTTTCCTATGCCCACCGTGGGAGCCAGACTGATCTTGGAGAGGATGCAGTTTACGGCGTCGGGGAAGGAGGAATTTACGACATGCGTCTTGATTCCTGATTTCCGTACTGCTTGCATCAACTTATACGTGAGCGTAAGATGCATCGGGATCCAAGGGCCCATCCCTGCTTCTAGAAGTCTGTGATAGACTTCCTCAGGCAATTGAGCGCCTATCACCCACCAAGATTGCAGCGTAGTTGCATTGTAGACGATATCTGGTTGTTCGCTCTCCAAGAAGGTGTTCGTTGCATCAATATCATTCAGGTCGATCTTCAAGAATCTCATGTGGGGGTAGAAGCCCATGTTGGCGGCCCCGAGAATCACATTGTTCGTTTTCTCTAACCCGCGCCGCTCATCCGCGTCTGCAGTGACTATTTCTGTAGGGCCATGGGATCTAGCAAGAAATTCAAGCACGTAACCGCCGAGACTGCCGAGACCGATCACAAGAACTTTGCTCATGACCGAGTGACGAGCCGAGGATGGCCCATAAGAATTTCCTGCAAATTCCGATTTCGAGAATGATTCTATACCTTGCAGGAGGCCTAGGCCTTGAGGCAGAATCCAATGCGCGTTGATGATAGACGAGAAATCGAGCCGAGTGAAGCCGTCCGTCTTGCAAGGGGTTTAGCAATGCGCAAGAGGGCCGCTTTTTTTGCTCTCGCAAAACGGGCTTTCCAGAATCTTCTTGTGTTGTCAGACGACCATCACGAGCCTTTGGAGCTATCACGCGGCAGACTTTTGGCACAGGACCAGCGGAATGTGGAACCCTTCTTCCTCAAAGCACACGCTCGGAATTCCTCTGTCCGCTTGTGTAAATATTCCTCTTACTGACTCAACATGTAAGTGCCAAATCAATAGGTAAGAAGAAAGGAGCACAGTTGTGGTGTTGGCGAACGAGGAGATAGCAGTGGATGTTATGATGGCAGTGGAGGCCGTACAGAAGTTTGTGAGGGATGGTCAACTCGTATGCTTTGGAGGTTTCACACATGGTATCCCGTTTGTCATCGGTCACGAGATAATCAGACAACGCAAGAGGCATCTTGCTGTCTGCAAGGAAACTCCGGACCTGCTCGTTGATCAGCTTCTAGCTGCTGGTTGCGTCGACAAGCTGATGTTCAGTTGGGCAGGAAACCCAGGTGTGGGCTCTCTCCACGCCTTCAGAAGAGCAGCTGAGCAGGGAATACCGCATCCGATTGAGATCGAGGAATATACTCATTTCATCACCGGCGCCCGTTACATGGCTGGCGCAAGCGGCCTCCCCTTCATGCCGGTTACCACTCCTGTGCTCAGTTCCGACTTGGCGAAGTATTCAGTTGTCCTCAAGACGATCGATTGCCCGTTCACAGGCAAGAAGATCTGTCTTGTGAAAGCGATTAACCCTGACCTCGCCATTATTCATGCGCAGAGAGCCGATCGCGAAGGAAACACGCAGATGTGGGGGATTCTAGGATCGAATCGCGAGATTGCGATGGCGAGCAAGCGCGTAATTGTCTCAGTCGAGGAAATAGTGGATTCAGAGATTGTCAGAAGAGACCCGAACAGAACGGTCATTCCGGGTTTCAAAGTGGACGCAGTCATTGAGGAGCCTTGGGGGGCACATCCCTCGTACTCGCAGGGATACTACGACCGCGACAACCAATATTACATAGACTACGAGAAGACCACTCGAACCCGCGAGGAACACGAGAAATTCCTTGAGGAGTGGGTGTTTGGAGTCTCCAACCGGAAGGAGTACATGAAACACTTGGGCGCTGAGCGAATGCTGAGCCTGAAGACGAAGTCATACTACAGTTTTCCCGTGGACTACGGGTACTTCGGTTGAGGGTGAAGAAGATGGCCAAGGAATACGCAAAGGACTTCTCGTTTCAGGAGTTGATGGCGACGGCTGCTTCTAGGGAGTTAAAGGATCATGAGACCGTGTTTGTCGGGGTCGGCATACCCCAGTTGGGAGCGTTACTGGCACAGCGAACTCACGCCCCCAACCTCACTCTCATATACGAATCTGGTGTGATCGGAACGCGGCCAGCCAGATTGCCGCTCTCAATCGGCGACCCGACTTTAGTGAGCGGAACCTACGGAATATTCAGCTTCTACGAGACTTTCTCACTGCTCCTGCAGCGCGGATTCATCGATGTTGGCTTCGTCGGAGGAGCCCAAGTTGATAAATTTGGAAACATAAACTCAACCGTGATCGGAGATTATCAGAAACCGAAGGTGAGGCTTCCGGGGAGCGGAGGAGGATGTGAGATCGCGGGTCTAGCGAAGAGGATCATCATAATCACACCCCACGAGAAACGGAGGATGATGGAGAAGGTGGACTTCATCACTAGCCCGGGCTTCATCGATGGTCCAGGAGGAAGAGAACGCTTTGGACTGAATGGAGGTCCCTCAGCAGTCGTCACCACCATGGGGGTCCTACGTTTCGACGAGAAGACGAAGGAGATGTACCTTGACACTTATCATCCAGGGCTATCAATAGATCAGGTGAAGCAGAATACTGGCTGGGACCTCAAGATTTCTCCGAATGTCAAGGAAACCGAACCTCCTACAGTGAAAGAGGTTGAGATCCTCAGGAAGGAGCTCGACCCGCAAGGGATCTACCTGAAGAAAGCTGTAACCTAGAGGGGAGAGGGGAACAATGCGTGAGGTGGCTGTTATCGGCGTCGGTCAGACGAGGTTCGGAGATCACCCCGCCTCCAGTGCGGGTGAACTCTTCGCACAAGCATTCACGGAAGCTTTAGCTGACGTTGAGAAGGGATTCGACCATAGGCTAATACAGGAAGCATACATCGGGACCCTTGGTGTCGGAGGAGGACAGTTAGGCAATATCGCGGCGATGATTGGTGAAGCTACGCGACTGACCGGGATCCCTATCACGCGTGTGGAGAACGCCTGCGCCTCAAGCGGGTTTGCCTTCCGATCTGCCTTTCTAGCGATCGCCTCAGGTTTCTGCGACGCAGCATTGGCCGGGGGCATCGAGAAGATGAGGGACTTGCCCCCTGACAGGCTTCGCTACTGGCTTGGCGTATCGGGTGACACTGAGTGGGAGCGTCTTGCAGGAATGACCTTCGCAGGGGTCTACGCTCTCATGGCTCAGAGGCATATTCACCAACACGGCACAAGAGAGGAACAGCTCCACATGGTCGCCGTGAAGAACCACAAGTACGGCGCAGACAACCCAAAAGCTCAGCTCCAACGAACTATCACACTCGAGCAAGCAACCAAGTCAGCGACGGTTTGCCATCCGCTGCGACTCTTCGACTGCTGTCCCACATCCGACGGTGCGTCTGCCGCCATACTCTGCAACGCTGAGATAGCGAAGAAGTTCACCGACTCACCGATTAGAGTCCTTGGTGTCGGAGCAGGAACCGATCGCCTCGCAGTCTTTCAGCGAGAAGACTTCGCCACTCTCGAAGCCTCAAGAAAGGCAGCGCAGCAAGCCTACGACATGGCCAAACTAGAACCCGAGGACATCAGCTTCGCCGAAGTGCATGACTGTTTCACGATCGCTGAGATCATGGCCTATGAGGACCTAGGGTTCTGCAAGAAAGGAGAGGGGGGAAAGCTGATTGAGGAAGGGCAGACATACATCGGCGGACGCATCCCAGTCAACGCGAGCGGGGGACTAAAAGCGAAAGGCCACCCCATAGGAGCAACCGGCGTAGGCCAGATCTATGAGATAACAAAGCAGCTCTGGGGAGAGGCTGAGAAGAAGAGTAGGCAGGTTCCGAACGCAAAGTTTGGTTTGGCGCATAATGTCGGAGGTTCCGGGGCCACAGCCGTAGTCCATATCCTCGGAGCATGAGGTGATCCATGACCATGTCAACCGGAATCATAAGCTGCGGCGTCTACATACCCAGGCTGAGGATCAAGCGTGAGGAGTATCAGAAGGCCTGGGGGTACTTCGCTCCGCGCGGCGTCGAGGAGAAATCCGTCAGTGACTTCGATGAAGATTCAGTCACCATGGCCGTCGAGGCGGCGTCAAACGCCCTCAGAAACGCGCAGGCCGAGCCATCCAAGATAGACTCCCTGTACTTCGGCTCCACATCGCCTGAGTACGCCGAGAAACAGAACGCGAGCACGATCGCGACAGCCCTAGGGTGCAGGAGCAACACCGTTACGCTCGATGTCACTTCCTCTACGAGATGCGGCACATCCGCTTTGCTGAGCTGTATGGATTTCGTTGCTTCCGGAAGAGGAAAATGCGGACTTGTGGTGGCCTCCGATTGTCCCTTGGCTGATCCGTCAGGACCCATTGAACATCAATTCGGGGCGGGTGCAGCCGCGCTGGTCATCGGAAACGAGCAACTGGGGGCTGTTTTTGACGGATCATCCTCGATCGTAAGCGAGAGTCTGGGGGAGAGATTCAGGAGAGATGGCGACAAGTACGTCTCTGCCCTCGATCTGGGACGTTACCACGAAGTTCTATCAGATGAGGTTGTCACTTCATGCACGAAAGACTTGCTGGACAAACTTGGTCGATCAACGAAGGATTATGATTGGTTTTTGCTCCAGGGGCTTGGCGACGCGAGGGCCCTCGAACTCTCCAGAAAGCTTGGATTCGAAGACAAGAAGATAAATCCAAGCATGTTTTCGGCAATGATAGGTGACGTTGGAGCCGCCTCACCTTTCTTAGCACTGTCCAAGATACTCGAGTCAGCGTTGCCGAAACAGCACGTGATTCTATGCTCCTATGGTCCGGGCGGTGGAGCAGATGCGGTCAGCTTCTTAGTTGAGCGAGAAATGAAACCCACGGCCGGGTTTGGATACGAGGATTATCTCGCTAGGAAGGAGTACGTAGACTACACAACCTATCTAAAGCTTCGAAAAATGTTTACCAAAATTTGATCGGAGGGAGTCTTGGGGTGGCATATGTCTCGATTCCAACCTACTCAAGAGGGATACCCCAAAGATATGCTCTGATTGGTGCAAAGTGCAAGGCTTGTGGGGCGATAAACATCCCTCAAGGTCTGAATTGCCTCAAGTGCGGCAGAGCCCTTGAGTCTGAACCTTTGAAGTTGAGCGGTAAAGGCAGGATTTACTCTTTCACAACCATCTCGCGAGGCGGGTCTCCACCGGAGTTCTCGACCCAGCAGAATCTTGTTGGCACGTATCATGTTGCAGTCGTGGAGCTCGATGAGGGACCAAAGATAGTCGCGCAGATGGCAGAGTGCAAACCCGAAGATCTGAGGATCGGTCTCCGGGTCGAGGCAACGTTCAGAAGAATCTACGAGGACGACGGCATGATTCGATATGGCATCAAGTTCCGACCTAGTCGCGCAGGCTAGGCAGAGCGTTGTACTTTCGACTCAGCATGTCAAGAGGTACTGTGGGGTTGTAGGTTCAGGGTTTTACGACTTCAAACTTTGAAGAACATCTCTAGCGCTTTTGGCGGTACGGTCAATATCGTCGATTGTGTGGGCGACTGAGATGTGACATCTCTTGTTCGATTGCGGGACTATGAAGATGCCCTTGCCCATCATCGCTTGTTGGAACCTCCTGAATTGTTCCTTGTCAGAGCTTAGCGTGTCTCGATAATCGTGGATCTCCATGTCAGTGAAGAGTAGTTGAAACACTGAGCCGAAGCCAACGACCTGAGCTCTAAGGCTCAGTTCGGTGACGCATTCGGTTAGCTGATCGCGAAGCTTCCGTCCAAGTTCGAAGAGGTGTTGGTGGGCTTGGCTACTTTCCAATTCCGCAATTGTTGCCAGTGTGGCCGCCATGCTAACTGGATTCCCGTTATATGTGCCACCGTAGTCAACCTTCCCCACAGGCTTGAACATCATCATTACTTCTTCTCTGCCGCAAACTGCGCCAATCGGGAAACCATTTGCCATCGCCTTGGCAAATGTGGTCAGGTCAGGCTTTACGCCGAATAGTTTCTGGGCTCCTCCCAGGCCGTGACGAAAGCCAGTAACCACCTCATCGAATATCAAGAGGATGTCTTCTACTGCAGTAATCTCCCTAAGGAAATCCAAGAATTCGTCTGCGGGAGGAATGCATGTGGCGTTACCATGGAGGATCGGTTCTGTTATGAGAGCCGCAATCTCGCCCCGATGCCCCTTGATCGTCTTCTCTAGGATCTCAGGATGGTTGAACGGAACCACTATCGTGTTCTTGGCCGCTTCAGACAAGCCTTCACTATCAGAAACTGCAATCGGGCTTTCTATTGATCCCGCTTCACTCAGGGACGGACCCGAACTAACGGAAACGAAGTCGTGCCAGCCATGGTAGGCGCCTTCAAACTTTATGATCTTCTGCCTGCCCGTGTAGGCTCGAGCGACGCGAATGGCATGATAGGTTGCCTCAGTTCCGCTGCTGCAGAATCTTACCATCTGTGCTGATGGAACATGTTGCACAATCTTCTTCGCAACCTCGACTTCGAGTTCGTTAGATAACCCGTAAACTACGCCCTTGCCCAACTGTTCTCTGACAGCAACGTTTACCCTTGGATGCGAATGTCCCAGTATAACAGGTCCAAAACCCATATGGTAATCTAAGTATTCGTTTCCGTCCACATCATAGATCCTTGCGCCACTGGCGCTTGATATGTAGAGAGGGTAGGGCTCAAAGAACCTAATCGCACTATGAACCCCCCCGGGCGTCAGCTTCCTCGCTTCTTCAAAGAGTCTCTGAGACATCTGAAGCCTATTCACGACAGTCCAGCCTTTCGTAAGCTGGCCATATCACAGTATTGATGTTTCCGTTCTTTCTTTGAGAATTGGAAGGTTTTGCAGATCGCAAAAATTCCGTAAGTCATACGAGATATCGAGCGGCGGAAAGACCTTACGGATAGGAAGAATTGCCTGCAACAGGCACCTTAGCCGTTCATTCACGAAGGAAACTCGCACCACGACGTAAATTATTTTCGAAACTTGAAACTACTTTGGTCCAACTCGCTGTCACAAGTGTTAAGGCTGACTCAACCTCTCTCTCTACTCGCGGAGTTTTTGGAAAATTGTCTAGTAAGGCTATTACACGTGTGCAGGCAGCTATCGTTATCGTCATCATCATCGCAGCAGTAGCAGCGGGAGCATACTT
>Ga0209314_10000079_pt1 | contig 38527 bp, 35 predicted proteins | sample I19B2metaG_FD_184146 | JGI IMG/M metagenome (GOLD analysis project Ga0209314, IMG submission 184146) | Lake sediment bacterial and archeal communities from Gulf of Boni, Indonesia to study Microbial Dark Matter (Phase II) - ​I19B2 metaG... | ecosystem: Environmental > Aquatic > Freshwater >... | reverse complement strand
GAAAGGTAAAGGCCGCATTAACGCCGCCATCTCAGCTAAACTTTTCAAAGAAATTGAGAAAGCTGGCGTGTCCACTCATCTAATCAAACTTATCCCACCCGACTTAATGCTCGCTCATAAATTGAAAATGATTCCAACCGAGGTTATTTGCAGAAACTATGCCGCAGGGCATTTAATCACCCGACTTCCAATGATCAAATGCGGCACGAAATTCCAAGAGCCCATCGTCGAATTCTACCTAAAGAATGATGCGCTTCATGACCCAATCCTGACTGAAGATCATATTCCAGCACTAGGACTGGCAGCTGAACGCGAAGTTCAAGAAATCAAAAAACTAACAAAAACGGTCAGCAAATGTCTGACTAAATCAATGGCTCGCCGCGGATTAAAACTGGTAGACTTCAAACTAGAATTTGGGAGAGACAGCAAGGGTAAACTTAGGGTCGGCGATGAGCTGAACGGCGACTCGATGCGACTTTGGGATTTGAAAACTGGAAAAGGAGTTGATAAAGACCTCTACCGCAAAGGAGCTTCACTGAATGAGGTTCTGAAAGTCTACGAAGAACTGTATCAAAGAATAGTCGGGAGGAAGCCGTAATGCCCACCTACCTAGTTGAAGTCGTTATTGAAAACAAGCCCGCTGCTAGGGATCCTGAAGGTGAAACTATCGGTCGCGACCTGATAAACAAAGGCGGATACGACATGGTGACCCGTGTAAGAACAGGCAAATATCTCAGGCTAGAGGTGAAAGCCGACTCAGACAAGCAGGCAGAAGACATCGTATTCAAGATGTGCAACGAACTCAGAATCTACAATCCAGTAGTTCACACCTGCACAATCCAAGTGAGGGGAACGGAAAAATGAAAGTCGCAGTAATTCAATTTCCAGGTTCAAATTGCGATTTAGATACAGTTCATGTATTACGTGATATTCTGAATGTTGAAACCAATCTGGTATGGTACAAGTACTTTGACGAATCGAACTATGATGCTGCCATAATTCCAGGGGGTTTCTCATATGGTGATCACCTTCGATCAGGTGTAATCGCAGCTCACACGCAATGTATGCAACAGGTCAGAGAGATGGCCGATGAAGGCAAAGCCGTTCTAGGAATTTGTAACGGCTTCCAAATCTTGGTCGAAGCTGAACTTCTGCCAGGAGCGCTGATGCAAAACAGTTGCCTAACCTTCGTTTGCAAATGGGTTACTTTCAGAGCTGAAACTCAACGCACTGCTTTCACAAACCTAATTCCAAAAGGCGAGCTGCTTCACATGCCCATCGCCCATCATGAGGGCAGATATGTCAATGATAAGAGAGAACTGAAAGCGCTCTATGAGAATGACCAAATAGTTTTCCGGTATGTAGATGAAAAAGGCGAACCGACGCAAGAAGCTAACCCAAACGGTTCAGTGGACAACATCGCCGGCATCTGCAATCTAGAAGGCAATGTAGTCGGACTTATGCCACATCCTGAAAGAGCTTCTGAAAAAATCCTAAGCCCATACAGCGGAGACGATGGCTTACTAATTTTCGGATCTATGCTGCGGTTTCTAAGAACGGGAGGAAAACTAACATGCCAATCGTTAGTGGAGCACAGGTAGATCTAACACCTACCGAAATCAGAAAGACCCGACAACTGCTAGGGAGAACCCCGAACGATGTTGAAATCGGAATGATAGATATTATGTGGTCGGAACACTGCTCCTACAAGAGCAGCCGACCAGTTCTCAAGCTTCTTCCTACTGAAGGCCCAAGAGTAATAATTGGTCCTGGACAAGATGCGGGGGTTGTTGACATAGGTGATGGTTATGCAGTGGTTTTCAAAATTGAAAGCCATAACCATCCCTCAGCCATAGAACCCTACAACGGCGCAGCCACCGGAATCGGAGGAATTATTCGCGACATCCTATGCATGGGCGCAAGACCGATAGCCCTACTTGACCCCCTCCGCTTCGGATTAATGAAAAGCGGGCATAGCCGATGGCTATTCCAATATGTAGTGAAAGGCATAGCAGACTACGGCAATTGCACAGGTATTTCAACAGTGGCTGGTGACATAGAATTTGACGACAGCTTTGAGACAAATTGCCTCGTCAACGTGGCATGCGTAGGCATTGCCAAGCATGCGGATATAATCCAGAGCGAGATGCGTAAGCCAGGCGATTTGCTAGTTCTAGCTGGAGGGTCTACTGGCAGGGATGGGATCCACGGCGTTACATTTGCCTCCAGAACTCTAACCGAAAAATCTGAGGCAGACCGTCCCGCCGTCCAGATAGGCGACCCCTTCCTAAAGAAAATTGTCATAGATGCCACGCTTGAAGCCATAAAGACTGGCTACGTGCATGGGCTTAAAGACCTTGGAGGTGGAGGCTTAACCTGCGCATCTTCTGAAATGGCTTCAAAGGGAAGGGTTGGGGCAGAAATCTACCTCGAAAAGATGCGCCTCCGAGAGGACGGCATGGTTCCATTTGAAATTATGCTTTCCGAATCTCAAGAGCGAATGCTCTTTGTCATCGACCCGAAGGGGCTGGACACTGTTCTGAAAGTTTTCGACAAATACGATCTTCCTTGCTCGGTAATAGGTAAAGTCGCTTCGAAAAAAGAACTTATCATCAAAAAAGAGGGCAAGACCGTAGCCCACATGAAACCCCAAATCCTCGCCGAAGCGCCGGTCATCTACCGAAAAGCCGAGAAACCGCGCTACTTTGCAAAGCTACAGAAGATAAAGCCTCCAACTATGCCAAAAGATCTAGCAGACACTCTCTACCAGCTCCTAGCCGCGCCTAATATCGCCAGCAAAGAATGGGTCTATCGCCAATACGACCACGAGGTCGGAGTTAGAACAGTTGTAAAGCCAGGAGACGGGGATGCCGCAGTCCTCAGAGTGCTGGAAGCTGAAAACAAGGCAATCGCTGTGAAATCCGACTGTAACAGCAGACACTGCTACCTCGACTCCTATAATGGGCATGCTGGCGCTGTAGCTGAAGCAGCCCAAAACGTGGTGGCGGTAGGAGCTGAACCAATCGCAATGGTGAACGGCTGCAACTTCGGGAACCCTGAGAAACCCGACGTATTCTGGCAATTCAAGGAGGCGGTTAGGGGAATGGCGGGCATGTGTAACGCCCTCAAAATACCCTGCGTCGGCGGGAACGTCAGCTTCTACAACGAAGATGAACGAGCAGGAAAAGCCGTAAAGCCAACCGCCATGGTGGTAGTAGTCGGGCTAATCGACAATCTCAACTGGATAACAACCCTCCCATTCAAAGAGGCGGATGACGCTATAATCATCATCGGAAAAACTTACCCTGAGCTCGGTGGATCCGAGTACTATCATGAAATTCACAATCTAGAAGGCGGAAAAGCGCCTGAGGCTAACCCTAAGCGCGAGAAAGCCTCAATTGACACGGTTATACAGGCGATTAGGGCTGGCTATGTGACGGCTGCGCATGATTGCTCTAAAGGTGGGCTTGCAGTTGCACTAGCTCTAATGGCGATAAAAAGCGGATTGGGCGCTGATGTGGCGCTTGAGAAAGTCCCAGCCGAAAAAATGAGGCTAGATGAACTGCTCTTCTCAGAATCGTATGGCAGATTCATACTCACAGCCAAAAAAGAACACACAAGCCAAATCCTCAAAATAGCCAAACGAAACCGGGCGCCCGCAGCCCTAATCGGGGCTGTGACGAATAAGGATAGCCTCACTTTTAGGCTAAAACGAGAATCCGTGATCAACTGTCAACTCGAAAAAATGAGTGAAGTCTGGAGCAAAACAATACCCATAATGATGGGGGTGGTATGCCAATGAACATTCGAGAAAAATGCGGAGTATTAGGCGTCTACCACCTAGACGCGAAAACACACGCATCCTCCGCCATATGCGAAGGAGCTTATGCTTTACAGCACCGCGGACAGGAAAGCTGCGGCATCTACACCTACAACGGAAAGGGCCTAATTGGGCATAAGGCAATGGGCTTAGTTCAAGATGTGTTCAACCAGGAAATCCTCTCAAAGCTAACTGGGCATGTGGGCATAGGGCATGTGAGATATTCAACTACAGCCAAATCCACCCTCGCTGAAGCACAACCCTTCTACTATGAGTCACCTAAAGCCAAATTCGTCCTAGCCTTCAACGGAACCGTATGCAACTTCTTAGAGATTCGAAAACAACTCGAAAAAACAGGACACAGTTTCATCACCGAAACCGACACAGAGGTGCTTGCACACCTCATAGCCGAAAATCTCTCCGAAACCAAAGACTACACCGAAGCCCTAAGCAAATGCATGCAACAAATCGACGGAGCATGCTCACTTGTGCTTGTTAATGATAGAGGAGAACTCTACGGTATGCGGGATCCTCTGGGCTTCAAACCCCTCTCAATAGGTAGCATAGACGAAAACACGCTTGTCATAGCTTCAGAAAGTGCAGCCGTAGAAACACTCGGAGGCACGCATAAGGGCGACATTGCTCCAGGGAGCATAATCAAAATCGACAAGCAGGGCACCATACACACCTGCGCGGCTAAATCAGATAGGCACGCGCTCTGCATGTTCGAATATGTCTATTTCGCCCGTCCAGATTCAGTAATTCACAGCATAAACGTCTACGAGGCAAGAATGAGACTCGGAAGAAATCTCGCCAAAACCCATCCCGCAGATGTCGACATAATCGTCCCTGTCCCTGACTCAGGTAAAACCGCGGCATCCGGCTACGCTGAAGAACTAGGCAAACCTGTTGTAGAGGGGCTGATCAAAAACCGCTACATCTGGCGCACATTCATCATGCCAGGCCAAGAGCTACGCGAACTCTCTGTTCGCCTAAAACTCAACCCCGTCAAATCGCTGGTCAACGGCAAAGATGTAGCCCTCATTGATGACTCAATAGTGCGGGGAACCACTATGCGCCGCATTGTCCGCCTACTCAAACATGCCGGTGCCAAAACCGTCCACGTTCGCATCAGCTGCCCACCCATCATCTCAAGCTGCTACATGGGTATCGACTTCCCTACCCGAGGCGAACTCCTCGCCTCAACCATGACTCCCGAAGAAATCGGCAAATTCATTGAAGCCGACAGCCTAGGTTACCAAACTCTCGACGGGCTCATTGAAGGTATCGCCCTTGGAAAAGACAAACTTTGCACCGCCTGCCTAACTGGAGAATATCCCCTCAAAAAACGGCCAGACTTAAAAACACTTGAAGTGGAGCTAGGTGCGCAGCGCAGATAGCACGAGTGGTTATCTGCGTTTCTTTGTCAGAGCTATTGTCGTGAGCATTAGGGTAAACAGTGTGAGAATCGTTGCTGGGAATTCTGGGACGGGTTGGACTGCGAAGAGGACTCCACCCTCACCCATTATATACTGAGGGTGGCGGGCTTCATAGTGAACTGTATAATATCTTGTAGTATCCCATATGTTAACGGGAACCACCCATATGATTGTGCACGTGTTCCAGTCGGATTGGCTGGCAGGATCTTTGACGAATTTATCGCTTGGGCTGAAGGTTCCGTTTAGGAATGGACTGACCCACCAGAGGTAGGTGACATTTCCCTGCGGTATCGTGGCGTCACTTGTTTTTATTCTGATAATGATGGTAGCTGAGAACTCTCCAGCGGCTTCGTTAACCACATACGCATCTTTGACAAATGGTTTATCCACATATACCCAGTCAACTAAAAGCTTTGGCACTTCAACAGGCTTAACAAACAGTAACATATTTGAGGCGATCAGAACTTGCAGTGTCATCGCAATTAATACAACGCATAATAGAGTCCTGCGCAATTTTCCCAACGCATCCCTTGATTAAATAGCACTCTTGTCAAATGCAAGATAAAAACTTCCTTTTAGCGGACGCTACGGCCTTATATTTCTTGCTCGGTTTGACGTCTGAGATTATGTGAGGATTAAGCAGTAAGCAACTTATCACATATCGGATAAGAGCTCTTTTTCGGTTGGCAAACCTTCTATGGCGCCTTTTCTCTGAATACAGTAGGCTGCTACTTTATTCCCTAATCGGCCGCATTCTTCAAGTTTCTTTCCTTTTAGGTAGCCATAGAGGAAGCCTGTGGTGAACGCGTCTCCAGCACCAGTGGTGTCCACAACTCTAACTTTGTAGGCTGGGATTAGGTGGCATTCGTTTTTGTCCGCAACTATGCAACCTTTATCGCCTAAGGTTATGGCGAGGATTTCAATTCCATGTTTTTGGATCAGTTTGTCTGCTGCTTCTTGATAGCTGGTACCGCTGAGTTCTTCCGCTTCTTCCCTGTTTAGGATCAATATGTCTGTGTTCTGGAGGATTTCCATGATTGGGTCTGGATTTTTTTGACGGACATATTTGCAGTAGAGGGTTCCGGGAGAGAAGCTTGCTTTTCTGGCTGTTTTGGATATTTTTGCTTCGGTCAAGAGTGACTCGTATCTGTTAAATGCGCATGCGAAGGATGCCATGTGGACAAGTTTTGCGTTTTTTATCAGGTCTGAGTATGGTCTGATGTCATTCCATGTTATTGTATCGTTTACACCAGGGTTGATTCGGATGCTTCTCTGTTTATTATTGCCCACTTCGATGTATGCAATGCTTGAACTCCCTTCGACTTGAGGAGCGTAAAATTTTACATTATACTTTTCGAGTTGGGCTTGCAGGAATTTCGCCGATTCGTCGTTCCCCAATTTTCCAATTAGGGCTACGTTTAATTTCAATCTTGTTAGACCAACGATCGTGTTGACTACCGAACCTCCTAGAAAGCGTTCATCGTACGGCAGTTTTCCGAGACGCTCTGGAGAAAAAGCTTCATGCTCTTTAACTGGTTTGTCGAGGTATTTGATTCGATCCTCGTTGATCGCTGCAAATCCAACTATGTCAAGGTTCATAGAGGTTAGGCCAGCTTTTTTCTCGATGCTCTTTCAGATTTATATTTTATTTTGAATTTTTTGACCAGTTCCTGTACTTCTATTTGGATGTTAAATTTTGATGCCTTTTCTTTTAGGTATCTCCAGTCAAGAGTGTTGAGGTTTCTCGCTACGATGTGTTCGACGTCCACTAGATCTATTGGTCTTCTTGACGTGATTTTCATCGTGATTAGGTCTTCGGGGGAGATGAACCATATTTTTTCCCAGCCGTGTCCGAGGTTGATTAGTCTTCGCCTTTTTAAGGTCTCCTCATCGAGTTTGAGGCCCTTAGGGTTTATGTGTAAATCTATTCTCGTCTGGTTTCTTTGGTCGAGTAGATATAGGGTCGGTTTTTTAATTAGTTCTGAGACTGTGAGGTATTCTATTGGTGTGAAGCCTTCTCGGTCAAACAATTCGAATAGTCTCTCCGCATTTTCTGCGGAGATTGATACGGCTACATCCAAGTCGCGGGTTACTCGAATTTCACCATAGTAGCTGGCTGCTATGCCGCCTACAATTGCGTATGGAATGCCGTAATTGTCTAGGGCACGTATTAATCGATTAGCTGTTGCTTTTAATGAGGGGGTGGGCTTCTTCTCAGCCATAGCTTACCTTAGCCTTCTTAAGGCTGCCTTCCAGTTCAAGTAGATCCTCAAATGCCATTACAAATGGAACTTTTAATTTCTCGTCCGCCTCCGCCTCCCGCTTCAACCTCTCCACGTCCTCTTCGGATAGTTTAATTAGCCACTGAATGAAATTTACCCGTCTCTCCACCTCTTCGTCAGAGGCTCGACCGAGATATATTTTCTTAACATTTCTGGTTGCAGGATTGTAGCTACAGTAGTAGAAGAATTGGGCGTTTTTTCCACGTTTTTCCACTTGAACGAAGCCCATCGGGAGACCTCTATAATCTATGTACAATATTGTGTATACTTTTCTACTTTTATACTTTCTTGTCAAAAAAGCAGTTAAAGCAGCTCTTTCAGGTAGATTCTATATTTTCCTAGTTTTCCGCCATAGTTGCCAGCGGATATCTTGACTAGCCCCTTCATGCCAACCACGCTGTCGATCGCAACCTTCATCGCCTTCCTTACCGCGTCCAAGGAAACTCCGTTGATTACTATTTCAGGTATTGATCCTACGTCCTCCGGTACTTTTGAATCGGGGATTTTTCCCTTCAGAGTTGGGCAGTAAGGGTGATTTGTGGTCGGACCTATTTCTGGAAATTTGGTTTCAACTTTTGATCCAGCTGAGCATATGTCGAATGAAGTTATGACGCCTTCTACCTTGCGGATGGCTTCTAGACCCGTTTCTCCGATCTCCAAGGCTGAGTCTATGCTGTCGCATAAATACCAGATGTTTCCACCCATCACGCCTTTTGCATAGCTTAGATAGCGCTCTATTCTAAACTCGCCCATCATTATTGGGATATTTATCACATCGCGACCATAATGGTTCTCTATAAACTCGTAGCCGTCTCCGCAGTGCCCTACCCTATTCATTATATCTATTTTTTCCGCAGAGTCTAAAGCATTGAAGACTGTTGTAGTTGGCACAACAAGAATTCCTTGTCGGATACGTTTTCCTAACTCTTTTTCCAATCTTTCAAGAGCATCCGGTCTATAGCCAACCCATATCTGGATGATGGCGCCCTTGCGCTTGTCCGGTGTTTCGGTTTCGCTCAACCATTTTTCGATTCCTCCCTCAGATTCTCCAAGCACTGTTAGAGGCAGGGCTGTTGAGCTGTAAGCCGCTTTTTCAAGCAGTTTCTCGTTTTTAGCTGTGATTAAAAGCCTAGAAAACAGTCCGTCGAAAGCTTCAGCATAAGTGTCCTCAACCAATTCCTTCGCCATACTGATTCACCCAAGCGCGCCTATACCAACTCCCCTCACAGACTTTCTAAAGGCACTGCTTTTCTCAGACAATATATTTCTGTTCTCATCGGTTATAATTTCAACCGCTGGAAGCCTCTGTGGATAGAGCTCAGATGCCCACTGGTATAACGACTCCTCTGCTCCGAATCTTTTAAGCGCAGTAGAATCCCATTCTTTAACAAGCCCCAATACGCCTTCTTTACCGGATTTGTTAAAGACGTCGGCGAGAATTGCGGTTACAACCGCATTTTCTGACATAACTGCGATCTCGGCTTCCCTAATGGCATAGGCATTGCCATTGAATGAAACAGTCAACCCACCGCTAGCCCGTACGTTCTGGAAGACGGGGGCATCGGTTATGCTGTCGCCTACGTACATGACGTCTGCGAGCCCCGTTCCAATTTTTTCTATAATATCTTGAACTGAGTTAACTTTCTCAAATCCTCCAACCGGATTCACTTCTTCAAGAATTCTACCAACGGTCGTCATAGGAATTTCGCTCCAGAATATCTCGTCAAGCCTTTTCACGGCTTCTCGGAGTTCTGGTGGAAAATCATTAAGGGATTTAGCGCCTTTCGGGATTTCTATAACAGGCATCTGCAGTATCTCTTCTTTAACCTCCTTTAGTCGGGTAATCTCTGACGGGCTGATGGAATATTTATCCAAGTCCAACTTTGTGCAATAGGCATTTTTCTTTGGGAAACCGATAAGTTCGCAGAGAGCATGTACATACTGCTCATAACTTGTGCTTACAATGTATGACGGCATGGCTGAGTTTATTGACTGAAGCGCTTTTTTCGCACCTGCAATGAGCAGAATGTGCTCAGCGGAATACTTCTTTATACTCTCGTTTGTTTCTCCATATGCTTTCAAAAAAGGAAGAATAAGCTTGAGGGTGTCTCCGGCTTTATACCCGGGTTTTTTTACAACATCTGCGAGCACATCGTCATATCTGCTTATAATTGTGAAGAAACCCTCTCCCTGTGGGATGGTATGCGCGGTTATCTCGAATGCATTATCATTTTTTGATATGGGGCCTTCTAAATCGGTGATAAAGACCCTTTTCAAATCCAACTCTCTCCGCGCAGACGTTTCATGTGAGCTATGCTTCTTGCTATATGCCCTCCGGAGGCTATATCCCATCTATTCCAGAGGGCTCCTCCCTTTATGGCATTAATGCCCTCACATGAGATATCTCTGGCGGCTTGTATATCCTTTCCAATACCTACTACACATACTGTCCTAGAGGTCAGTGCATAACTCAGACCATCACCCCTCAGCTCCATCGACCCTGGATACACCCGTATAGCGTCCTCATATTTCGCGGTCAATGCGTATGCTTCGTCCAAGCTGACGGGCTTTCCAACATCCTCTTTGTTGACAAGTTCAGCGAATGCTTTTTCATATCCTCCATAGCTCGGGGGCGCTTTGTATATGACCACCGTAGCCTTAGAGTCAAGATTAATCCTAGTAAGGGTTCCGTGAATCATGCCGAAGCAAACATCAACAAAATCATCTTTTATCAGTGGCAGTATATTCTGTATCTCCGGGTCTCCGGGTCTACTGTTTATCTCAAGTATCTTAGCGCCAGTCTTTGTATGCATAAACGCAACATAGAATGGGATGCCACGTAGCCCAAGGTTATTCCCGTTTCCTTTTAGGTGGTTGAAGAGCTTTTCAACCATCTCAACTTCATTTTCTTTGTCTTTATAACTCATAAAAGGCAGCCAGTCGCCAGCGTCATTGTAAGAGCCCATTCCTCCAGTATTCGATCCTTTATCCCCATCAAATGCCCGTTTATAGTCCCGTGTTTCCGGAAGCGGAATCAAATGCGTCCCATCGCAGAAAGCCTGGAAGCTGGACTCTTCGCCTTCAAGTTTCTCTTCTATGATCACTTTCTCTCCAGTTTTACCTCCGAAGGATCCGTTGAAGATCTCCATAGCCTCTTCGAACGTCTTGTAGTGCTCACCTCCGACCCCCACGCCCTTACCAAAGCCGGGCTTATCTGGCTTTATAACACTCTTCTCTACTCCGCCGAGTATGTTCATCCATTTACGTACATCCGCTTCAACCGAGCCTCTTTTGCCTTTATAATCATCTGGGTCAAACACTTTGAACGCTGGGTTGGCTTTAGGCACAACAGCATGGAGTAAGAAGCGCTGCGCAACCTTGCTTCCTTCTAACGCAAACTCCTGTGTAGGACATATAACCGGAATAGAAGTTTCCCGCTCAATTAAATCTCGAATCCCTCCTATAATCGGCTTTTCAGGACCGACTATGCCAAAATCCAACTTGTCTTTATGTTTCTTCGCAAACTCGCATATCAGATTCACATCAAGCCCTGGAATAACCGCATGCTCCTTAGCCATTTTCATATTGAATGGATTTTTCTGTTTGTCTGCGATATAGAGCTCGACTTTATATTCAGTGCTGCGTGAAAGCGCGTCGACAACCGCGGCTTCTCGTGAGCCGTAGCTTACTACTAAAATCCCCACTCTTTCCATAGGCATAAAATTCTTTGGAATAATTAAATAGCTTGCCATTCAAATGCGCAAGAAACAGCAGATTATTTAGCGCATATACTATTCATTTAATAAGAAATTCCTCGGAAACTAATCAAAGGGATAGAATCCGCATATGTCCACCCCACTCGTTTCAATTGTAATGGGCAGCGAATCCGACTCGAAAATAGCTGAAGGTGCGGTAAAGGTTCTAAAAGACCTAGACATTTCATACGAAATTAAAGTGCTATCTGCCCACAGAACTCCTAAACAACTTGAGAAATACATCGAGGAAACGCCCGCCCTCGTATTCATCGCGATAGCCGGACTTGCAGCGCACCTTCCAGGATTCATAGCCTCAAGAACTAGAAAGCCTGTCATAGGAGTTCCAGTAAGCGCACAACTGGGGGGTTTAGATGCGCTTCTCTCAATAACCCAGATGCCCTCAGGAGTTCCCGTGGCAACCGTTGGAATAGACAACGCTAAAAACGCAGCTTTACTAGCCGCTAGGATTCTCGCCACATCCGATAAGAAACTAGCCGCGAAACTGAAGGAATACGCTCATGAATAAAGCTCCTTTATTAACTGAAGATGACATAGCCAGAACATTCTCGTTAGAAAATATTAGGAGAACAGAAATTTATTCCATTATAAGGGAGTTATCTAAATTCCAAAAAATAAATCAGTCAAAAGTATCGAGAGAGTACAGAATTTCAAGAAGAGCCCTTTATGATTGGCTACATGGCAATAGAGCACCATACCCCCTCATTTCAATAGAATGGTTAAAGACCCAAGGTGTGGTGCCTTTTCATGGATTCAACCTAAGGAATGAAATGCATCAACTGCTTTTCGACATTTATGCCTTTATGTTTGGTGATGGATCATTAGACACTACTTACATCGAATTATCCGGATTTATTGATGATCTGCAACAGGTGAATAACTCGTTACGGAGGTTCTTTCCAAGTATAAATATGAATTTATTTAAATCAAGTCAAAACTCGTATAGTCTTTTTATCTATTCTTCCCAACTTGCCCGTTTCTTCATAGCGCTTGGATGCCCTCTAGGCAGCAAACAAACGCAAGAGTATCTTCTTCCATCTTGGATAACGGAAGATAGGGAATTGTCAAAGCGATGGCTAGAAATTTTCCTTTCGAACGAATGTAATTACATTAATGAAAGAAGGAAAGTGGCGCGAATAGAGCAGTACAAAGCATTAGTTCTCGAAGATAATTTGATAGCCTTCTTGAACCAGGTAAGGAGACTTCTAGAAAGATTTAAGGTAAAGGTAAGCCATGTAAAAGAGGGGCCTACCTACAGGAGAAAAGATGGCATTTGGGTTAAAGGTTATTACATCAACATCTACAGAGACAAGCTAAATATACTAAAGTTTTTAACCGCCTTCACCTTTCGTGCTGCTTCATTAAAGGAGAAGATTAATCGTTGTACGCAGATAAAATTGAGGAAAGATTTAGAACTCCAAACAAACCGTATAAATTCCTATCTCTATGCCAAAAAAGCTAGAGAATTGGAATATAAACGGAGACAATTAAAAACACTTTTCAATGATCTTAGAAACGGTATTCAAAGTTCAGTTACGTGGAATACATTCTATAACAGTTATAGCTTCAACACTCGAAAGCCAAAATATCTCGAAAAAATAGCGGAACTCAAAGAGCTAGGCTTTGCCGTTCTTGATGAACAAACCATCACTAAAACTCTGAGGCGAGTTGTATGAAAAAGGGTTGGACCTACGCAAAAGCGGGAGTAGATCGAAAAAAGATTAGACGTGCTCAAAGGGTTATAGGTGATTTACTTTCAACTACCTTTAAACATAGACACGAGCGTTTTGGTGAAGTTTTGACAGAGATTGGGCACTATGCTGGATTGATAGATATTGGTCATGGAAAGGCGCTGGCTATACATGTTGACGGCTGCGGCACAAAAGTGCTAGTAGCGCAACTGATGGATAAATATGACACGGTTGGAATTGACGTTGTAGCCATGTGTGCTAATGACTTAATTTGCATTGGGGCTGAGCCGTTAGCGCTTGTTGATTATTTAGCTGTTCAAAAACCAGATGAAAGAATGATCAGTGAAATTATGAAGGGATTGGTAAGGGGGGCTGAGCTGGCTGGTGTTGCAATCGTGGGAGGCGAAACCGCTGTCATGCCAAGCGTCATCCAAGGTGCTGTGGAAGGTAAAGGCTTTGATTTGGCTGCTTTAAGTGTAGGCGTTGTGGAACAGAAACGGGTCATCACGGGCAAAGCTATGCGCCCGGGCGACGCAATTATCGGGCTTGAAAGTAGCGGGATTCACAGCAACGGTTTAACTCTCGCCCGAAAGGTGTTCTTCGAACAGAAAAATCTGAGCGTGCATGATACGCTCCCAGGCCTAGGCAGAACTCTAGGCGAGGAACTATTAACTCCGACAAGGATCTACGTTAAACCAGTTCTTGAAATTCTGAAGAAGGTCAAAGTTTCTGCTCTAGCCCACATCACTGGTGGAGGGTTTAGTAAACTGAAAAGGTTTGAAGAATACGCCGAAGTGGGCTTCAACATTGAAATTCCGAAGGATCAGCCAATCTTCTGTTTAATCGAAAAGTATGGCGGGATATCGGCAGAGGAAATGTTCCAAACATTTAATATGGGGATAGGCTTCTGTGTCGTCGTCCCTAAAGGAAATGAAAACCAAGTACTACAAATCTGCAAGAAGCATAAACTCGGCGCAACCGTTATAGGTGAAATAAGCCGAAAAAAAGGCGTTAATATCAAAACCACGAAAGGCGAATTGATCTCTTTCTAGTTGGTGGAAGGATTGATTGAATGCGAAGAAATGCGGGAAATCGCAAGACGATACAAAAACCCAATCGGAGTATTGTTAGGATCCCACTCCGCCCTAGACGGAATGGCTGGGCTGAGAGATTACGGCATAAAAGGACTCATTTATACTACGAGAGGACGAGCTGAAATCTATCTAAGGGAGCCCCGTGCTGGCAAACCCGAGGAGCTTATAGAAGATCTACCGAGTCTCGCTCGCAGAGACATACTCGTCACAGAGGACATAGCCGATATCAAGCGAAGAATAAACGAGGACTGGGTTGAAGCAATACTGATTATGGACCGGTATGAAGATATTTTGAAATCCGAATACCTGGACGCCCTAGTTGAGCTTGAAGGAATCCAAATACCCAACAGAGCCTTTGCAGTCTATGTGGGCGGAGACTCATGCAAGAAGATTGAAGACGCCTTCCCTGTTCCACTACTCGGATCCAGAAGCCTCCTCAAGATTGAGAACCGAGAGGAAGTAAAGAGAAACTACTATTGGTATCTCGAGCAAGCGGGCATACCGCATCCCAAAGAATTCAAGTACAAAGTGACAAAAGAAGGCATCAAATTCGCCAGCAAAATAAATCAGCCACTCGTATTCAAGGTGCCACACGCTGGACGGAGGCTTGAGAGAGGCTTCATCTTTGCTGCTGACAGTAGGCGCATAGAAGAAGAGGTAAGACGGGAAATCAGAGCAAAACATATTCTAAAAGAAGATCTCCCCCTAGGAAGAGCCGAGGAATACATCCCAGGCGTGACCGCCAACTTCAACTTCTTCTACTCGCCGATAAATGCTGAAGAAGACTGGGGCGCCTTGGAGAATTATGCTAGCAGAGAACGGCTTGCAAACGAATTTCTCTCCATAGACGAACGCAGAGAGACCACCCACGACGGCATCCTAAGAATGCTGGCAAAAGAACAGTTGAAAGTAGACTGGAGTAAGACAAAATATCCAGAAAGCTTCGAGGTTACAGCCCACTCAATGATAAGCCTACGCGAATCGGTGCTAAGAAAAATCTATCCGATAGCCGACAATTTTGTCGAATTGACCAAGAAGACGGATCCTCCTGGAATGATTGGAGCATACTGCATTCAAACGCTCATAACCTTCGAAGAACAACCATACGTGGAGGCAGTATCACAAGGTGTCTATGATGCGGCTGGCAAAAGCTTCTACGACTTCGTGCCAAAAACCCAAGACATTGCAGTGCGGCATGGCGGCGGCACAAACGTCCACATGGGAATAGGATCCCAGTATGCCAATACGAAATACAAAAGACCCATGAGCACCGGTGACCGAATCGCCCTAGAGATAAAACACGCCAAAGAAAAAAGAAAACTAGATAGAATCGTAACATAGTCTTTCATTTCAAAAACTTCTGAGAAGTCATCTAATTCACCTCCGATAGTGAGCATATCCCAAGATCTAACGTAGTATACAAATTGTTCGATTTAGTGTCCTTCGGTGTTGTCTAGGAGAATCTTCTTCCTGCTTTCTATTATTTGCGGAGGCAGTTTTGTGAGATTGAGCGGAGAAAAGAGGAAACCTAGCAAAGGAAAATTAGCTAACCAACCTGAATCCTATTTTTAATATCCAAGTAGCACTAAAGTGAAGCGTAGAAAAAAGCTTCGAGGAGATTAAAAATGGCTGTAAGCCGCGTGGCAATTGTTAATGAAGTCGCTAGATTAAAACGATCATTACGCTCAACCGACGAGACAGGTCTATTGCAACGCCCTATAATCGTTTCAGTCATAATCCCTACATTCTTAAGAAGTGAGTATGAGCTAACTGGCTATCGGTTCGAGGTCATTCGAAATGAACTCCTTGAATTGCGCCCCCTACTTGAGAGGGGGATTATTGATGAACTCATAATTGTAGACGGCTCTGTTGGAATGCGTGGAAAAATCGACGACAGGTTAATGAGGCGAATAACACTTGTCGCGTATCAAAGCCTCCCTCTATTTAGAGATCAAGTTGACCTAGTGCGAAAATATCCTCTAATTATGAATCTGGCGAAAATGGGATTGTGGGAGTTCGCTATTCGAATTATACATCAGCACGACCCAGAAATAGGAAGAATCGGCAAAAAACTACAAATTTTGCCACGTGAGCTGCCCGGGGGGAAGGGTGCTGGAATGTGGCTAGCCACTGGAATTTCCGCAGGAGATGTCATCGTCTATATGGACAGTGACATACGCAATTTTGAAAGTTGGCAAGTGGCCGCGATGATTAAACCAATACTGACGGGTTGGCAGAGACAAGAAGGCTGCGAACATATTAAAGCATACTATACTAGGCTAGCAGTTAACATAGACTCGCCTGAGAAAGGGTTTTATAAACTCGGAGGCCGTGTCACACGGTTATTTGTGATTCCATTGGTGAGGGTTCTCTCACGGCATGGGGTATTATCCGGGTTAGAAAAATTGAAGTACCCTCTTTCAGGTGAGATGGCTACTACTAGAGATTTTATAGCTGGTCTAGAGTTCCCAGTAAATTATAGCGTTGAGTTGGGTCTGCTGTTACAAATTTGGGAGAGGCGTCTTATCGAGAAAATGGATCAGGTAGACCTACATATTTATCAGCATTTCCCAAGGGATGAAGAATATGTCAAAAAAATGGTTGAAGAGGTCATAAGGCTACTTTTAGTTGAATTAAAGCCTTATCTGAAATTTGATGAGAGCATTGTGAATGAGTACATCAATGAAGCGTTTAGGGAGATTAGAGCAACTCAAGCTCAGTATGGAAAGGCCAAGGTTCTATCCGACCTGTTCTTAGAAACAAGGCGGCGATTCTTCAAAGACATCAAAGGAGATGAAAGAAGGGCGTTAACACATGCCAAAATTCTAAAAGAAAAAATCTCGTCAGCATCAGAGGCCGAGGAGGTCAAGAAACTTCCTGCATGGAGACAGATACTTGAAAGCCAGTATGGACAAAGCTTTGCATCATTTATCCGCAGACGTAGCACAATCTCAACACTTGAACTGCTACGAAAGGAAGGACTAGTTAAGACTACTATGTTCCCCTAATTCCCAAAGAGGAGCATACGGAGTAGACCTCTGCAAGTTTGTAGGGTAGGGAAAGTAGATGCGAATTGCTCTGTTGAAAGCTAGCTTCCATAGAGGATCCGGGATTTCTCGACATATTGTTGAACTCGCTAGACGCTTCATTCAAAGTGGTCATAAAGTCGTAGTCATGTCTAGAGATGTCTATTGGCGTAACCATAACGTCCCAATTATCGAGTTAAAATTTCCATACAGAAATGTACCTTGGGTTAGAAATCTTGGAACGGTAATAAGCTCCCTTAACCAGTTGAAGAATTTTGATATAATCCACTCACACTACTACCCGGCGGTGCTTGCTGGTGGTTTAGCTGAAACTCTATGGAAAATACCGCATATATTCACCTTTCACGGCTTCGCTCCTCTTTATGGCTGGCAAAATTCCATTCAAACGTTAAAAATGGTTGAGGGGAGAATTGGCACTTTTCTAGGTTTAAGAAGGCTAGATCACGTAATAACCGTTAGCAATTTTCTTAAACGAATTTTAATTGAATCTTACTTCTACAGGGGAAATATTTCAATCATACCAAATGGGGTCGACATTAAGCGCTTTAACCCAAAAGTTGATCGGGCCATCGTTCGAAAAAGATACAATCTCGAAAACGCACCCCTGGTGCTCTTTTTAGGAAGGCTGGTCCCCTACAAAGGGGTCAGATATCTTTTAGAGGCAGTCCCCTACGTGTTAAGGGAAGTACCTAATGTAAAGTTCATGATCGCTGGTGCTCCCCGATATGAAAAATTAAATTATCAGAGGCAAGTGGAGCAAATGGGACTTAGGGCATCGGTTTTATTCGCTGGCTTCATTGCCGAGGAAGAACTTTCAAACTGCTATGCTGCATGCGATATCTTCTGTTTTCCCAGTCTCTGGGAGGGATTCGGACTACCAGCTATCGAAGCTATGGCTTGTGAGAAGCCGGTAGTCGCCTTCAGAGATCACGGCGTCCAAGAAATAGTTGAAGACGGAAAAACAGGTTCTCTAGCCGAGCCCAGAAACGTAAAAGAATTAGCGGAGGCAATAATCAATCTTCTTCAAGACGAAAACCTACGCAGAAAAATGGGGCAACGAGGCCGCGAAAAAGTAATACAAAACTATACTTGGGACATAATTGCAGAGAAAACTCTAAAACTCTATGAAAATCTCCTAGAGCTAAAACTAGAAAAGAATGAGTCGTGATTCTCAAATCCTGCGCTTGACATACAGAAGTATGTTAAATAGCATTCAATTTCAAAATACTTTAAAAATCAGCCTCAGCGACTTTATTCATAGGATGCTATAAGCGAAGTCTCCCACAAACCAATTAACTGCAGAGTTTCCATAATTAGGCGCGATGAAAGGAGAAATGCTATGTTTCAAGGAGTAGACGCCTCTAGCTTGCAGAACACTATACCCATTTTAGAAAGCGTAGTCGCCGTCTCTATTCTTTTTATAGCATATAAATTAGTTAATAGATACCTTTCGCGTTTTTGTGAACAATTAAAAGTTGAAGCACATGTCGAGAATGCTCTAAGGCTCACCATACGTATAGTTATTGCCATTATTGGCTTAGGCGTTATAATGCATATGTTCGGGCTTCCAATTACATGGTTGCTGGGGAGCTCCGCTCTAATCGGCGCGGTCATCGGCTTTGGCTCTAGTCAAACGATTGGAAATTTGATAGCAGGCTTCTACGTAATTATCAGTAAGCCGTTTGTCGTAAAAGACTTCGTGAAGATTGGAGATGTGGAAGGGCAAGTTGAAAGTGTAACCATTAACTACACCGAAATCTACACACCCACTCACAATTTGCTGAAGATACCTAATGTCCAAGTGTTAAACAGTCGAATACTTCACTGCACCAAGCAGAAAATAATTGATTATAGCTTCCAAGTTAGCTTCGGACATGAAATTCCAAATGAAGAAATAGTCGATAAATGCATTCGACCAGCTATAGAAGCATTCTACGAAAAATATAAGGATAAACTTCCAGAAAAACCGAAGTATTATCTTACAGCGTACGATCGAACTGGGAGAACATTTACCATACGTGCCTTTTTTAATAAAGGTAATGCAAGAGCTCTATACAACCTGCAACCGGAACTCCTTAGCATGATAGCGGATCGCGCGGATGCTTCTAGGAAAGCAAAAACAATGCGCCAAGGAAAAAGGAAAACTAGATAGAATCGTAACATGGATACCTTCAAAAATTTTTTAAAATAGATAGCCATTCTTCTCTAAAAACGAGGCATTCTAGCTATGAGCGAATTAGGCAAGCTTAGGATCCGGTTGAGCGCGCGAGAAAATTTCTCCACGGCCATCGCTCTCATCGCGGTAATCGCACTGATACAAGTCGTAATTATATGGTTCTTCTACTCACATGGACTAACCGACCCATACCTCTTTACCCTAATCCCGGCAGGCGTGGTAACTGTCCTAACCTCAAACTGGATCTATCTCACAGAGAAACTTGCCACGATCCCCAAGGCTCCTAGAAAGCCCTCCCCAAGTAAACCATCTGTACCGAGTTCCATCTTCAAATCGCACACAATGGAAATTACCGTAAAAAGCGCCATAATCACTTTTGCACCATTCATAATCTTAACCATAATCGCCTTCAGCCTTCCAGCTCTAACACGCTTTTTAGCTTGGCTGCAGGGAGTTGCACCACCTCAAATCTCGTCATTTACAGAGTCTATGCATAATTCACTCATATCGTTCAGAATGACGGCTCCGGTTTGGAAGTACATCTACCTTGAAACTTTTTCAGCTGTTGCTTCTACCTTAGTCACGCTATTCGTGGGTGGACGGCACTAGGGTCGTATCATGTGCTACCTCTTATTAGGCGAATGAATCAAAAAATTAGCTTCGAGGTTACAAATATTGGCTGACCGTCCTAGATTTGGACCCGCAGGCAAGCCCCCTAGGTTCAAGGGTCCTACAACCGAAACTCCCCGCTTCTTGCACGATGAAGGTCTAGATGCATTCGAGTACCAAGCGGTTCGGGGGGTTCGAATCTCCCAGAAAGACGCAACTGAACTGGGCAGAGTTGCAAAAGAAACAGATGTATGGCTAAGTATGCACGGCCCATACTTCATAAACCTCAGCGGCGAACGAGCAACAGTCGAGGCAAGTGAAAAGCGGCTCATCGACAGCCTTAAAGCCACAAGCTGGATGGGCGGCCATCGAGTGGTCTTTCACCTAGGCTACTACGGCATGCGATCACTCAAAGACGCACTGGACTTGTGTATCAAATCGATGCGTGAAATAATTGAAAAAGCAAGAACTCTTGGAATAAAAGATGTCCTACTTGGGCCTGAGATAGGTGGGAAAAAATCTCAGGTCGGGAGCCTCGACGAGATCATAACTATCTGCAAAAAAGTTGAGTCAACCGCTCCCACAATTGACTGGTCACATCTACATGCGCGTACAGGCGGAGGAATAAAGGGAAAAGATGATTATCTGAAAGTGATTGAAACTCTTGAAAAAGAGTTGGGGTCTGATGCTGTGAAAAATTTGCACTGCCATTTTACCCACGTTGAATTTACTGAGAAGGGAGAGCGTTCTCATCATGAACTAGACGAGCCAGGCTACGGTCCTGATTTTAAGCCGCTTGCAGAAATAATCGCAGAGCAGGGACTAAGACCAGTTATAATCAGCGAATCACCCATACTCGATATAGACAGCATCAAAATGCGCGATATTGTGCTCAAAGCGATGCGAAAAATTTAACGCTTCCTCGCAGCTATTATTCACGGGCTTCTATTCCTGCTAATCCTCTAACAAACTCTTCTCAGGGACGATCTTCGAGGTTCAAATAGCACTGCTCTAAACTATCGGCCCAGTTGCCCTAAACTGTAAAATCACACTAATTCTGAAGAAGCACCACCTCACCCACATCAAATGTAGATAGCATAAACACATGTGGTAATCTTTAAGACATTTCAAAAACTTATTTTATGCAAACAGTGAAAAATATCGTTAAAAGATATTAAACATTATGAAGGGAGAGAGTTAGAGATAGAGCCTGTTCTAAGAGCTATTTTAAGCATATGCATTCTCGTTTTTACAGCGAAGATAATAGGACAATTTTTCTTACTGCATGGTTTGCCAGAGGTTCTAGGAGAACTGTTCGCTGGCATAATTTTCGGTCCATACGCCTTAGGTACAGCCATCCAAATTTATGGGATACCTCTGGTGGAGTTCAACGAAATACTCAATGCCTTTGCGGAGATAGGAGCCATTGTCATACTATTTATTGCCGGGTTAGAGATGAGTTTTGCGAGATTTAAAGCAGCGGGGATTCCCTCGTTCATCGTCGGCTCCGCTGGGGTGGTCGTCCCCTTCTTCCTTGGTTACTGGGTCTATGCTCAACTCGGCTTCCCCTTCGCATCAGCAATCATGGTCGGGGCAGCTTTAACTGCAACAAGTATCGCTATCACCGTGCGCGCACTGGATGAGCTTGGAAAAACCGACCTCATGGAATCTCGCATCACAATCAATGCGGCTGTAATTGATGATATACTCGGATTAGCCGTGTTAAGTATAGTTGTATCGATCGTTGCAGCTGGAATTACGCCTAAGCCGCTCGAAATTTTTTCAACTCTTATAAAAGTGATGATAACTTGGTTATTACTTCTATCTGTAGTGACATACTTCCTCCCCCAGATCATAAACAGAGCTGCCATGTGGAAAGTTAAGGGAAGCGTTGAGGGAACAGCAATTGCTTTATGCTTTGGGCTCGCGGCATTGGTTAGCGGACTTGGGTTTTCACCGATCGTTGGAGCTTTCGCTGCAGGAATGGCTGTCGCAGAATCAAGAGCGATAAAACGCGTTAGAGAGTTCACCAACAGCGTGGCATTGATCTTTTCTCCAATCTTTTTTGGGGTTATGGGCGCTGTTGTTAACCTCAATAGGTTTACGCTAAATACGGTGATAATGTCTGGGGTGCTTATCCTAATCGCTCTGGTTAGCAAAGTTCTGGGGTGCGGTCTTCCTGCCACTTTATACTTTAAAGATACGTGGAGAGGTCTACGGGTAGGTGTTGGTATGATTTCGAGAGGCGAAGTGGGTATCATAATCGCCGGTATCGGGCTTACCGCAGGGGTGCTTACGGGGGATATTTACAATGAAATTATTGGTATGATTATTGTAACGACTTTGTTAACACCATTGCTTCTAAAAAGGGTCTTTAAAGAAGAATAACTGTTCTTTTAAAGTGCTTGTAACGCTTGTAATCGCTTAACAATGTTAGGGTGAGTTGAGAATATCTCAATCAACCTATCTACGGAAGTGAGTTCTCTGGTGAGCAAATCTCTAACTAGCTGTTGGTCGCTAGCTCTCGCTTGCGATATTTCAACAGCGTCTCTTACGGCACTATCGGGGTCGGCGATGAACAGTGTTTTGAAGCTGCTAGATCCAGTCGCCTGGGGCTGATATCTTCTCAGTCTCCCAGTAGAATTGACTATCTTCGCTAAGGCTTCTGAAAGTTTGCGGGCGCCATCCTCAACCACAGTAACGCTATGTCGGTCCGCATAGTATTCTCGTAGTCGACTTAGTTGAAGCACGAATAAGGTGAGGATCCAGTAGATCGCTATGCTAGCAAGCCCGATGAGAGCGGCTCCGGAACCACGCTCCTCCCTTCTCCCATAAGAGGAAGAGAGAAGAAATGAATACCCTAGGTAGTAGAATAGCGCTGGAAGAACCGACACGAACATCATGACTTGGACATCCCTGTGTTTCAGATGTCCCAGCTCATGGCCAAGAACCGCTTCCACTTCCTCATACTCTAACTTATCCAATAACCCAGTTGTTACTGCAACTCTGGTTCCCGCGATCGGTGAACCATATGCGAAGGCGTTTGGAAGTGGGATGTTGGCGATCATCACTCTGGGCTTTTTGATCCCGCTTTTCTGGCTGAGTCTTTCAACTGTTTCATGAAGGCGAGGCTCCTCTGATTTTGCCACTTCTCGCGCTCTGTATAAAGCGTCAATTATGTAGGGAGCGAAAAGCCACTGAGCAAGGTTGAAAACGAGGACAAAGAAAGTCGTTGCCAGAATGTTAAATGTGCCGATTAGGCTGAGCACCACTGTGAAAAAAAGTGTGGATAAGGCAATTATGAAGGCTAGCGTGCCAAGCATTGAGAGACGGAGTTTCACTAGGCTCATTTTTTAAACATCGTTCCTAATTAAAATTTCATTTAAATTGAAAGGTTGAACCGTCGCTTATAAAATTAACTTTAATTGTTTCTGAAAAGGATTAAGAGTGACAAGAAGCCATGTGTCCCAGAAAGTTAATTCACACATCTAAAGTTAACAAACTCTTACTTGGTACTGTAGCTGGTTTCTTAGTCGGTTTAGCGGCAGGGCTCTTGGGAGTGGGAGGCGGAGAGTTTCGGATACCCATTCTACTTTACCTATTGAATTTGCCGGTGCTCCTGTCAATCGTCACGAACCTATTGATTGGGCTTCTAGTAGTCTTTGTCTCATTCATCACGCGATATCAAATGGGTCTAATCACCTCATATGCAATTGATGTGGCGATTTTCATGGCATCCGGCTCAATTATAGGTGGATATATTGGGGCGCATTTAACTGGGAAGGCAAATGAAGCCTTGCTAAAGAAGTTTCTAATAATGCTATTAATCGCGGTTGGAGTGAGAATGATTTTAGACCCATTAATCGGATGGGCTTTGCCCAGCGTGTCATCTCCCTATTTAGTTGAAGTCATCCTCGCGATATCTGTTGGCCTTCTTATTGGGGCTGTCTCCGGCTTACTTGGAGTTGCTGGGGGCGAATACAGAATCCCAGCGCTGATCTGTTTCTTCGCTCTGCCGATAAAAATTGCTGGAACAGTAAGTCTGTTAGTCTCCATCCCAACCATCTTGACTGGCTTTACAAAACACTGGCGCATGGGACACTTGAATAACTACGGTGTTGCTGTTGGATTAACCATGGGCTCTGCGTCGGTTATAGGCTCTTACATTGGAGCCAGTTTGACTGGCGCTGCTAGTGAAAGCCTTCTAAAGCTTCTGTTAGGCATTGTATTATTGTTGGCTACGGTGAGAATGGTCACCGAGCCCTAACATCCTGTGGGGGGCACGTTTTGGCTAAGCTAAAGGGATTTGCAGAGCTTTGGAGAGTTGAAGAAGCACTTCAAACCTTCTTGGCACAAGTCCAACCTCAAAGGCTAGGACTCGAAAAAGTGCCATTGAAAAAAGCGCTTCACAGGGTTGCAGGCGAGGATATGATCGCAAAACGGGATTTACCCCACTTCGCTCGTTCGGCAATGGACGGGTATGCTGTAAAGGCAGGGGATACTTTCGGCGTTTCAGAATTTAAACCTACAACTCTTCGCCTAGTTAGAGGCGCCCGCGTTTCTCATGGTGAAGCAGCCAGAGTCTGGACCGGGTCTGCTATGCCAGCAGGTGCTGACGCTGTTGTAATGCTTGAGTACACCCGCGAAGCCAGAGAGGGGAGAATCGAGGTGCTGATGCCTGTTGTGCCTGGTATGAATGTTTCGCCAATAGGTGAGGATCTGCATAAAGGCGATATGGCTGTCAGAAAGGGGAAAAGGCTGAGACCTGAAGACATCGGGCTCCTAACCGCTCTGGGCTATACTGAAGTGGATGCTATACGCAAACCCCGAGTCGGGCTCCTCTCAACAGGTAATGAGCTTGTGGAGCCAAGATGTCCAGTAAAACCCGGGAAGGTCGTTAACGTTAATAGGATATTGCTGGATGGCATGGTCAGAGAACTAGGCGGAGAGCCAGTTGATCTAGGCATAGCTAAGGACGACCTGGAAACGATTACTCAACATATCTCAAAAGGACTGAAGAAAACCGACATACTCCTAACTACTGGGGGAACCAGTGTAGGCGGCTTTGACCTTGTGCCTGAGGCTGTTAACCGCTCAGGAAAACCTGGCTTAATCATTCACGGGATAGCTATGCGCCCCGGGAAACCCACTGGACTGGCTATTGTCAACGATAAACCAGTGGTATTGCTGTCTGGAAATCCAGTAGCCGCTATATTTGGATTTGACATGTTTGTCAGACCTCTAATTCAGAAAATGCTTGGAATAGAGTATGAGCCACGCCCGACAGTTCAAGCTAAGCTTACGCGGAAAGTGCCCTCTGCGCTTGGTGTAATGGTTTTCCTAAGGGTAAAGGTCTACTTGAAAGGAGAGCAATATTATGCGGATCCGCTGAGGACTGCGGGAGCAGGCGTCCTGACCACGATGACAAAGGCTAGCGGTTATGTAATAATTCCAGAAGATCGCGCTGACTTGGAGGAGGGTGAGATAGTTACGGTGCACCTCACTGGATCAATAGGGAGAACCTAATCATGTCTAGACGTTTCATCATGCCAGAGGAAGCCCATACCATAATCAAAGAACATTTTACTGCAACACCAGTTGGGGTTGAAAAAATCCTTGTGACAGAAGCGTATGGACGTGTGCTAGCTGAGGATGTAGTTTCAAGATTAGATGTCCCCTCGTTTAGCAGATCCAAAGTTGATGGTTATGCTGTAAGCTCGGCGGATACCTTTGGCGCTGAAGAGCACCAACCAGTCACCCTAAAGGTCTTAGGGCATATAAGCGCAGGGAGCTATCCTCGTCTAAAAGTTAAGCGAGGAGCTGCAGCGGGAATCGCCACAGGCGCTCCTATCCCCACAGGAGCCGACGCGGTTGTTATGGTTGAATTCACAAGCCGAGAGGGCAACATGGTCAAAATTTACCGCCCAGTAGCTCCGAATGCAAATATCTTGGAGAGGGGGTTTGACATCAAGGCTGGGGAAACAATCCTCAAATTCCAACAACTATCCGCATCCGATCTTGGTGTACTTTCAGCAATCGGACTTAAAGAAGTGAAAGTATTCAAAAAACCCAAAGTAGCGGTTATATCAACGGGTGATGAGGTTGTCGAGCCAAGCAAACCACTTCCTTCAGCCAAGGTATATGATGTAAATAGAAGCACGATAGCTGCCTCAGTTTCTATATGCGGCTGTAAGCCGATAATCTTTGGAATTGTACGCGATGATCCTGCGGCTCTCAAGCACAATTTAAAGAAAGCTCTCACGAAGGCTGAGGTTGTGATCACCTCTGGTGCCACCTCCGTAGGGGTTGAAGATTACATGCCCAAGATTTTGAATGAGCTAGGAAAGCCAGGAGTCATTGTGGGAGGCTTGGCTACTAAACCTGGAAAGCCCACTAATGTGGCGGTTGTAAATGGGAAACCTGTATTTGCGTTACCGGGGCATCCTGCTTCAGGACTTATTGTCTTCAACTTACTAGTTCGACCAGTACTCTGCAAGATGGCGGGGTTGCCAGCTGAGGTGAGTGAGCCAAAAGTGCTCGCTAAGGCGGCTGCAAGGATTTTCCCTGAAAAAGGTAGGCGAACTTATATGACGGTAAGATTAGAGCGCGGTTTGAATGGCGAATTATTAGCTCACCCAATTCCCGCAGAATCCGGAGCTATAACAACTCTCGCAAAAGCTGATGGTTTTATCGAAATCCCTGAAACTAGAGAATTCATTGAAAAAGACGAGAAGGTCGTAGTCCACCTTTTGAGGGCGAAATCCTTCTAGCTGAATTTGTCTCTTTGCTTTAGCAGATAAAGTGCAACTATAATTATGGTTATCAGATATCCAGTTAGGACATATGCCTCTAGACTAGGGCTGCCCGAGAACATCATTGTAGCATAAACTACAACTATCCCTACGAACCCTTCAAGCAATGCTGAAATCCATGCAAGATACAGTCCCCACTTTTTCAATAAGAACAGTCCAACAGCTGCTACTAGATTTAATGCTGCCAATATGCCGATGTAAGTCAATCTAAAATTCGCGCCGTACAAAATCGCAATGTCAGCTAATCCAACTAAAACATAGAAGACGGTCACAGCAATCAAACTAAGCGATTTGGGCTCAGCTTCAGTCCTGGCTTCAACTGCATTCTCTTCAGCCGTCATAACTGACCACTCAGTCTTAATTCGCTAATTCATATAAGCAATAAATTAATTCTACTCGATTTTTACCAATTAGGTTGCTTATTTTTATTTCCTCTTTCGGAGGAACATCAGATCCTCTTTTTCACAAACGTATTCAAAGCCTACTTCGAGTAGCCCCTTAATTTCTTCAGGCGCCTTAACGACTCTAACTGTGAACTCATCCGTCGCTTCTTTGAAGATTGGTTGTGGATTCCCTGAACTTCTTTGAAGTTGACCTGTGATGTAAAAGAGCAAGAGGATAAGGTCTTGACGATAACGGTTTGGAGATCTAGTTACTAGATTCAATGAGAGTCCAAGCGGCGGCTCTTCCAGCCTCCTCAGCCTTCTTTTCCGTGTGAGCTCCGGCAATTATGATGACATCGTTCTCCTCGGGTTGAAATGTGTTTAGAATCTGTTTCGTGACATTCGGCCACTTCCTGGATATCGATTCAGAAGGGGGCATGATCAGTTCTCCCCCCTTGAGCACTAAGGTCACAGCTCCAATCGCCCCAACTCTCACAGCGGCGTCTCTCTGCTCAATCCCACTCTTGACTCTGCTGGCGGCATTCTTTACGAGGATCCCGAAGTTATGGGTGCCGACTGTCATTGAACTCCTTGAAACCTCAGCTCTACGCCCAAGTTTAGCGTTTAGCTCATTTAGGATCGAGAGCCCGCTTTCTGTCAAGTCGCATCCAAGCCGTGAAGTCTTGACAAGATTTGCATCGAGAAGGCGGTTGATCAGAGTTCGGGTAGCTCCCTCGCCGAGACCCAGTCTCTCTGAGAGCTTAGTTCTGCCAATTCTTTTCCCGCCAATGATCTCAATGGCTTTCGCCAAATGAAGCTCTGTGAAGGAGGACGCTGGTCCAGCTGCCTTCTCTTTCGCCAACCGCTTCAATACCTTTAGAACTCTCATAGGTCCTCAACTGAATCTACATAAAGATAGCAATAAGCATTAGCAAAGCCCCAGCAATTTATCTACGCTCCATATCCTGCAGTAAGATGCTCTCGCACATTGGATTTTGTGGACGCGACAGATTTCAATGTGCTCCTCTGAGCCACAGCCTCCTCATAAGCTAAGCATGATCTTCCCTGCGAGCCTTCCGAGAATATCTTTGCTTTGCTAATTCCTCTATGACGCGTAAAGCCTCATCGTGACTTTTTACAATTGTTACTCTAGCAGCCAGTATTTTTTTAAAGTACTTCTCCGCCTTGCCGCCAGTGAAATCCCGTTTCTCTATTGGTACATTATCAATAACTATGGTCGGAATGCTCTTTTCCGACGCAACCTTCACTGCCTCCAAGTTCTTCAGGTTACCATAGCCTATCAAAAAGTCTGTTACTATAACTGTGTCTGCTTGCTGGATCAACCTCAAATTTTCTTTGTATGCTTCCTTTGCTATTGGTGAAAACGGAGCCTCACTCGCAACTGGGATGCCGAGCATTTGAGCAGCCTCATAGTCTGTATCTAGAACGTTGAGTACACCTGCGGTTACGTTCCATCCTCTTACGAGCCTCGTCATCAATGAAGCGCCTGAACCGCCTCCACATATAACATGAACCCTGAACCCTCCTTTCTTTATGTCACTTGCTAGGAGGGATGTCGAGATGGGAATCACGTAGAGAGAATTGGTTATTGGATGGCGCTTGACAAATGCTCCAACTCCAAAGACTTCTGATATGTTTCCTTTCGTCAAAACTTCTTCAGGTTTCCCTAAGGAAACGATCTTCTTATCATGAAGTAGAATGAGCTTATCGCAGTATCTTGCAGCTAAGTTGAAGTCGTGAAAAACAGCTATCACGATAATTTTATTCTCTTTGCAAAGGTTCTTCAGCAAATCCATTATCTCGATTTGGCTGTTGATATCTAGATGTAGTGTAGGTTCATCAAGTAAAAGCACTCGAGGTTTCTGTGTTAATGCTCTAGCGATAACTATCCTCTGTCTTTCTCCCCCACTCACATCTGTTATAGGTCTGTCAGCAAGATGCCAAACGCCTGTTAGCCTCATAGCCTTCCTAGCGATTGCCAAGTCCTCAGAACTCTCCGTTTGAAATCTAGTTAAGTGAGGATTTCGCCCCATGAGAACAACATCCAAAGCTGTGAAGCTGAACGCAATAAGGGAGTCTTGAGGAACAACAGTCATTTCCTTGGCGACACCCCTATTCGTCATCTGGTAAACATCGCTTTCATTCAAAAGCACGACACCTTCATACGGCTTCAACGTTCTACTGATTGTTCTTAGCAATGTTGTCTTTCCAGATCCGTTTGGGCCGAGGACTCCTACGAACTCCCCTCCCCTCGCTGAGAAGCTTAAGCTGTTCAAGACTTCAATCGATTCATAACGGCAACTGACTCGGTCAATCTCTAAAGATACCAAATTCCTTCGCCCTCAAAGCGAGTAGCTTCCCTTCTTTTTGCGTAGGAGATAGATGAAGAAGGGGCCACCTGAAAGAGCTGTTATTATCCCAACAGGCAATTCGGAGGGCATAAAGATGACTCGCGCAATGGCGTCGCAGGAGACGAGGAATATAGCGCCTGTCAAAAGTGAAGATGGCATAAGTACTCTATGGTCGGGACCGACCAATATCCTGGTCAGGTGAGGCACCAGCAATCCGACGAATCCCACCAGACCGCTAATCGATACAGCTGATGCTGTCAGCAAGGAGCCGAGAGCAAGCAGGATCCTTTTCGATCTTTCAACATCGACACCTAAATGCTGAGCTTCCTCCTCACCAAGCGCCATGATGTTGAGATCCCTGGCGAAAAGGTAGGTTAGAAGTACGCCTATGCAGGTCAGCGGTAGAATGGCCCATACATCCTTCCACTTTACATACGAGAAGCCTCCCATAAGCCAGAAAACAAGTTGATGAAGTTCCCAGCCAGCAAGTATCTGCAATGTAGAGACAACAGCGGATAGAAAAATGCTGACCGCTATACCGGATAGTAGTAGGGTTACCATAGGGACTCTCGATCCCACCCGGGCGATGTTGTAGACAGCGAGAGAGGCTATTACAGCTCCGATGAACGCCATGACTGGGACTGTTTCAATGCCGAAGAGAGTGAATCCTACCTTTAGCACTATAGCAAGTGCTGCGCCTAAAGCCGCTCCTGAAGAGACCCCGAGAATATATGGGTCTGCCATAGGGTTTCTGAAGATCCCTTGAAAGACCACCCCGGATGTAGCTAGGCTGACTCCGGCTAGGATTCCTGCAAAGACTCTAGGAAGCCTTATCTGTATAACTATCAACCTTTCGCTTTCTGAAAAACCTGAACTGCCAAGTGGGTTTGCTACTATAGGAACCTCGTTGAGCAAGATCCTAACGATATGCGGTATCGGTATTTGAGCAAAGCCTATGTTCAATGAAAAAACCGTAACTAAACCTAGTAGACCTAACAAAGCAACTATAATTTGCCTCCATTTCCTGTAGCGAGTTAGATAATCGTTCTCACTTACTTTCAAGCCACTATCACATCAAGCAGTTTTCTGGGCAGTCGTCAAGTCTTCGAGGCTTTTGACTGTTTACAAGATCGGTTCGCGGATCATCTTGGAGCTGTGGATAAACATTGAGTACATTGCCCTTCAGCTCTATCCCACTGTAAATGTATGAAACGTCTTCAAGATAGTTCTTAGCTTCTTCAACTGTTTCGATCATCTCTTCTCTAAATGGCGCTCTCCAGCCCGTTCCTTGGACAGGAACATATCCATCAACCCGGTAAGGAATGGATGAACCCACGGACGCTATAAAAATGGCGATACTTATGATTTCATCCTTCCCTATCAGTTGTGGAATCAGGACGCTCTCCGCTCTAACCTGAATCCCGCTCCTGTAAAGAAGCTGGAAATTCCTTAGAACTCTTTCATTCGATTTTCCTGTGTACTGGATGTGAAGGGCGTCTCTAATCGCCTTGATGCTCACGCAGATCTCGCCGAGCCCAGCGTCTTTTAACTTCTCTATCCTGTTCTCATTCAACGCGTATCCATTAGTCAACAAAACGGTTCTTGCGTTGAGGTTGTCAAGTAATCTGATTACGTCTACTAATTGTCCATCGGCAGTAGGCTCGCCACCGCCGAGGACCGCCTTTTTGATATCCAATGGCTCTATCATTCTTCGCATGGCATCAAGCGAGAGCTTCTTAATTCCAGAAAGCAATTGAAGTCGGCTGCGCACATCGTCGGTGAGGTGGCAGTCCCAAGGTGATGTTCTTCGGATGCATCCTATACAGTGGAAATTGCACCCGCTAAAAAACATGTAAATCGAACGATCATGGGTGAAGTACACAATGTGATAGATTCTTGTCAAAAACTGTCTCCTCTTATTGCAGAAGGCATAATGTACTGTGGTGAGGCGGTTTCAGATGAGAGGATTGAACTGGGGGCAAAGATCTCCGGATGAATAAGCCAAGCTAATTGCTGTAAGCCTTGAACTATCCTTGGACCAGGTCTAATAAATATGTTCTCATCTATCTCACATATTCTATTGTTTTTTACAGCGCTGATGGCGCTCCAGCCGGGGCGCTCCTCGAAGTCCTCTTTTTTCACGCCGCCCATATAACCAAGTGACACTATGATTATCTCTGGGTTTTGCTGGATTACTGCTTCAGAGCTAACTATTGGATAAGCTTGTTTAGCATCGGCGAAGATGTTGACACCCCCCGCAATCTCGATGAGCTCATTCTGCCATGTTCCGGGCCCTATAGTATATAATGGCTCATACCAGACTTCGTAGTACACTTTTGGCCTGTAAGTCACGTTCCCAGTCTTACTAACCACACCCTCAATCACTCGTTGCATCTCATTGGTAAGTTTCTCAGCCTCATCAACTTTCCCGCAGACCTTTCCAACCAATCTTATGTTCGCAGGAATCTGGTCAATTTTCTTAGGATTCAAAGCTATGACTGTGATACCCTTTTCCTCGAGATCATTTACGACTTTCTCTTGAAGACTTAACGCGGCCAACACCAGATCTGGATTCAAAGCTACTATCCTTTCGATGCTCGGATTAGCGAAACCTCCGATTACCGTTATGTTGCCTTTCTTAACCATCTCCGAGACCTCTGGCGGATAGTCACAGAACTTAGTTACCCCAACCACTTTGGAGCCCAAACCTAAAGCAAAAAGGATCTCCGTGTTGCTGGGTGCTAGAGAAATGATCCTCTCAGGAATTCTAGATAAAGTTACATTTCTCCCAAAATCGTCTACGACCGTTGTCGGAAAAGCAGGCGGCTTCACTATAACTGGGCGCCATGCATACCACGCGACTGCTAAGACAACTAGGGCTATTATTGAAGATATTAGGGCAACTCTTGTTTTGCGATGCATTGTGTGTAAGCCTTCTGGTAGGATAATCCATCCAAATCGTTAAATCGCCTATATCATATAAAAGTTTGTCACGGTGAAGCCATGCCCGCAATTATGATTGTCGGAGATGGTATGGCTGATCGGCCTTTGAAAGAGCTTAACTACAGGACCCCCCTAGAGGCTGCGAAGTCAAAAAGTATGAGCCAGTTGGCCTCTATAGGAGTGTCGGGCTTGCTTGACCCCATAGCTCCAGGCGTGGTTCCAGAAAGCGATGTTGCAAATCTCTCCCTACTTGGCTACGATCCCAGTAACGTCTACACGGGAAGAGGGCCTCTCGAAGCCGTCGGCGCCTGTATCCAACTCCAAGAAGGTGATGTTGCTTTTAGATGCAACTTCGCGACGGTCGACGGCGATCTGAAGGTGGTCGATGAAAGGGCTGGCAAAGTTTACGAAGGATTAGACGAACTCACGGAATCCCTACAAGCCCTACAACTTGTTCCCAGATATGGAATAGAATTCCTGTTCAAGAGGACGCTGGGATTCAGAGGGGTCCTTGTGCTCAGGGGACAGAATCTTTCTCCGAGTCTGTTTGCACTGACGCCAAAACTTGGTAATAAAGCTGACATGGTTAAACCAATGGATGATTCAATACAGGCTAAGGAAACGGCTGATGGATTAAGGAGCTTCATAAGAGCATCTCATGAAATTCTCAAGGAACATCCTGTGAATCGAAAAAGGAAGGCTGAAGGGAAGCCTCCTGCCAACATAGTGATTCCGTGGGGCGGAGGTAGACAGCCTAACCTCCAACCTCTCTGCGAGAAGTATAAGCTGAAAGCTGCTTGCGTTGCCGCCGTCAGCCTCATTAAGGGTATATGCAAACTCAGCGGCATGACCGTAATGGATGTACCTGAAGCAACCGGAGACATAGATACGGATACGACCGCGAAAGCAAGAGCCGCGTTAAGAGCGCTCCAAGACCATGATCTAATTTTTCTTCACGTAGAGGGACCAGACGAAGCAAGCCACAGCGGTAACATTCTTGGGAAGATTTCAATAATAGAAAAGATTGACTCGATGATTGGTTTAATTCTGGAGCGGGTCGACCCTAAACAAACATGGATATCATTGCTCGCCGATCATACAACAAGTACGAGGCTTAGAAGGCATACAAGCGACCCCGCTCCTATAGTTATAGCCGGCGCCAACGTAATTCGAGATGGACTTACAGAGTATTGTGAAAGATCAGCATCGAGGGGCGGACTAGGGCGTATAAGAGGTAGGGACCTGATGCCTATGGTACTTGATTTCCTCGGCAAGGGGAAGCTTGAGGTGGTAGAATCCTCGTGAAATCAATCATTGAGCTGGCTCGACCTGAAATAAGGGAACTGCCTGAATGCGTGCACGGAGGAGGAGTTTGGGACGTAGCCGAGGAATTCCAAGTCCAATCTGGGCACATCCTAGATTTCAGCTCAAACATAAATCCACTAGGTCCATCTTCAAAGGCTTTGGAAGCGATTAAGTCCTCTTTATGGCGAATTCCATTCTATCCTGAATCAAATTCAAACAAACTTAGAGACGCTATCGCCCAATTTATCGGAGGTATCAAGAGGGAGAATGTAATTGTGGGCAATGGATCCTGCGAGCTCATTCACCTATTTGCCGAAGTGTTCATAAAAAGAGGAATGGGGGCTTTGATACCTGTACCCACATTCAGCGAATATGAGAGAGCTGTTAAGAAAATGGGGGGGAAGACAAGATTTCTTGGGCCAGCCAAAGATTTTATCATCCATACTGAAGATTTGCTTGATAAAGTTGATTCAAAGACTCAAGTGCTTTTCTTGTGTAATCCAAACAATCCTACGAGCGTCATGGTGACGCAAAATGATATCGTTAAACTCGTCCAAGAAGCTCTTACAAAAGACATAGTGGTCTTCGTTGACGAGGATTTTATAGAGTTCGTTGATAAACAGAAACGTTTCTCATTAGCGAGTGAGGTGGAGACGTATCCAAACCTATTCATTTTGAGGTCGTTTACCAAAGTCTTCGGGTTAACGGGATTAAGAGTTGGATATGGAATTGCTTGTAAGGATATGATCAATCTTCTTTTCAGAGTAAAACCGCCTTGGAACGTTAATTGTTTAGCTCAGGCCGCTGCTGTAGCTACTCTAGAAGATTTAGAACACCTGAAGAGGACCGAGAAGTTGATTGGGGAGGGAAAAAAATTCCTACTCCGAGAGCTAAATAGAATTGATGGTTTTAGAGTCTTCCCAGCTGATGCGAACTTCATTTTTATAGACATCCGACAATCGGGCTTCACAGCTTCCAGACTGAGAGAGAAGATGCTTGCACATAACATACTGATTAGGGATTGCAGCTCCTTTCGGAGTCTAGATGAGTATTACATTAGAATCGCTATCAGGACAAGATGGGAGAATGATCGGCTATTAGAAGCTGTGAGAAAAGTCGTAGGCAAATAAGCTCCGCTAATGCTTGAGAACATGTTTCCCCAAAGTCTATTGCCCACCCTAACTCCGTTGCTCATATTAGCATTGGCACTATTCATCGACATTACAGTTGGAGAACCTCCTGAGAAATTTCACCTGACTGTCTGGATAGGTAAGACGATCAATTTTTTTAAGCCTAGACTTAAGACGGAGAATCCAGTTCTTCAAAAGATCAATGGAATCATACTAGGTTTACTCTCAGTCACGTTGTTCGTTGCCACTGTCCAAATGGTACTTTTTGTAATAGGAAACTATTGCGGTTTCTCTTCGTGGATAGTAGCCTCAGCATTGTTCCTAAAGATGACGTTTGCCATCAAGTGCATGGAGGATTATGCGCTTCCAATAGCAAATGCTCTCAGGAGCGGCAATCTGTTTAAAGCTAAGCAATTGTTGCGGCATATTGTAAGACGAGACGCATCGAAGCTTAGTGAATCACAAACAGTATCAGCCGCCGTTGAATCGATAGCGGAGGGAACTGTTGATGGAATTACTTCGCCATTGTTCTATTTCGCTATTTTTGGAGTACCAGGGGCTGTTGCATTTCGCGTGATAAATACCCTTGACTCTTTAGTCGGATACAAAGATCCGGAGCATGTTAATATTGGCTGGTTTTCAGCTCGGTTGGACACTCTTTCCAACTATATCCCAGCGCGCCTAACAGCATTCCTAATGATCATAGTGGCTTGGCTTTTAAATCAAAGTTGGAGAAATGCTTGGAGGACCCTGGCTAGAGACAAAGACAAAACGGAGAGCTTGAACGCGGGATGGCCGATGGCGGCCATGGCTGGCCTCCTGAATGTTCGATTGGAAAAACCCGGGTCATATGTGTTAGGCGATCCCGATGTCTCCCTTTCCCCGGAACATATTCTGAGAGCACTATACGTAATGAAAATTACAACTGTTCTATTCTTGATCATAATAATTATTCCGACTCTTGTTGTCCTCGCAACGCTAAGGATGTGAAGGCCATGAACCTCCTATGTAGTTAATTTGTCCCCATCTTAACCCTATCAACTATAAGGTTCAACAACTTTCTTGCGATCTCTTTTTTGATGTGAGGGGTATATGAACAACGTCTCTGTCTATGATGAAGACCTTACTCGTTTCAACTCCAAAGCCCACTCCAACGTCTGGAATTTAGTCTTCTGGGCTATGGTTACTCCTGTGACGCCTCTTGTAATCGGCTGCTTCCCCTGTTAAGGGTCCAGATAAGTGAGCGCATGCTGCATCTGATGCTAGGTTCCTTCCAACTCTCTAGTCATAATCAAGGAGCTCAGACAATGGCAGAAAAATATTCTGGTACACATGTAACGGTTAACCCCTAGATATTTTGCTTACCCTTAATCCCAAATAATAGAAAAAAGAGGGGAGTTTGCGGGGGCATCTCCACTAGCAGTAAGAGAAATTAATTTCGCATCGAGTATCAAAAGTCTTAAACTTATAATTGACAACTATTCACAAAGGATTCTTAGAGGATTTGCGGAATTGCCCAAAATATACAAAGAACATGTCACCCCCCTGAATCTAAAGCCGAAGATGACGGTGAACGAATTAATTAAAGAAATGGCCAAGTCCGGATGTTTCGGGGCAGGCAGACTTGCGGAAGCTGTAGATATCTATGAGAGAATGCTGCGGGAGAAAGCTACAATATTCTTCGGACTCTCTGGCGCTATGACTCCTGCAGGCCTCAGAAAAATTGTGGCAGACCTCATTAAAAACAAGATGATCAGCGTCCTAGTTTCAACCGGCGCGAACATGGTTCACGATGTACTGGAAGCGTTCGGAGGGCATCACTACAAGGGAACTTGGCTGGTTGACGACAAATCTCTTCACAGATACGAAATTGACAGGGTTTACGATATATTCATTCCAGAAACAGTTTTCGTTTCCAAGTTCGACCGTCCGATTCTCGATGTTTTTAGAGAGATTGAAAAAGAATATCGCGGGCAGTCGCTTGGAATTAAAGATTTCATGTTTGAAATTGGAAAGAGATTGCCACCCGACGAGAACTCAGTTCTCTACAATGCCTACAAGCATAAAGTTCCAGTTTTCGTTCCAGCTATTCAAGATTCATGTTTTGGGCTTCAAATGTGGGAACTTGTTGTCAAATTTAAAGAAGCAGGAATAGCTGTGGACACCTTCAAGGATCTAAGCGCCTTCTTAGAGCTTTTAATGAATTCCAAGAAAAACGGGGCTCTTATAGTTGGCGGAGGGGTTCCGAAAAACTTCATCCTTCAAGCAGCCTTCAAAACAAGCGCATCCTATGATTATGCTATCCAGATAACCACCGACCGGCCAGAGTCAGGAGGCTTATCAGGGGCAACTCTCGAGGAAGCCGTTTCATGGGGGAAGATCAACGAGAAAGCATCACGAATTCAAGTAATTAGCGATGCAACCATCTGTTTTCCAATCCTAGTCGCTGCAACTATGGAGAGGCTGGGTAAAGGTCAGTGAACTACCACGCCCTGAAGGACATGGCTTCCATCCTCATCATTGGACTCAAGCTGTCCATAGGAATGGTTCTGGGCTGGTTCACAGGCAACCCCTATCCGTTAGACAAGCCAACGGACTCGCACCGCCCGTGGGTGTGCATTCGGTTGTGCATTCCCCAAGCGCTGGGTTCAGAGATTCAACGCTTACAGCCACTTCCGACCGAGAGGCTACAAGCCTTCGGCTTCATCAAAAAGGAATATAGAGATGAGGTTTATTTAAGTTTGAGAGGTTGATGAAAATATTTACGCAATTCATCCCCACCTTGAAAGACGGGGTCTTCTTGCGAGAAGAGATAAACAATGTCCAATCTCGATCTGTACGTATCTCCCTCTCTAAATTTCTCGGGGTATTATACGCCATTTGAAAAGGCAGAGTTCGTAGTACTTGGTGTTCCTTATGATGGAACCAGTACCTATCGGGCGGGAGCGAGGTTTGGGCCTCAAGCCATACGCGAGGCTTCCCTGAACATTGAGACGTATAGCCTCAGAAGCGGGCTTGATGTTGAAGACCTGGCGATCTGCGATATTGGAAACCTGCATGTGGCAGATAATCTCTCAAAAACTTTGGAACGCTTGACCCTTGTAACAAGCGCTATTCTGAAAGCTAGTAAATTTCCCGTCATACTCGGAGGCGAGCACTCCATCACTCTAGGCGCGGTTAGGGCGCTTGGAAAAGCCACCGCAATCTTAGATTTTGATGCACATATGGATCTGAGGGATGAGTACATGGGAAGCAAGCTTTCCCACACCACCTTCATGCGCCGGTTAGCTGAAGAAATCGGAGCTGAGAAAATAGTGCAAGTTGGAGTAAGGGCAATCTGTAAAGAGGACCTCAATTTTGCGAAGAAGTCGGGACTTAAGTACATTCCCGCACATGAAATCCGCCAATCCGGGCCCCGCCAAACTGCAAAAATCCTTCAAAAAATTCTGAGACCGTATAGAAAGGTATACTTAACTATCGACATGGATGTGCTGGACCCGGCGTTTGCTCCTGCTGTTGGTAATCCTGAGCCTGATGGTATTTCAACAACGATCCTACTAGACATCCTGCACGAGATCTGCGATAAACGCTTCCTGGGCTTTGATTTAGTTGAAGTTGCCCCGCATTACGATACTGGTGCGACATCTGTCC